>Ga0306920_100002121_pt1 | contig 24940 bp, 25 predicted proteins | sample flu12Cox44000170_FD_204666 | JGI IMG/M metagenome (GOLD analysis project Ga0306920, IMG submission 204666) | Lab enrichment of tropical soil microbial communities from Luquillo Experimental Forest, Puerto Rico - flux4day.12C.oxic.44.000.170 (v2)... | ecosystem: Environmental > Terrestrial >...
GGGAGCTCGCCGAGGACGAGCGGGCTGCACTCGCCGATTTCGGGCAGCATCGCCGGTGGGACACTGGTTACTCAAAGCAGCAAGCGACACGCCCGCAGACACTCGGCTACGGGCTTGTGGACTCGCCCGTCGCCCAATGTGCGTGGATCGTCGAGAAGCTATGGGCCTGGACTGACTGCGACGGCCACCCCGAGAACGTCCTCACCCGTGACGAGATCCTCGACAACGTGATGCTCTACTGGCTTCCGGGTACCGGCGCATCCTCGGCCAGGCTGTATTGGGAGAGCTACCGCGACATCGAGCTTGAGTCGATCGCCGTGCCGGCCGGTTACTCGGTGTTCCCGAAAGAGATTCTGCGCGTTTCGCGGCGCTGGGCCGAGCGGCGATTCAGCGACCTCCGCCACTGGAACGAACTCGACCGCGGGGGCCACTTCCCCGCCTTCGAGCAACCCGCACTGTTCATCGATGAAGTCAAGGCATCCTTCCGACATGTCCGCTGACCGGCGTGACGCGCACGCGACGCTCGTTGAATCTGGCGCAGGCTCACGTGCGCCGCTCCTCAGGGGCCGGATCGTGACGTTTTCATAACCTCGAGCGCCGCGGCGACGATCTGCTCGGTCTGCGGGAAGTATGCGCGTTCGAGTTGGGCGGGAAATGGGACGTGGGCAAACGGAGCGGTCACGCGCCTGACCGGCGCCCGCAGGAGGTCGAAGCCTTTGGTCGCTGCCAGCGCTGCGATTTCGGCCCCGCCGCCGAACCGCTCGATCGCGTCGTGAATCACGACCAGCCGCCCGGTTCGGCGGAGCGAGTCGAGCACGGTCTGCTCGTCGAGCGGGCTGAGCGAGCGCAGGTCGATCACCTCGGCCTCCACTCGATGCTCGGACGCGAGGGCCGCGGCCGCGGCGAGCGTGCGCGGCACAGCGGCACCCCAGGAGACGAACGTGAGGTCCTCGCCTGTGCGCGGAACTGCCGCCCTCCCGATCGGGACCAGGTGCTCGCCTGCGGGCCGCTCGCCGCGAGAGCCCCAGAGCGCGAGGCTCTCGATCATCACCGTCGGGTTGTCGTCGCGGATGGCTGACTTCAGCAGCCCTTTGGCGTCGGCGGGGTTGGAGGGCCACACGACGCGGAGCCCGGGAACGTGGGCGAGCCAGGCCTCGAGGCTCTGCCCGTGCTGGGGCCCGGTGTTCCGGCCGGCGCCGCACATTGTGCGCAGGACCAGCGGCACGTGGAATCTGCCTCCGGAGACGGAGGCGACCTTGGCTGCATGGTTCACCAGTTGGTCGGCCGCCAGCGTGATGAAGTCGAGAAACATGATCTCGACGACCGGACGCAGGCCGGTCATGGCGGCCCCCGTGGCCATGCCGACGAGGGTCCCCTCGCTGATCGGGGTGTCCCGCACCCGCTGCGGCCCGAACCGGTCGAGGAGTCCTCTGGTCGCGATGTACGCCCCGCCGGACCGTCCCACGTCCTCGCCGAAGATGATCACGCGCTCGTCCCGCTCCATCTCCTCGGCCATGGCTTCGTTGATCGCTGCCAGTACTTGAGCGGTGCCATCAGGCGTATACGTCCTCGAGGAGGAGCGCGGGCTCGGCGGGGGTGCCTCGGGCGGCGCGCTCAGCTGTCTCATGCATCGTGGCGCGGATTTCCTGCTCGATCGCGTCGAGACGCTCGGGTAACTGCCCGGTGGCCGACAGGTGCTCGCGCAACCGGACGAGCGGGTCCCGAGCGCGCCATGCGTCGAGCTCCGCCTGTTCGCGGTAACGCTCCGGATCGCCAACGTAGTGGCCGCTGTGCCGGTAGGTCTCGCACTCGAGCATCGAGGGGCCCGTCCCGCGCGGGCCTGGCCCACCGCCTCTGCGGCGGCGGCTCGAACCGCGAGCACGTCGTTGCCGTCGACGACCACGCCCGGCATCCGGTGCGCCCTGGCGTACCCGTGCACAGAGCCTCGGAGATGCGCACTGACGTGGCTCAACTCCGCGTACTGATTGTTCTCGCAGCAGAAGATCACGGGCAGTCTCCAGAGTGCGGCGAGGTTGAGGGCCTCATGCAGCGAACCTTCGCCCGCGGCTCCTTCGCCGAAGAAGGCGACCGCGACTCGATCCAGGCCGAGGACCTGCGACGACAGCGCCGCGCCGAGCGCCATGCCGAAGCTGCCGCCGACGATCGCGGTGGCCCCCAGGATCCCGCTGCCCGGGTCGGCGACGTGCATCGACCCGGCACGGCCCTTGCAGTAGCCGTCGACGTGGCCGAACAGCTCGGCGAACATACGCTCGGGCTGTGCACCCTTGGCCAGGCAATGCCCATGGCCCCGATGCGTGGTGACGATGTGGTCATCCGCGCGGAGAGCGCCACAGACGCCGACCGCTACCGCCTCTTGGCCGATCGAAAGGTGGAGGTTGCCGGAGATCCGGCCGCTGCGCACGAGGCGCTCCGCGACCACTTCGAAAGCGCGCACCTCAACCATTGCCCGGTAGAGCGCAAGCGGGTCGCTGCTCCTGGCATTACGGCGCTCTGGCTCGGCCGTCACGCGACCACGACCGTTGCCCAGCCCTTCGCGCACAACTCGCCCCGCTGGTTTCGCTCCTCCAGCACGAGCTCGATCCGATCGCGGTCGATCTGCGCCACCCGCTCCGAAACGGTCAGCTTGTCCCCTGGAACCGCCGGCGCCCGGTTCTGCCAGCCGAAACGCTTCACGCGGAGGTCCGGTCCCCAGGCCCCGTGAACCGCCTGGAGCAGGAAGCAAGCGTGCAGGTGAGACTGCACGAGGATGTCGGGGTATCCCTCGGCGTGGGCGAACTCCGCGTCGTAGTGGATCCGGTGCGAGTTCCAGGTCGCGGCGCTGAACGCGAACAGCTGGACTGAGCTCGGCGTGCGCACCAGCTCGGGAATGGCATCGCCGACCGCGATCATCGCCCGATCAGCGTGTCGCGGCACGTGAGGAGGTCCGTCCCGTCCTCGTCGCGGAAGACGGTCGTGATCGTTAGCAGTAGAAGCTGCCCAGCGCCGCCCTCCTTGAGCTGGGCGGCGTCGAGCGTCGGCACGGCCGTGAACTCCCGGCCGCTCGTCACATCGGCGTGGAACTCCAGATCCTGGCCACCTCCCATCAGGCGTAGCCCCTCGAGCGGCAACCAGCCTTCACGCCCGACGCCTGTCCCGTCCGGCCGTAACTCGCGGAGCGCCGGCCCGGCTCCCCACTCGATGACACTGGGCAGCATCAACAGCGGAGCGCGGGTGGGAGCGCTCGGAGCCGAGCCGGCCGGTGCCTGATCGCCGCAGGCGACCGCGAACCGCGCTATGTCCCGATCGGTCACGGTGCCGCTCACCATCGGACCGGAGGTTCCGACCAGCGACGCGAGCTTCTCATGGGCGTCTCGTAGACATGTGGCGGAGGGCGGTCGCTGGCTCAAACCCAGGTCACTCCGGGGCGAACTCGTCCAGCACATCGGCGGCCATGATCTCGACCCCCGCCTCGGCCACCGTCGTGACGCGTGATCCGGTGACCGGGCCCTCCAGCTCCACCGTTGCCTTGTCGCTTTCGACGCTCACCACCAGCCGCCTCGCCTTCGCCCTGGCTTCGACTGCCACGAGCCACCCGTGGACCGATGCGTCGCCGACTCCATTGCGCGGCCGCGGCAGGCGCACGGCGACTCGGTCCGCGGGCATGGCCATCCCCTCAGTAGGAACGTGGTAGCCCAAGGCTCTCGCCCACCATGTTCTTGACCATGTCGTTGGTGATCGGTGAGAAGGTGTACAAGCGGGAATCCCGCCAGTAACGCTGCGTCGCGTGATCCATCATGTAGCCGTGTCCGCCCATGATCTGCATCCCGTGCTCCGCGGCCCGGACGGCGGCTTCTGACGCGGCCCACTTCGCGACCGAGCACTCAAGCGCGGCGGGGAAGCCCTGCGACTGCAGCCACGCCGCCTTGTGGGCCATCGTCCGCGCAAGTTCGAGCTCCATGGCTGACTCGGCCAGCTTGTGCTGCACTGCCTGGAACTTCCCGATCGGGCTGCCAAACGCGATTCTCTCCTTGGCGTACTGAACGGCGTCTTCGAGCGCGCCGCGACCGAAGCCCAGCGACTGAGCGGCGATCAGGATGCGCTCGTTGTTGAGTGTCTGCATGATCTGGTGAAAGCCGCGCCCAACCTCCCCGAGTACGGCGGCCTCAGAGACCTTGACCTCGTCAAGGAACACGAAGCAGGAATGAGGCACGCGGTTGCCGACCTTTGCCTGAGGACGGATTTCCATCCCGCTGGTGCCGGGCTCGACTAGGAACATGGTCATTCCGCCTGTGCGCTTGGCTGGATTCTGATCAGTGACCGCCACGACCACGATCAAGCCCGCCTCTAAGGCGCCGCTACAAAAGATCTTCTGGCCCGTGATCGACCAGCCGTCGCCGTTGCGTGTGGCACGAGTCTTGACGCCGCCCAGAACGTCGGTACCGCCCCCCGGCTCGGTCAACGCGCGCGCCATTGGCAGCTCACCGGTGGCGATGCGGGGCAGTAGCCGCGCCTTCTGTTCCTCGGTGCCGGACATCAGGATCGAGTAGCCGCCGAACGACACCGTGGCGATGAACAGGTTAGCGATCGGGTTCGCTCCCCGCGCAAGCTCCTCGACCACAAGGGCTTCGTCAAGGATGCTGCCGCCGCTCCCGCCATACTGCTCCGGAAACGGGAGCCCGTAGATGCCGAGCTCGCCCAACCGGTCCCAGATGTCGCGCGGGAAGACAAGCTCCTCATCCCAGCGCTGAACATCCGCGCGCGGGCACTCCCGCAAACAGAAGTCACGGACCATCCTTTGCAGGTCCAGTTGCTCGTCTGTCAGAGAGAAGTCCATCCGCTACACGACCAACCGACCGGTAGACTACCAATCGTGCACATGACCGGGCGCTGGTTCTCCGACATTGAGCTCGAGCAGATGTCGCGCCCGACGATGGACCGGGCGATCGACGCGCTGGAACGCGGCGACCTTGAGGGCGCCCGCACACTGTGCGAGGAGATGAAGCACGAGTGGCGCTACCTGCACGACCTGATGGTGGCGAGCATAGGCGGGCTCGCCACATTCATCCAGCACCGACTCGGTGACGACGGCGTCGCCGATGCCTGGACATACAGCCAGGAACGCGTCTGGAAGGACGACGTCGAAAAGATCGCCACTCGCGACCGCAAAGAGATCGTGATGGCGCTCGCGGCAAGCTGGCGCGCGCACTCAGGTAGCGGCACCGGCCCGCATCCGGGGGCTTTCACGATCACCGAGGATGATGAGAAGTTCACGTTCACGATGAACCCATGCGGGTCCGGACAACGGCTTGTGCGAATGGGCCGCTATCACGGCCCGAGCGGGCTCGGCGTTACCCGGTCGGCCCATGATTGGAGCTACGACCGCGCGGAGTTTCCGCTCTACTGCACCCACTGCACTTTCATGAACGAGTCGCTCCCGATTCGATGGATCGGCTACCCGCTCTATCCCAGCGACCCTCCCGACGACTTCGGCCGTGACCCGTGCACTTGGTATTGGTACAAGGACCCGGCCGACATCCCCCACCGGCACTGGGCACGCTACGGCCTCAGCCCCGACGGTGCCCAGGACGATTCGACCTGACTCGTCCGGCGGGTTCTAGACCCGTTTCGGATGCTTAGCCCGAACTTTGAGAACCTGGATGACAGACGAGGACTGAGCGGCCGATCTCCCCCCGAGAGGTCCACCGCCGCCCGCGCGACTTGGCGGGCGATGTCGGTCTCGCTGATATGACAACACCTTTGGCGACTGCATCCGAAGATGTCCGGCAGGTCGCCGATCGATCCGGTCGGCCGCGGGAGTCATGGGCGCTGGTCACGGCGAGTCGCCGCGGCTGGACTGCGCCAGAAGGGCTTCGACGGGAACGTGGTGCTTCTCGATGTACTGTCTGCCGATGCAGTTGGAGTCGCCTGCGCTCACCGCGGGAATGGGTTGATGTCTGAGCGGGACTCGCGTGAGCTCTGAGTTGGACGCCAATGCCGCAGCTCCCGAGACCATCGCCGGCCTCAGCTTCGCGCTCGACAAGGAACAGGAGCGCTTCAGCGCGACGCTGCGCGAATGGGTCGACGCAGAGATCCCGCTCGACTACGCGCGGGCGCTCGAGCGCCGGGAAAGGGAGTACCCGTTCGAGCTGTTCGACAAGATCGCCCGGGCCGGTTATCACGGGCTCAGTGTGCCGGTCGAGTACGGCGGCCAAGGCGGTGACAATGCGATGCAGATGCTGCTCGCTCGCGGGCTCGGCCGGTCGCTGGCCGGGATGGTGTGGGTATGGGGGTCGACGTCGTTCGCCGGAGCGAACTCGGTCGGGCTGTACGGGACCGAGGAACAGAAGCAGCGATTCCTGCCCAGGATCGCGCGCGGTGAGCTGCGCTTCACCATCGCGTTCACCGAGCCAGGGGGCGGCACCGATCTGCTCGGCGCACTGCGTACTAGGGCCGAGAAGGTCGATCGAGGCTGGATCGTGACCGGCAGGAAGAAATGGTGCACATCAGCCCACGTTTCCGATTACATCCTGCTGCTCGCGCGGACTGACGACCACGTTGAGAAGCGCCACCACGGGGTGACGCTGTTCCTGCTCCCGGCGGGGTCGGAGGGTATCTCGCTGTCACCGCTCCCTACGCTCGGCATGCGCGCCCTCGGCGCCTTCGAGATGGAGCTCGACCGTGTGTTCATCCCGGACGACCTCGTGCTCGGGCAGCCGGGGAACGCCTGGTACATGCTGCTGCCGACCCTCAACAACGAGCGGCTCGTTCTGCTCGGGTTGTGCTGCGGCATGCTCGACGGCATCCTCGAGACCGCGCTCGCGTACGTGAGGGAGCGTGAGGCGTTCGGTTCGCACATCGGAGAGTTCCAGGCGATCCAGCACTACGTCGCCGACATCGCGATGGCGCGTCGGCAGACCGAGCTGATCACCCACCACGCCGCGTGGTTGGACACGACCGGACAGGACATCTTCCTGGAGCTGACGATGGCTAAGGTGATCGCCACCGAGCACGCTGTCCGTGCTGCCGATCTCGGCATCCAGATCATGGGCGGTATGGGCTATTCGGGCGAGACGGACATGCAGCGCTACTGGCGCGACGCGCGCCTGTACCGGATGAGCCCCGTCACCAACGAGATGGCGCGCAACCTCGTCGCTGAGCGCCTCGGACTCCCGCGCTCGTTCTGAACAGTGACACGCCCGATGAAGATGTCAGCCACGGTCACCGGGATCGTCGATGGCAGGGCCGCCTTGACTCCGGACGCGCTGGCGGCGTCGTTCCCTCAACACCGTCTGACGTACGCTCAGCTGGCCGAGTCTTCTCTGCTGTGGGCGCGCCGGCTGCGCGCCGCAGGCGTCAGATCGGGTGACCGGGTCGCCGTGCTGCTCGGAGAAGGGTCCACCACATACGTGTCGCTGCTGCTGGCCGCCCCCCGGCTCGGAGCGATCGTGGTTCCGCTCAACGCCCGCTACAAGACCGCGGAGCTCGGGCACGTCCTGGCCGACGCCCGCCCCGCCATCCTCGTGTCGTCGACCTGGTTCGTGCACCTCCTGGCCGACACGTCGGTACCGGCCGACTGCCGCGTCGTGACGCTCGGTGACGAGGACGACTTCTTCCACGGGGAGCAACGCGTCACAGCTGGCGAGGTTCGTGACGAGGAGCGGCGGGTCGACGAGAGCACGCGAGCCCGCATCATCTACACGTCGGGGACGACGGCGAACCCAAAGGGCTGCGTGCACACGCACGGCGCACTGATCGCGCAAGCCGCCGCGGTCGCCGAGCGCCTACACCTGACCTCCGAGGATCGGTTCTGGACACCGCTGACGTTGTTTCACACCGCTGGCTGGACGATGCTCGCGCCGTTGGGGTGCGGCGCGTCCTTCCACCACCCCGGCCGCTTCGAGGCGGCGTCGGCGCTCGCCCAGATCGAGTCCGAGCGCTGTACGGTGCTCTTCCCGGGGTTCGAGACGATTTGGCTGGCGGTCCTGACGCACCCGGACTTCGAAACCGCCGATCTGAGCGCCGTGCGGCTGGTCCTCAATGTGGGGATCCCGGAACGCCTGCAGCTGATGCAAGACAGGCTGACACATGCGCCGCAGGTCTCGAACACCGGCTCGACGGAAGCCTCGGGTTGGCTCGCAATCGGCGAGGCGACCGACCCGCCGGAGATCCGCGCGCACACCTGCGGACGGCCGCTGCGCGGTATGGAGGTCCGCATCGTTAATCCCGAAACGGGCGACGACGCACCCGACGGCACACCCGGTGAGCTGCTGTTCCGTGGGCCGTTCCGACTGCTCGAGTACTTCGGTGATCCCGACGCCACCACGGCGGCTATCGACGCCGACGGCTGGTTTCATTCCGGCGACCTGCTGCGCCAGGAGCCTGACGGGAATCTCGTCTTTCTCAGCCGCCTGAAGGACATGCTGAAGGTCGGCGGCGAGAACGTCGCCGCCGCGGAGATCGAGGGCTTCCTCGTGCAACACCCCGCGGTCCACATCGCCCAGGTCGTTGCAGCTCCCGACGCCCGCTACACCGAGGTGCCGGCCGCCTTCGTCGAGCTCAAGCCGGGCGCTCGCACCACAGAGCGCGAGCTCATCGACTTCTGCATCGGCCAGATCGCCACATTCAAGGTTCCGCGCTACGTGCGGTTCGTCCACGAGTGGCCGATGTCGGGCACGAAGATCAAGAAGGTCAGCCTGCGCGAAACCATCGCCCGCGAGCTCCGTCAGGCCGGCATGGAGCAGGCACCACCGATACATCCCGCACCGGGCCTGCGCACGCGGGACGAAAGGATCGAGCCCGCATGAGAGCCGTCATCTGCCGCGAGCTCGGGCCGCCTGAAGCGCTCGAGGTCACCGAGGTCCCGACTCCAGCCCCGGGGAAGGGGGAGGTCCTAGTGGACGTCCACGGCTGCGGAGTGAACTTCGGCGACACGCTTATCGTCGCCGGCAGATACCAGTTCAAGCCGCCCCTGCCGTTCTCCCCCGGCGCTGAGGTGGCGGGCACAGTGGCCGCGGTTGGCCCGGGTGTGGAGCGCGTGGCGGTCGGCGACCGCGTCATGTGCATGAGCATCTACGGCGGGTACGCCGAGGCGCTCGTCACACCCGCCGCCGGCTTGTTGCCCGTTCCCGACGGCATGGACCTCCTGTCGGCATCGGCGTTCGTGACGGCGTTCTTCACCTCGTACCACGCACTCGCGGATCGCGGGCGCCTGCAGAAAGGCGAGACGCTGCTGGTGCTCGGCGCTGCGGGCGGTGTCGGCCTCGCTGCCGTGCAGCTCGGCGTGGCCCTCGGCGCCCGGGTGATCGCGGCGGCCTCCACGGACGCCAAGCTCGACCTATGCCGCGGGTACGGCGCGGCGGAGACGATCAACTACGCCACGGACGACCTCCGCGGCCGGCTCAGGGAGCTCACTGGCGGCAACGGCCCGGACGTGATCTACGACCCGGTCGGCGGCGCCCTGTCCGAGCCGGCGCTGCGGTCCCTCGCGTGGCGCGGCCGTTTCCTCGTCGTCGGGTTCGCGGCGGGAGAGATCCCTCGTATCCCGCTGAACCTGACGCTGCTCAAGGGCTGCGAGATCGTGGGCGTCTTCGCGGGCGAGTTCCTCAACCGCCAGCCGGAGGACGGCGTGCGCACCGCCGACGCGCTCGGGGAACTGTTCGCGGCCGGGAAGATCCGCCCCGAGATCTCGGCCACCTACCCGCTCGAGCGGGCCGCCGAGGCCATGCGAGCGATCTCCGCCCGCGAGGTGACAGGCAAGATCATCGTCGCGACCAAGCTCGGCCGCGCCTCGGCCTCATCACCCCCTGGTCAGCGCACCAGCCGCTGTTCATGAAACCGCCTGCCCAGAGCGTGCTCGTCGGCTAGATGATTGATTCCACGGTGATTGCCGTGGAAGGGGTGGTTTTCGAGGATTTCTGAGCGGCAGGGTCGAAGTCGGCGGTGCTCAATAACGCCGTCGACCCAGGAGGGCCACGATGCTCGCCGACCTCGACCTGCTGCTCATAGCGGTGTTCTGCACCGCTGACGATCTCCTGCCCGAATCGGTCAGGAACGCACGACGTAGCGTGACGGATGCTGAGGTCGTCACGCTCGCGGTTGCTCAGGAGGTGCTGGGGATCGACCACGACGCGGAATTCCTCGCGCTCGCACGCCGGCTGCTCGGTCACTTGTTCCCCAAGCTGCCCAAGCAGTCGGGCTACTGGAAGCGCCGGCAACGACTGTCGGACACGATCGAGTGGCTGATCGGCGTATTCGCGGCCGAGAGCCCCGGCTTCCGTGACAACGTGGTGTTGCTGGACTCCACGCCGGTGGAGTGCGGCCGCTCGGTCGAGACGACCCGCCGGTCTCAGCTCGCTGACGCCTGCGGCTACGGCTATTCGCGCAGCCACTCGCGCTGGTTCTGGGGCATGCGTCTGCATCTCTTGGCCACCCCGGACGGCACCCCACGCGCGGCGATCCTCGCGCCCGCGGACCAGAAAGAACGCGAAGTCGCGCTGCGCCTGTTGCCGATCGGGCTGCACGGCGGCGAGGTGATCATCGCCGACAAGGGCTACGTCAGCCGCGAGCTCGCCGCCACCATCCACGAACGACACGGCGCGCTGCTGCTCCGTCCCCGCCGCCGAGACGAACCCGGCCGCGGCCCGCACCTGGCGCCGATCCGTCAATACATCGAGTCGATCTTCTGGACGCTGAAAGACCGGCTCGGGCTCGAGCGCCACAGCACCCGCACCCTGCACGGCATCCGCGCCAGGATCGCCTGCAAACTGCTCGCGCTCGCCGTCTGCGTCTGGCTCAACCACCAACTCAACCGTCCCACACGAGCTCTCGCCGACCTCTCCCGCTGACCAAACCGCGGAATTAGTCATCTAGGCCGCGAGGCGATCGAGTACCCAGGGACGCGGATACATGACGCTAACTGGCGGGGGTCGGCGTTTGACGACTCACGTTTGCGCAGTGATGCGTGAGTTTGGCATGGCTCGAACCTACGAGCCGTCCGCTGCTAAGGGCCAACCGGACCACATGAGGCGGTCGCCAAGGCAGGAACGAGGGTCGTGTGGGGGGTCGGCCGAATACTGGGCCACATGCGCCGCCGACCCATCGCCGCTCGGGGCTGGGCCCGGCCACTTCCCCATTTGAGGCAGTGGGGACCGGTGGCAACCTCATGCCAATAGCGACTTCACCTCGATGCGGTTGACGGCCGGATCAGAGCACCGCGCCATGACGTTGCAGGACAATAATCCGCTCACGACCTGGGTCAGCCGCCGGCCGGCTTGCACATCGAAACGGTGCGTTGCTCCGCCGAACAGCGAAGGTGTCAGCGAGCGACGCGACCGACGACGCCCCCCGCTACCAATTTGGCGCCGACTGCACCCGTGCGCTCGCTGCACGACGCTCGCTTCTCGGCGGCCGGCTGGTGCGCAACTGCTCAACAACCGCGTTTCCGTCAGGGTGGATTAGTCGCGCTGACGCTTCATCGCGCTTGTCGCCGCCCACCCGCGGGGCGGACGCCTATGGTGGTAGCGATAAAGGGCTTCTCGAGCGCCCGCCCGGGCGTCCTCGCGACACGCTCCAGGCCGCGGATGTCCTTCGGGTGCACGCGTTCGTGATCGTGATCGTCGGCCATCGCCGAATTGTGCGCTGTGGACAACTGGCGGCTACTGAGACACGAGCGCCGGCTCGCAGCGCCGCGCTTCCTCGTACGGCGAAACGCCGCGCTCGTAATCCCGACTGTCGGTAATCAGCCAGACAACACGAGACTCGCGCGCCGACCGGTAACGCTGGATCCAGACGGCCACCGTGACGCCGTCGATTCGTCGCGCGCGTGCTCATTAGAGCTGAGCACTTGGCCGATCGATGGCACCCCGCGGCGCTGGCAAAGGCCAGTTGGGCCATGAGCGCGCTCTGCGTTTGTGTTGCTGATGGACGCGGGCGCGTCGACGGATGGCTATGCGGCGAGGGTGTCTGGGACTGCGAGCTTGTTGCGCGCTCGGCGCAGCGCGGTGCTGACCGCCTTCCGGGTCGAGCCCTGCTCGTCGGCCAGCTGCTGATGTGATTTGTCGTTGAGAACGCCGGCGAGCGCCGTCCGCTCCTTCTCAGTCAGCGAGGGGAGGGCGGCGAGCACCACTTGCAGATCCTCTCGTGCCAGCAGTACGCGCTCGGGGTCGGCATCCCCGCCGCCGCAGGTGAGTTGCTCGCCCAGCGTGATTCCGAGGGCGCTCTCGCCAGATTCGCGTGAGGTCATCAAATAAACAGTCTGCTCATGTGCACTGGGTCGGCGGCGCGACCGGGGCGGGTAGGAATCGAGCGGCCGTGCGCGGCTGAGGAGCTGGTGTTTGCGGGCGCCGGCCGTGTCGAGCGCCTTCAGTGCCTGGCCGCGGGCGCATCGCGCGCCGAAGGCTGCGAAGGGACCACGCGCTGGTTGCCAGGCGTGGATCGCGCCGAGCAGTCCGAGCCGCGCCTCCTGGGCGATGTCGCTGCGGTCGCAGCCGCAGGGCAGGTGAAGCTGCGCCACGATCGCGCCGATCAGCGGCTCGTAGCGGCGCAAGAGCTCCTCCAGGGCTCGGCGTTCGTCGTTCTGCGCTGCGCGGAGCAGCGCCCGTTCGTGAGGTGAGGCGGTGGTAGTGCTTCGACGCGTGTGGGCGGACATGCGTCGACACGATCCGCACGGCAATAGGGATTTTTCGAAAGCTCTCTGTCCATGCGGCCACGCCGTGCAACGCGAGGCGCGTGGAGTTGCTGGCACGCGCAGCGCCCGGCGGCCGGCGCACCCGGCTCCGGAGAGGGTTGTCGAATCGAGGTGACTTCGTCCGGGACGAGGTGCGGGCCGCCGCTCCCGGTACCTACCCAATGAGCCGCACCGCGTGAGGAGAACCGACATGTCCGCACCACCCGAACTGGGCCCATATCCCGATGACCGCAACCGGCAAAATCTGTTCGTCGAGGCCGACCCCGAGTACAACGCGCTCACCTCGGCGCCGACGGGATCGTCGTCTGCGATCGACTCCAGCACCGTTCGCTTGCCCCGTCGAGGACGTGGTCTGGTCATGCCGGTGGACGCATCCTCAATGTCGAGGCGCGCAGCGCGCCGTGATGCCGCCTGGTTCACCCGCCGGAAAATCGCCTTCGGTCAGGCCCGCGCATTCGCCGGGCACAGGCTTCGACAGGCCGATCTGGAGGCTGGCCGATTGCTCCACCGTCTTGCGTCGAGACGTTACGGCGGGCTGGCCGCGGCCGCCACGCTAGGCGTACTGCTGGTCGCGCTCACATGGCTAGTGCTCGCGGTGCGCGAGGCGTCCGTAGGACACGTGGCGGTAGAGGAGCGTCTAGCTCGCGTCACCGTCGCGCTGAGAATCGACCAGGCGCGATTCGACGCGCTGTCGATCAAGCTGGGTCAGGCCGAGCTGGCCGCCGGACAGCCGAGGGCGACGATTACGGCGTCCCGACCTCGCCGCCGCGCGACCCAGGACAAGCCAACCCCCGTCCCGCACCGCCCCGGGCGCCGTTGAGCCGTGGCGAAACCGGGATCACGAGAGATCGCAGCCATGAACTCTCCGATCGCGGCAAACGCGAACACGATCACGATCACCGTCCGCCACCCCGACGGGAGCGTCGTGCTCAGGGTTCCCGCCGACGTCCCGCTCGGCGAGCTGATGCGCGAGTTCCTCGAGGTCATCGGGCGGCCAGACGCCGACGTCTGGGCGCTGAGCCCCGCCGGTGGCGAGCCCTACCCGAAGCAGAGCACCTTCGCAGAGCTCGGGGTGGACGACGGCGCCCGGCTGATCCTGCACGAGGCCACCGGTGCGGCGCCGTCCGCCGGCGATTCAGCGAGGGCATTCCCCGCCCAGCCGAACCCCGCGTTCGTCGCACCGCACCGTGTCCGTGAGCGCCCTCTCAGCGACCGGACCGCCCGCGCCCTACCGGTCAGGCTCTCGCGACCGGAGCGCTGCGCGCTCGCGCTTCGTGCCCTCGCACACGCCGCATCACGGGATCAACCGCCCGTGCCGTGTGGGCCGGGGCGTGCCGGCCCGGCCACGTTCACTCGGCCGGCCCGGATCTCGCCAATGTCGCGGATGCGGGCTGCCTGGACGCAAGCCGACTACCGGCACCGGCTGGATCAGATGATCGTGGCACCTCGTCTATGGCGTTGCGTAACGATTGCCGTCGTCTCGCCCAAGGGCGGGGTTGGCAAGACCACGACCAGCGCGCTGCTCGGTTCGCTGCTGGCGTTCCTGCGCCGTGACCGGGTCGTGGCTGTCGAGACCAACCCGGACTGGGGGTCACTGGGCCGCCGGCTCGTGCCCGAGCACGGGACCTTCATCGACGACCTGCTCGCCGGACCCCTGACGGACAGCCCTCTCGCACCTACGGAGCTCGATGCGCGGCTGGGCCGCGGCCCGGACGGATTGATGGTGGCGCCCGCCCCGACCGACCCCGAACGGGCGGCAAGACTCGACGAAGCCGCCTACCGCACCCTGTTCGAGCGGCTACGCCGGCTCGTCGGAACACTCGTGCTCGACTGTGGCACCGGCCTGGACGATCCACCCGCCCGGGCGGCGCTCGCCTGCGCCGACCAGCTGGTGCTCGTTTGCGACGACGAGCCCGACACCGCCAGCATCGTCGCCGAGGCCGCAGACTGGCTGGATCGGATCCCCCGCCGGCTCGTGCTGGTGGTCAACAACCTCCGGCGCTCCTCCCGCCTCGACCTGGCCGCGCTCGAGCGCGCCACCGATGGTGCGCGCGGCGTCACGGTCATCCCGCGTGACGAGCGTGGCGCCCGGCAGCTGCACGACAGCCGCTTCTCGTGGAACCGAGCGCCGGCCGGATGGCATACCCCCGTGCGCGAACTCGCCGCGCTACTCACCGCCGACTGGCGGGCGATCCAGATCGCACACTGACCAACCCCAGGCCATGCTCACTGTGACGCGCAACCCACCATCAGCCACACGGCCCCAGAGAGCAGCCTCGCGTTCGCACAAGCGATCGTTTGCCCACACGGCCAGCTCGCCCAACGCCGGAGCACGGAAATACCGTCCGCGTCAACCGGTCAGACGCGTACGGCGGCTGTGTTGGGAGCTACGGTGTCCGCGATGAGCCCTACCGCCCCAGCCCCGGACACGATCGTGCTGAGCCACCACGCGGTCGAGCAATACCAGCATAGGGTCAAGCCCGGGCTCGAGGAAGGCGCCGTCCGTGGCGAGCTCGACCGGCTGCGGTCGCTGGGCCAGATCTGCGCCGAGGCTCCCCGCTGGGTCAACGCGGCAAGGCCAGCCCGCTACTACCTGCTGCTCGGCGACGCGATCGTGCTGCCGCTCGCCCCACAAGCGGACGGGTGGATCGCGACCACGTGCGTCACCCAGCGCATACTGACTCCGACGCGGCGCCGCGCCAAGTCGGCCCGCAGGGCGTCGCTACGCGCCGGCAAGCGCGCGCACCGCCGGGCCTGGTTCTGAGATGCCGATCGTCGCCACCGGCACCGGCGCACACTCCACGCTCGACGTGATCCTCGGAGCTGGCGTCCTGATCTGGGCGCTCGGGAGCGTGACCGCCCTGCTCGCGTGGACCGCCAAGCTCGCACCCCGCCGCAGCGCACGACGAGGTACCGCGGGCCGACGGGGCACACCGGTCAGACGCGTTCTGAGACCCGCGCGGGCCGCCCCCACGGCGGTTCCTGCCGCCGTCGACCGGGTCGGCGGCATCGCTGCGGTAGTCGGGCCGCGCTGGAACCGGACGGAGACCGAAGCGCCCCGCATCGGTCTCTCGGCGGGCGCGGCCGAGCCGAGCGCGGCCTCCGGCAGCCCGGGCTCGCCGGTGATCGAGGGTCCTCGGTGCTCGCCCGAGACGCTCGAGCCGCTCGCCGAGCATCTCGACGCCAGCCACGCGCTCGCGCTTGCCGAAGCGCGGGTGGCGCACACGCTCGCCGCGCTGCCATCCGACCGATGGCTGGTCGAGCGCTACGCGCTGATCGGCGGCCACCGGATCCCATTCCTGCTCCTCGGTGGGACGGGCGTCTTCACCGTCTGGGCGCTGAGCGGACCGCCGACCTGGGACGAGCTGCCGATCCCCGCCCACGTGGCCACGCACGTCGAGTCGGCGCTCCCCGGGTACACGGGCCCCCTACGCGTGGGCATCTGCCGCGCCCTCGCCCCCTCCGGCATCGAGCCGCGCTGGTGGTGCCGGCCCGGAGAGCCCGGTGCCTGGGTGATGGGGTTGGACTGGCTGATCCGCTGGATCGAGCACTACGGTCGCGAGCACGGCCTCGGCGCCGTGGACCTCCAGCGGCTCCGAGAACTCTCGCAGCCGAAGCCAGGCCCGGCCGCGCGCGTGCCCGACGTCGTCCCCGATCTCCGCTGAACCCCGCCAACCGCGACCGGTCGCAACGAATGCCTCGCCGACGTCACTCCGCTAACGACACCCAGCGCCGCGAGCACAGGCGTGTCTGCCAACCCGCTTTGACCGCGAGCCGGGGGGTACGGATGTCAGCCCGCGCGCTTCTTCGCGGCCGCGTTCCGCTCACCTGCAGCCGGCACGGCGATGGCGTCGGCGATCTGCCGGGTGTGCGCCGACAGCTCCGAGAACGCGTCCGCGATCGCGCGGATGCTCTCGCCCTCCAGCGCGATCCCGAGCTGCTTGACCGCGCGGTCAAACTTCGCCCACAGCTCGCGCGGGCCCGGCCGGCGGCTTTCCTCCTCGACCTCGTAGGCCAGGCGGATGTTCCTCGCCCCCGGCCGAGGGTTCCACTTCACGTTTGCGAGATCGGACAGCAGCAGCGCGCGGCTCTCGTGCTCGGCCGCGTCCGCCAGCTCACGCAGCCGCTCGGCATAGGGCTGCAGTCCGCGGACCGCCGCGGCCCACCGCTCATCCGCCCGGCGCAACTGCTCGTTGGCCGTCTGCGTAGAGATCAGCGGCTCGGTCACCGAGCCCCCTTGATCGGTTCGGTCGACCGCGCGAGGTACAGCCCGGCCTCCTCTGGCACCTCGCTCCAATCCGCCGGCATCTCCTCACGCGCGGGCGACGGCGTCGCTCCCCGACGCTTCGGATGCCCAATCCTCGGCTGGTCGGCGAGCATCTGCTCCAAATCCCGCCGGCGCACCACCCACCTGCGGCCAACGCGCTCGGCGGGGAGCCGCTGCTCGGTCACCCAGAGCCTGATCGTCGAGGGGTTCAAGCCCAGCAGACGCGCAACCTGCGGCAATGTCAGCTGCTCCTCCGGATCAGCCATCGCCAGACCAGTCTAGCGCTAAATCGTGGTGGTAGAGTTCCATGTTGGGATGGCGGTGGTGGGAGACAACCGCGGAGGAAGGAACAGACCAGTCGCCCAAAGCCCCGACGGGTCGTGGTCGTTCGAGGACGCTCGCCGCCGCCGCGAACAACGCCAAGCCGGCGGGGCCGCACCCGCCCCGCCCACATCCGACGTGCCGGACGAGGACCTCTCGGCGCTCGCGCTCAGCCTCGCCGACAACCTCACCATCGACGGCACGCCGCTCTCCCAACTGGAGACCCACCAGGACCTCGACAGAAGACAAGCACCCGAGCCGGTTGGAGGCGCGCCCACCGCCGATGACATCCTGCGCGCCCTCGAGACCGAGCAGCACGCAGGAGCGACGACCGGCGGCAGAGGCTCGCAACCCGACGCGCACGACTCGCGGTCGGTTCACTCGCTGCACCGACCCAGCGCGCGGCGGAAGCCGCACCATCGCCGCCTGCACCCGGCTCGCGCGTGGGTGATCGCGTGCACGCTCATCGCCGCCGTCGGAGTGCTCGTGCTCCAGCTCGCCTCGGGAACAGATACGAACCCTGGAGGGCATCCAGGCCGCGCGGTTCCCTCGGGGACACCAGCTGCGAGCGACGGTCTCATCGCGGCGGCGATGAGCCGATTCCTGGGCGCGGAACACACCGCAGGTCTGGCAGTCAGCCGGACGCGACCGCGGAGTTCCCACGTTTCGAGGCCTGCGCGGCTGCATGCCGGTCAGACACTTCTTCGCGTCTCAACCCACTCGCCGTCGGGATCGCCACGTCGGAGCATGAGCACATCGTCATCGAGAGGCACATCCGAAGCGGTCGATACCACACAGCAGGCCAGCGCGACGAGTTCAAGCCCACCCTCGACCTCGTCAGGATCAGGCGAAGGATCCCCAGCGACCGAGCCGCACAGCTCGTCCGGGTCGAACTCGGGTTCGAACCCCGCCAGCCCATCCAAAGCCACCCTCCGGTCACTCGTCACAGGAGCCGGCACCTGCAGCTGCCAGTAGCCCGCGCACGTCCAATGTCCACAGGAAGGTAGGAACACGTGAAGACCCCCGACACGAAGGCAACCGGCCGGGCGACCGCGCTGCGCCACCTGCATGGCGCCGGGCGTCACCTCCGCTCAAACGCCGTGGCCTACCTTGCATTGGTCGTTGCGGTCGGCAGTGGTGGCAGCTACGCGCTCGCGGCGACCACGAGCAACGGCACGATCGCCGTCTGCGTCGACAACGGCACTGGCGTCATGCACCTCGCCAAGCACCCACGCTGCGGGCATGGTCAGAACAGAATCGGGCTCAGCTCGGCGCTCGACCGGCCAGCCGTGAGCGCCTGGGCAGCAGTCGAACCCGACGGAGCGGTCGCGAGCGGTGCAGGAGTCAGAATTGCGCACCCAGCCATCGGCGTTTACAACATCACCGTTACCGCCGCCAGCTGCCGCCATGCGCTCAACAACGCTCCGGTCGTCAGCATCAACGACAGTGAGCCGCCCTACAGTTCAGCACCCAGCACTTTTCCGGTGGCGTGGACAGAGACCGCTGGCACGGGGTTCGAGGCGTTCACGATCCATGCCGGCGTGGTGGTAGCGGGAGCATTCCAGCCCCGGGACGAGCCGTTCAACTTGACCGACTCGTGCGAATAGCGACGCCGAGAGGAGCTAGACGATGCGCCCGCGAGTCATGAGACGGGCCGCAACGCAAGCGATGGTGTTGATATTCGCTGCGGTTGCGGCCCCGCTGGCTTTCCCGATGGCTGAAGCCGCGGGCAATCCGTTGACACCGCTTCAGATCACTCCGTCAAGCGGCTGCGGCCTCCTGACTCCGTACACAGCCGGAACCGGCCTTGCGGCATGGTCGAGCCCAGCGCCGCCTTGCGGGGCTGGTGCGTTCACGCTGGCGTTCAATCAAACGAACACCTCGCCGCCGACCCCGGTCTCAGAGTCGAGTGGTGTTGGGACGGCGGGCAGCGCCCTTGTGGCGTGGTTCACCAGCGGCGTGCAGGAAGGAGCGAGGATTGGCTACCGAATCACCGCTCCGCCGGGAATCACGATCAGCAAAGTGGACTATGACATCGGACAGTTACAGAACATCGCCGACGGGCACGGCTGGATCGGGCTGACCTACTGGAGCGGTGGCACCGCACAGGTGATGTCGCCCGGGACTGCTATCGACGCGGCTGCCACTGGTCCGCTGGACACCTCCTATTGGGGGATCGAACTGCGCTGTGTCCAATCAGTCTGCACGTGGCCCGGCAAGGTCCAGCTTAACCAAATCACGGTGTACTCGACCGAGGCGCAGGGCCCCAGCATCACCCCGGTTGCCGACCCGAGCAGTCTCTGGAGCCAGACGGGACCAGGCCGGTGGATCTGGAACGCGCTAGGTGACGCGTGGCCTCTTCCTGTGTCCGCAGGCGATTCGACGGGGCTGTGTAGCTTGAGCGTTCAGATCGGTACGGGCCCGCCGATAACCGATCCGTCATTGACGGCACCGAACGATTACAGCTGGGAGGAGTGCCAACAGCCTGGAAGCTGGACAGGGGCGGTGGACACGCGTGAGTACATAAGCGGGTCGGGGCAGATACCCGTGACTTTGCAGGCGACGAACGCCGCTGCGCTGCCAAGTGCGCCGCTCTCCGAGACTTTGAATGTCGACAACGACCCTGTGAGCGTTTCGCTCAGCACACCTGACGACGCCAACCCGACCGTCTGGGTCAACCACGCGGTCACGGTCAACGCTACGCCTGCTACGGGTCCCTCGGGTCTTGGCGGGATGAACTGCGGCGTCGACGGTGCCGCCGCGGAGAGCTATCCGGCCGGTGGGCTGACCGTCAACGGCGACGGCGTCAAGACGGTGTCCTGCACGGCGTGGAACAACGCTGTCGACCCGCAGGGCAACCACAACTCTGGCACTAGCTCCTTGACGGTTCATATCGACGAAGCTCCACCGGCGCTGGGCCTCGAGCCCGTGAATCCGAACGACCCGACTGCGCTCGTGGCTGAGACGAGTGACGGCGAGTCGGGGGTGGCTGGAGGATCAGTCGAGATGGCTCCGGGTGGGACTGGCAGCTGGACGAGTCTGCCGACGACGTTCACGGGCAGCCAGCTGGTGGCGCGCTTCAACGACGCGGGTCTGCACGGTCCGTACTCGTTCAAGGTCACGTCCTGCGACAACGTCGGCAACTGCGCCTCAACCACCCGGGCCGTGATGCTGCCCCTGCGGACCCAGGCTGTCTCGGAGGTAAGCCTCGAGCAAACCCCCGGTACTCGATGCGCAGGCCCAGGAGCGCAGCGCGACGCCGCGAGATCACCCGCACGAATCCGGCGCCATCACGTGAGCGACGTTCGGCAGGCTGGGGAGGCTGGTCTCAGACTCGCATCGGACGACGGAGTCCTTCGGCCTCGCGCCCCGCTCGTCCCGGCGACGCTCGCCGTTGGAGGAATCTTCGCCGGCAGCGCTGTCGGAAGCGCCGCGGTCTCACTTTCTGAGCCGCAGCAGCAATCGACGATCGCGAGGGCAACCGGACGCCAGCAGAAACCGCCCCGCCAGAGCTGCGATACGCCCTCGGCGAGGCTCGCGAGCCGTGCCACGGTGGCCTTCGGCCGCCCGGTGAGACTGCATGGGCTGCTCGTGAGCAGCGCCAGCCTCCCCCTCGCTGGCCAGCCGGTCGCGATCCTGACCGCCCCCGACAATGGCTCGAATGCGTTCACACAGGCCGCGGCGGTGACCACAGCCCAAGACGGGACGTGGACGGCGACGCTGCCGCCCGGCACCTCGCGAATCATCGAGGCCTCCTACCCGGGCTCGCCGACGATCTTGCCCGCTACCGGATCCGCGACGGTGATCACGCCCGCCAAGATCGTGCTGACGAGCGTTACGCCTGATCGGACGCCGTGGGGCAGCAGGGTGACGATCACCGGGCGGGTGCTCGGCGGATACATCCCGGCGAGCAGCAAACTACTGCGGCTTGACCTCGGGATTGTGGGCATCCCCGGCCTGAGCAAGATCCAGGGAATCCCGAACATCTCCCCAGACGGGACGTTCACGACGACGTACAGATTCGCGCGCTACCAGGGCGTCGTGCGGTTCTGGCTGCAGGTCTCGAGCCTTGCCGAGGCGGATTTTCCGTTCGCGCCCGCGCACTCCAGGCGGTGGATCGTGACCGTCGGCGTACCTGCGCCAACCCCCGCCACCCATGCGAATCAGCGCCGAGAGCGCCGTCGGCACCGGCGCGCGACCGCCACCCGACGCCGCGCGCACCGCGACAAACGACCCTCTGTCGACCGGCCCGCGCGTCATACATGAGCGCTCGGATGCGAGGCGAGCGTCAGGCGGCGCTCTGTGGCGCGACTCGGTCGTCCCCGGACCCACGATGAGCACGCACGGAGCGCGACGAGCTCGAATTCTCGCTCGCGGCTGAGGCGTATATATCACCGTGATCTATAGCGCGGACGGTCGACGCGGTTCTGACCGCCACGGGCGTGATAATCGATTCAATGTCGGACCGTGAGGCAGGTGCCGTTTCCCGGGATCGGCGCTTTCGGGTGCCCGAGCGCCTTGCTCTGATCGCGGCCGATCCGTGGATTGCCGACGAGCAGGGCGAACACGTCTTCCAGGTCGACGAGATGGCCATGGCGAAACTAAACGCGTTCATCCTCCGGGACCTCCACGGCGTCGAGGTCGCACAGCTGCAGCACCCGGACCTCGGAGAGGAGGACGCGACCGACATCATCCGCCTAGGCACAAGACTCGCCACGGTGCGCTGAGCCCGCGCCGGCTTGCGGCATCACTACGTCATCGAGGCTACCGATGGCGGGAGTCTCGAGGTGCACGGTCATGTCGGGCGCTATGACTACGAGATCCGCCGTGCGGGCGACGTCGTCGCATCAGTCTCGAAGAGGTGGTTTCACGCACACGATGCATACGGTGTAGAGGTGAGCGCTGGCGAGGACGAGGCGATGCTCGTGCCCGCAGCTGTCGCGATCGAGACGATGCCAATCGGCTGAGCGGCGCCCTCGCTCGCACGTCGTCCCATCCAGGCCGAGCACGCGGTCTGAGTCATCTGGCCCGTGAGATCCCGACTCCGAGCATGCCACTCTGACCTGCGCTTGCCCGTCGCCAGTACCAGCGATGGACAACACTCGTAGCCGGTCGCCGGCGTGACCACCGCCTGCTCCCCGCCGGGCTACATGTGACCAGCCCAATCACAGCCGGACGGTCTCACACTCCCCCTTCCAGGACCCGATGCGATTCCGGGAATTCAGCGAACTTTCCGACCGCGCGGGTCAGGGTCCCAGCGTTGGGGCACGCGCGGCACGCCGGTATGTCTCGATCGGCTGCGGGCCCTCGACGCCGCACGATGTCGAGCAGCCTTCTTGCGCTCACTGCTGCTCACGCCCCATATCACAAGCAACCACAGGATTGCGATGATCGCGAGCCACCAAGGAGCTGAGTCGGCGAAGACCAGCAGGATGACGAGCAGGACCGGAATACCCCACACGAGCACGGTGCGCCGCACGTTCTTCCGCGACTGCGATGAGGTTGTCTGCTGCATACCCCACTACTCCTCTAGCTGGCCCGCGTCCCGTGCATTTCGATCTGCTCGCGTGACCTCCTGCCATGCATGGATCCCTCCGCGACGTGGACGCCGCCGCCAATCATGGGCTCCCGCGCCTAGCCGTAGCGGCGGCCGATGTGCCTCCTGCCGCGGAGCGATTCGCCGACCGCGGCACGAGGCAACGCGAGAGCTGTGTCAGGATCCCGCACGCGACGCCCGGACTCCGGTGGGCCAGTCCGTAAGAGTCGACCATGCGTTTGCGGTCCGCGCGCTCATCGTCGCGCGTCCGCGACCCTCCCCACCTCGGCTCTATGCCACTGGTCGGCTCGACGCATAGCACGCCATCGCCGCGGCTAGAGACGGTGCTCTACGATTTTCGCGGACACAGGTCCTGGTGAAGGAGGGACAGCGATGGGGTTCATGGACAAGCTGAAGGCCGGTGCCGAGGAGGTCAAGGTCGGGGCCGGAGAGGCGACGGCGCGCGCTCGCGACACCGTCCATGAGGCACAGGTGAGGCACGACCTCATGCAGGCCTACACCGAGCTCGGACGCACGACCTACACGTTGGTCGACGAAGGGTCGCTACACGACGAGCGCCTCGACCATGCGGTGCAGCGAATCCGCGATCTCGGGGCGCAGCTGTCGGACTCCCAAAGGGCGTCCGAGTGAGCTGAGCGCGTCAGCGTGCAGCCTCGGGCAGCGATTTCCAGCGACGTTCACGGACAGGCCGGACGCCCACGTTCGAGCGGCTGATTGTCGTCGGTGCTCGCCCGCCGGCGCCTCGTCGCCCGCCACCGGCGACGCGGGGCGCCGGGGTACACGCGGGGCCCGGTCGCGCACATGCGACCAGCCGGGCTGACGAGCGCGAGCTCGAGGTCATGCCACTACTTCAGGTCGGTGCGCTGGTGCTCCTCAGAGGCACGACAGTCGCGGCGATCACACGCCGCGGCCTGCGTCATGTCCCGGTCGCGTCCGGCCAGAAGGTGGCGAAGTCGCCGTGCGAAAGCCTGTCCTTCGGCACGTACCCGCGAGCGCCGTGCGCCTCCGCCAGCCCGTAGAACTGATCATCGATGTCGCTCGAGGTCAGCAGGACCGCTATCTGTGGACGGACATCGCGAATGTGAGCGGTGAGATCGACCCCACCCGGAAGATGGATGTCGAGCAGCACCGCATCTGGAGCTAGGGATTTCACATAGTTGAGGGCGGTCGCGGCGCAGTCAGCTTCATCCACGACGCTATAGCCGCACCGCTCGAGCAGCGCGCGCGCGGCCTTCCGACACGCGGTGGCGTCATCGACGATTAGGACGCTTACTCTGGAGCGGCGCAGGAGTGAATCGGCAGGCATTCACCGAGGATCGCTACACGTGCGCCAGCTCGAAGGGTTCGATAAGAAACGCAGGTTCCCGCAAGTGACGCGAATCACTTGGCCGAACGGTGTGGTCTGTGCGCGCATCGAACCCGAGGTCTTTGGGGCGGTGCCAGTGAGGAGGCGCTGGTGCTCAGCAGCCGTCGAGATCGATTGGCGCGCGTCCGAGGGCGATCACGAGCCTGGAAGCGGAGGGAATGCCGATGTGCCGCTGCTTGCGTCCGTGCTTGCCTGGCTCGTAGCCGAGCTGGCGGTCGAGGTCGATCTGCTGCATGTTGAGGTAGTGCGCAATCTCGGCACGCGTGAGTCCCGGGGTGCGCGCCAGTTCTCGCTCGAGAAATATTCGCACTCGCTCGGTCGGGATCAGGTCCAGCTTGTATCGCTTTAGGTCCTCGTAGTCGCGCTCCTGCGCGACCAGCAGCCGCACGCGCCCGGGTGACACACCCAGTCGCCGGGCCGCCTCTGCGTAGGTCATCCCGCCCTGCTCGACCAATCGCCAGGCTCGCTTTCGATGCTGCGCGCATGAGCGACACGTGCCCCGCCCCTCGCATCGAATGCAGGTCTTCTGAGGCGAGCCCCCATGCGCGGTCGCCACCGACCGGTCGCGGGGGCGTGCGGGTGGGCGTGTGCGGGATGTCACGGTCAATCTGCGGTTTCGCTCGAGGTGGATTCCTGTTCGGGACGTCCGGGTTCCCGTTAGGCACGTTCCGGGCGGCAACCCGAGTTACGACAAATCATTATAGCGCTAAATTGAGATGGCGCTAGCTCGGCTTGAGTGCTAGT
>Ga0306920_100002122_pt1 | contig 24936 bp, 17 predicted proteins | sample flu12Cox44000170_FD_204666 | JGI IMG/M metagenome (GOLD analysis project Ga0306920, IMG submission 204666) | Lab enrichment of tropical soil microbial communities from Luquillo Experimental Forest, Puerto Rico - flux4day.12C.oxic.44.000.170 (v2)... | ecosystem: Environmental > Terrestrial >...
CGGCTCAGTGTTATTTGTGTCCGCCCCCGTGGCCTCCCATTGAGCCCGACTTGGATATGTTGTTGTGAGATATGTTGTTGTGTGACGAGTCTGATCGACCGCGGCGATAACGGTAATAATAATACGAGGGACTGACATATCCTTGAGCACATCCATCGTAGGGCCAAGATCGGTGGTGCGCCCGGCCGGGACGGCAGTGGGCCCGATTAGTAACAGCGATGTCTACGATCGCCGCCCGCATGGCCGATGGAGCGCCCAGCATCATCGCATTGGCGGGGTTTTCCGGGCAGCTGGCGAATAGAAATGTAGATATGGCAGAAATGCCCAAACACACCCTTCGCATGTTTCCCTCCCTTTGGATCAGTGCCGCTCTTTTGGCGGGAGCTTGTGTACCAGCTCGGGCCATAGCTCTTCAACAACTGCCCGCATCTCATCAGAGATAATGCCGATGTGTTCAACATCGAGCATGTACTTGTGAAGGCGCTTTAGGTCCGCCGGCATCATGACCTTGTCACCGAACGATGCGGGGCAGATAGGTGCGGCGCTTTTTGATCATTGCGTGCGTTTGCCTGTGACGGCGGCTACCCTGCGGTTCATTTCCGTCCAGTTTTTCATCACCACGCGCGCCCCGTCACCCGCTTTCCGATCATTTCATCGGCGTATGCGAGCAGTATCGGCGGCGCTTCGAAGTCGCATGACTTCGCGATCTTGAAGTCGATGCATTCACCTCGCGCGGCGCATGAGATGCGACGCCGACGTGACGTGGCCGAATTGAGCTGCGCTGATAGAACTGGGCAGCATCTATGTTAAGTGCTAAAATAAATACGTCGTAGGTGCGTAGATTAAGTGCACTAACGAAATCGGCGAGCGAACTCCTAAGCTACATTCAACGTCAGTGTGACCTATCTCACTACGCTAATCCCCAACATCCTGTATCTTGGAGGATACAGCGACGGGGATACCGATACTCGCCCACGGGAGCATCTCGATACGCGTAAGGCCGTGATTATCCGACAACGCGCCGGGAAAGAGGGAGGACTTTCCGGGTAGGCAGGCCTGACTGGCTCGGATGAACCATGTCCGGGCCCAGCCACAACGATCCGAGCGTCGTCTCATGTCGCGTCGGGTACTATTCATTCAGGACTTGTCGTCTTCGCTTCGAGAGGAATGCGGCCTCGCGCTCAATTTCGTTTCTGAATGTGCGCCATGGGACTCATCGCTGCCTGAAAGACTGCGCAAGCAGCCGCTGGACCTTGTGGTTGCGGTGGCCGTTCCGGGCCGCCCGTCAGTCCACGACTTCTTTCAGTGGCTCGCCAAAACCCCGATCGGCGCCCCGACGCTCGCGGTCCTGTCTGGGGACGACGATCTGATGCGCGCCGCGGCCAAGGCAGTGGACGACTTCATTGTTGTTCCGTTCCGGCCGGTCGAATTGCAGCACCGCGTCGCTCGGCTTCTCGGCGGCGAAACGGATGACAGGGCGAAGGCGGCGGCCCATGAGCGCCTGACCCGGGAGTTGGCCCTCACGGGTCTTGTTGGCAGGCATCCAGCGTTCCTGCACACGATAGAGCAGATACCTGCTGTGGCGCGCTGCCATACTCCCATCCTCATCACCGGCGAAACCGGCACCGGCAAGGAACTGTGTGCGCGAGCAATCCATCACCTCAGCACCCGCCGCCACTTCCCGTTCATCCCGGTGGATTGCGCGGCGCTGCCAGAGCACCTGTTCGAGAGCGAAATGTTCGGCCATGCGCGTGGCGCGTTTACGGACGCGCACCGCGACCAGAAGGGGCTGGTAGCGCTCGCCGGCGACGGAACCTTGTTTCTCGATGAGGTCGATTCGCTATCCATCGCGGCGCAATCGAAGCTGCTGCGCCTGCTGCAAGAACGCACTTACCGGCCGGTCGGGTCCGAACGTTTCGTCCCAACCGGCGCGAGAATCATGGCCGCCTGCAATCAGGACCTTGAGCGCTTGGTGCAGGAAAGAAAGTTCCGGTCGGATCTCTTTTTCAGGCTCAACGTGCTGCGGCTGCATCTTCCGCCTCTGCGGGAGCGCCGCAGCGATGTTGTGGTGCTTGTCCGCCACTTTCTCGAGACGCTTGCCGTCGAGCATGGCACACCGCGCAAGAACATCGCGCCCGCTCTACTGCAGATGCTAATGGCGTACGACTGGCCAGGTAATGTGCGCGAGCTTTACAACGTGCTGCAAAGAGCCGTCGTGTTTTGTCCCGGGACAAAGATCCAACTCGCGGATATAGCCGACTTGCCAACGGCTGCGCAGTCACCGAAGCTTCTGGGCGGCAATTTTCGCGAGGAGCGCGCTCGTGCCGTCACAGCCTTCGAACGAAGCTATATCGAGGAAATGCTCCGCCGAGCGGCGGGTAACGTCACCCAAGCGGCCCGTCTCGCCGGCAAGGACCGGCGCGTTTTTGGACGCTTGATGAAGCGCCATAACGTAAGGCGCGATCTCGTTTAGCAACCCCCTTCTTCTGTCCATGCGTCGCAGCCGTGCGTGCGTGGGACATTTTGGTCTCAGCCCGAACGGAGCTGAAATAATTCAGGTCGACCGATGCATTACGGCGTCGCTTGGAGCCGGCATCGCTGCAAGTGGGACCTATGAGTCCCAGGTCCTCGACTCGCCGTGCGAGAAATTCCCGTTCCTTCAGTGCGTCTGCCGTTGGCATCGGTTTTGCTCCGCGCCTGGCGGAGCAATGAATTGTCAAACGACCAACCGATCGACCGGGAGATGGCGAGGGAAATCCTGAGGTATTTCGTGCGCAACCCGCAGGCGGCCGACAGCCTCGAAGGCGTGGCGCGCTGGCGCCTGATGGACGAAGTGATCCGGCGAAAATTGGACGAGACCGAAGCAGCGCTCAAATGGCTCGTCGCCGAAGGTTATCTCACGAGTTCCATCTCTCCCGGCGGCACTGCGACTTTCAGCCTGAATCCCAGGCCTGCCAAAAACATCCGGCAGTTCCTCGACGAGTCGTCGTCTCGGCAACGCCAGGAGGGCACGAAATGACGTCCCTGCTCCCTCACCGGCCGCAAGCACGTCGTCGTCACCCTTCGCGCACGCTTCGATGAGCATTCCGCATCCCGATCGGAGGTGAATTTCCCATGCCAGTCACACCGACCTATCCCGGCGTCTATATCGAAGAGATTCCGAGCGGCGTCCATCCGATCACCGGCGTGGCCACGTCGATCGCGGCATTCATCGACTTCTTCCCAATGGGTCCGCTCGATACTGCCGTCCAAGTGCTCAGCCAAGCGGACTTCGAGAGGTCTTTTGGCGGATTGAACACAGACAGCGAGGCCAGTTACGCCATTCAGCAATTCTTCCTGAACGGCGGGAGCGAGGCTTACGTGGTCCGAGTCGGCGATGGCTCCGCCATTACGTCCGCTGGCGTCGTATTGCTGAAATCGCCGCCGTCAACGGACCAGGTCGCAACCGTGACGGCCGGAACGATGGTCAATGGAATATCCGTCCACAATCCGGGGGCCTGGGGAAACAGCATCCGCCTCGATGTCGACTACGACACCCTTGATCCCACGCAATTGTTCAATCTCACGGCCGCACTGATTGATCCCGCGACCGGTCAGACGGTGCGATCGGAAACCTTCCGCAATCTGACCTTTAAGCCGGGCGCATCGACCTATGCGCCGGATGTCGTGAACCAGGGTTCTCAGCTGATCCAGTTGGGCGCGCCTCCGTCGGGTGCTTTTCCCGACGCAGCTCATTGGAACAGCGCCTACAGGCCGGCTGAGACCGGGACGGTCGGGGACGCCTTGCCGACGACTGTCGGCACATTGCCGGCGGATAAAAACACTTTCAAAGTTACGGTCAGCGTTGACGGCACGATTGCCAATAATACCAAATCCTTCACATATATCGCAACGATATCGCTCGGCGGCGCGACCTTATCGGATTACGCGAGCATCGTTCCAGTCCTACAGGCCGCGATTCGAGCGGCTCCGGTCACATCGGCGGACCAACCGACATCGCCTCAGCTCGCCGCGCAATTGGCGCCGCTGTTGAGCGGCGCGACGGTGCAGTTGGTTGGGAGCGGAAGCATGGCGCATTTCCGCGTCGTTGCTGGTCGCGGTGGAACGACCTTCAATCCGCTCGCGTCCATCACATTTGACGACGTTGGTGGTCAAGCACCCACCATCATGGCCAATTTGAAGCTGAAGACAGCTACATCAAACGTGCAGCTTTACTCGCTCGGCATTAGCGGCACGATCAGGGGCGCCCAGCTCGCACTCACGGGCACGACCGGCGTCGGAGCGAATGGCAGTCTGCCCGGAGCAAATCAGCTCATCGGCATCCCGGCCAACAAGACGGGCTTGTTCGCGCTCGAGGATGTGGACCTTTTCAACATCCTGTGCATTCCAAGGGCCGCCAACCTCGACACGGCTGCGCCGTGGTCGAATTTTCAAGCAGTCATTTCTGCCGCGAACGCCTATTGCCAGAAACGCCGGGCCTTCATGGCGGTCGACATCCCGGCCGTAATAATCAGCGTCCCAGCCATGCAGACGTGGATGGCGCAGAACGACACGCTGCGGGACATCAACTCGGCCATCTATTTTCCGCGCACGATGATTCCCGATCCATTGAACGGGAACCGACTGCGAGATGTCGCGTCGAGCGGTACGATCGCGGGACTCTATGCGCTGACCGACGTCAACCGCGGCGTCTGGAAGGCACCGGCAGGCACGGAAGCAGCGCTGCGCAACGTGTCACAGCTCGTCTACAAGCTTACTGACGACGAAAACGGCGTGCTCAATCCGCTCGGGATCAATTCCCTGCGCAATTTCCCGGTATTTGGCAACGTATGCTGGGGCGCGCGCACGCTCGACGGCGCCGACGTCATATCGTCGGACTGGAAGTACATCCCCGTGCGGCGGCTCGCCCTGTTCCTCGAGGAAAGCCTCTATCGCGGTTTGAAGTGGGTCGTGTTCGAACCGAACGATGAGCCGCTATGGGCGCAGATCCGGCTCAACGTCACCGCCTTCATGCAGAACCTGTTCCGGCAAGGCGCGTTCCAGGGCAGCACGCCGCAGCAAGCGTACCTGGTGAAATGCGACAGTGAGACCACCACGACGACCGACCAGGCCAACGGCATAGTCAACATCGTGGTCGGCTTTGCGCCGCTGAAGCCTGCGGAATTCGTGATCATCAAGATCAGACAGCTCGCGGGACAACTCGCCGCCTAGGGAGATGCATCATGGCGCCATTTTCCAAGCAGCCTTTGCGCTTCGATCCTTACAAGAATTTCAAGTTCCGCGTGAAGTTTGGCACCAGCCCGGCCTACGTGGCTGGCGTGAGTAAGGTGAGCGCGCTTAGGCGCACCACTGAGATCGTCGAACACCGCGAGGGGGGCGACCCGAGCATGTCGCGCAAGTCTCCCGGTCGCAGCAAGTACGAAGCCATCACGCTGGAAAGAGGGGTGACCCACGACACCGATTTCGAGGCCTGGGCCAGCAAGGTGTGGAACTTCGCCGGTGGACTGGGCGCTGAATCGTCTCTGGCCGATTTTCGCAAGGACATCATCATCGACGTGTTCAATGAGGCGGGACAAAAGGTGAAGTCCTATCACGTGTTCCGCTGTTGGGTTTCCGAATATCAGGCGGCGTCCGACTTCGACGCTAATGCCAACGCCGTGCTCATCGAGCACATAAAGATCGAGAACGAGGGCTGGCAGCGCGACGTCAGCGTGACCGAGCCGCAGCCGGCGCAATTTGAACCGGTCGTCGGATAGGGTCCATGGACTTCACCGATGTCAACCTACCCGGAGGCATCCGCCTGGAGGGAAGCTGGCGGCGCGACGCGGTCCTGCGGCCGCTGGCAGGCCGCGATGAGGTCTTCCTGCTGCAGCAGGGGAGCGCGCTCTCGCCGGCCGCGCGCACGACGGCGGTGCTCGCGCGCTGCCTCTGCCGCATCGGACCTGTATCGACGATAACGGCAGAAATCGCCCGGTCATTGAGTATCGGCGACCGAGAAGCGCTGCTCCTGCACCTGCGCCGCCTGACCCTGGGCGAGAAAATGTCCTGTGTGTTCAGGTGCCCTGCGTGCGCGGAGAAGCTCGATCTTGAGCTGGAAGTCTCGGAACTGCTGCTGGCGCCCTATGCGCATGCAAGCGACGTGCACGAGACATCGGTGCGTTTCAACGACGCTTCCTATCGGGTGCGCTTTCGCCTTCCCAATGGAGCCGACCAGGAGCGCGCGGCGACGCTCGTTGCATCCGCACCGCAATCCGCCACCGAGCTGATCCTGCAGCACTGCGTGCAGGAAATCGTCGACGAGCAGACTGGAGAACCGGTCCAGCCAGTCCCCGCGCCGGTCGCCGATGCATTGGCTGACAAGATGGCCGAGCTCGATCCGCAGGCCGAAATCCTTCTCGATCAGCGCTGTCCGGCCTGTGGCGCACCCTTTCAAACGCCGTTCGACATCGCCGACTATTTTTATCAGGAGATCTGCGGACGGGAGAGCGAGCTTCATCGCGAGATCCATCTCCTGGCCTTTCATTATCATTGGAGCGAACGGGACATTCTGCGCCTGACCCGCCGCGGGCGGCTGCGCTACCTCGACCTGATTAGCGCGCAGTTGAGCGAGAGCAGGCCCCAATGAGCAATTTTCTCACCAATGTGGCACGTCGCGGCGCCGGGCTCGCGCCGCAGATCGCACCTCGTGCCGCGCCCATTCCAACGTGGTCTCCCGCGGCCTCTTCGGCTCATGGCGCTCGCGAAGAGAGCCGCGAAGAATCCGCATTCGAGCCTGGCCTCGATGACGGCACGGCCGATTGGAGCGAGACGAGCATCACGACGGACTTTGTCCCGCGAGTGCGAGGCCCAATGGCGACGCAATCGAGTTTATCGTCTGGCCCGCTGCGTGACGACAGCGCGAAAATCCCCGACATCGCGCGGCCGGTCGATCTGGCATCGAATTCCACCGAACCGTCCGGGCCGCTGCAGCCGCCGGCTCCGATCGTCGCCAAGCTGACAACGGCGGATATGGCTGCGCCCGCAGCGCGCGCCGACGGGACGCCTGCGACCGGCGCGCACGCGGCGCCCGGTCCGACGCCAAGTGTTCATGCCGATCCGCAGGCGCTGCGGCCGCGCACCCACGCGGTCGCGGTCGAGCCGCGTGCCGCCGCACTGTGGCGCCAGCCGGCCATGGGGCCGCCGCAAGCAAAGCCGGAGAAACGTTCGTCTGCCCCGCTGGAGGCGCGCCCGACAGCGTCGGCGCGAGAACCGCCCCGCATCCAGGTCCGCATCGGCAAGGTCGAGGTCCGCGCCAGCCCACTCGCCCCACCGCCCAAGCGGACGGCGCGGCCCAAGGGAAGCAGTGGATTTTCCGAACTGCGATTAGCGCGTGCCCATTTGGAGCGCAATTATCGTTGAGGGCTGGCAGTGAGCACTTACAAATCCATCGCCGGTGTCAGCCAGAGCCTGGCGAACCTGCTCGGTGATCGGATGGTCGAGCCGGCAACGATCACCTTGGCGCCGCCCGACGTGGAAATCGATCAGGTCAATCCCCCGCGCCTGAACATCTATCTCTATCACCTTTCCGAGAATGCCTTTCTGAAGAATCAGGAAATTCCCGGCGATGGACATCCCGGCGCATACGGCCATCCGCCGCTCTCGCTCAATCTTCATTACATCTTCACCGCCTTCGGCGGCCAAACGGAACGCGGGGCTGACGCAGATGTGCAGGCGCAATTCATTCTCGGCGATGCGATGCGCGTGCTGCATGACTATGCGGTCATCTCCGCCAATCTGATGCAGCTGAAATCGCCGGGAAAGACCATTCTCGACGTCAGCCTGCTCGACGAGTTCGAGCAGATCAAGCTCACGCTGCAGCCAAAGAGCCTCGAGGAAATCTCCAAGATCTGGACAGCGCTGCCGCGCGTCAACTTTCGTCGCTCGGTGACCTACGAGGCTTCAACCGTCCAGATCAAGAGCCAGCAGCCGCGGACCGTCGGCCTGCCGGTGCGCAAACGGCGTGTCTACGCCTTGACGATACGCAGCCCCCGGATCGACGAGATCTTTGTGCAGCCGCCGCCGTTTCCAGGCCTCAAAACCGCGGCCGCTCAGGAAGGCGAAACGCTGCATCTCACGGGCCATAACCTTAAGGCACCCACCACCTCCGTGATCATCGATGGCGTGAGCGCAACGATCGCCTCGCTACAAGACGATCAGATCGACGTTGTCGTTCCAACTGGAACGCTCGCAATCGGCCTCCACTCCCTTCAGGTCGTTCAACCCGTGATGCTGACGGTGATCCGCGGACAGCCACCGGTGCAGCGCGGCGGCTTCAGCTCGAACGTCGTCGGCTTTCAATTACTCCCCAGGATCACCGGGGCCGCCACCCGTGTCGGCCCCAACACGGTCTCGGTGCCAGTTCTGCCGGCCGTGAAGCCCACGCAGGAGAGAAGCTTGCTGCTCGGGGATCACGTGGTGCCCGGCGTGCCGCCGCAGCCCACCGATCCGCCCGCGACAAACATTCTCTTCCAATTGCCGCAGCCGCCGAACGATCCGATTCTGCCTGGCCAATATCTGATGCGCGTGCGCATCGACGGCGCCGAAAGCCGCTTGCAAGTCGACCCGAACCCCAACAACCCGACATATATCGGGCCAACCTTCACAGTGTAATGAGCGAGACCACATCGATTACCGAGCCCAGCCGCTGGAAGCGGGCCAACCGCGAACATCTCGAGGCCGAGATCGCACGGCTACGTGTCCTCCTGCATCGCCGCGCGTTGTGGCTGCGCCGGCACTGGGGGCACGATTCCCCGCACGATGACATGACCTACCGCATCAGCGAGGCGCAGGCCGACAGCCTGCTGCACGGAGAGGACGCAGCCGCCAAGGCGAGCTTCTATACGACCGATCCGGATGCGGTAGCGCTTGGCTCGTTGCTGGCTTCCGTCGAGGCGCGCATCGACGCGATCGGCAAGGAGTTGCAGCATGCAGGGGCACCGGCCGCGCTCGATGTGCTGGCGCGCCTGTTCGGATTGAGTCGTTTCGAGCGCGACGTCTTCTTGCTGGCGCTCGCCCCGGAGCTCGATTCGTCCTTCGAGCGCCTCTACGGCTACCTGCAGGACGATTTGAACCGCCGCCAAGCCACCACGCAGCTCGCGCTGACGGTGCTGCCGACGGCGCGGGCGGACGAACAGGACGAGCGTGATTGCCTTTTGCCGGACGCAACGCTGCGTCGCTTTCGCCTGCTCGCCATCGACGAGGCCGCGCCGCCCGCGGCCTTTCCCAGTCGGCCGTTGCGCGTCGACGAGCGCATGCTCAACTTCGTGCTGGGTGTCAACCGCCTGGACGAGCGACTCGCGTCGCTCCTGGATCCGGTGCCGACAACGCTGATCTCGCCTGCCGATGCGGAGCTCGCCGGCCGCATCATGCGATGGGTGCAGGCGGCGGACAGCCATTTGCCGTCGCGCCGCGTCAATCTGATCGGCGCCACCGACGCGAACTCCCGGCATCTCGCGCGCGCGGTGTGCGACGCGCTCGGCATCGTCCTCTTCCAGCTCAACGCGTCGGCTCTGCCGCCATCGCGATCCGATCGGCGCGAGCTTCTTGCGCTGGTCGAGCGCGAGGCGGTGCTGCTCCAGATGGCGGTCTATGTCGACCTCAATGCGGCGCGCGCCGAGGACCGGCCCGAGCTTGTCCACGACATCGACCGCCTCAGCGCCTTCTGCATCATCGACAGCGCGGTCCGGTGGCCGGGACAGCGTGAGACGCTGGTCGTTGCGGTGCCCAAGCCGGATGCACCGCAACAGGCCGAGGTCTGGCAGCAGGCGCTGAGGGCGGCTGGCCTCGCGCCGAATGGTGAAATCGGCGCCCTCGTCGAGCAGTTCGACCTCGATCCCTCCCAGATCGGCCGCGCGATCACGATTGCTCGCGGGCGCGCTGCGCTTAGATCCTCAAGCGCCGAGCTCACGTCCGACGACTTGTGGCGCGCCTGCGAGCAGGAGGCGGCGCCGAAGCTCGACGAGCTCGCGCAGCGCGTCATCGCCGCCTACGGCTGGGAAGACATCGTCCTCCCTCCGCAGCCGTTCCAGCAATTACAGGAGATCGCCGCGCAGGTAGCGCATCGCGCACAGGTCTATCAGCATTGGGGCTTCGGCGCGAAGCTCAACCGAGGTCGCGGCATCAGCGCCCTGTTTGCCGGGCCTAGCGGCACCGGCAAAACCATGGCGGCTGAGGTCCTCGCCCGTCATCTGCGGCTCGACCTCTATCGAATCGATCTCGCCGGTGTCGTCAGCAAATATATCGGCGAGACCGAGCGCAACCTGCGCAGCATCTTCGCGGCCGCCGAACGCGGAGCGGCCATCCTGTTCTTCGACGAGGCCGACGCCCTGTTCGGCAAGCGCTCGGAAGTCAAGGACAGCCACGACCGTTACGCCAACATCGAGGTGAACTATTTGCTCCAGCGCATGGAGGATTTCCGCGGGCTCGCCATACTCGCGACCAATCGCAAATCGGCGCTCGACTCCGCCTTCGTGCGGCGGCTGCGCTTCATCGTCGACTTCCCGTTCCCCGACGCGGCGCACCGGCTGCGCATCTGGCAGGGCGTTTTTCCACCACAGGCGGATCTGCAGGCAATCGATTTCGCCCGGCTGGCGCGGTTCGAGATTCCGGGCGGCCACATCCGCAACATCGCGCTCGCTGCCGCGTTCCTGGCGGCCAGCGAGGGCGTGCCGATCGGCATGCTCCACGTGATGCGGGCGGCGCGTCGCGAATACGCAAAAATGGATCGGATCGTCCAGGAAGCGGATTTTGGACCGTACTACGCGGCGGTGACGTCATGAGCCAGCTGTGGGTCGAGATCGAACAGCTCGTCTTCGACGGTGTGACGCTCGATCCGGCAAAAGGGCGGCGCGTCGCGACCCTGACCGAAGCGACGCTCGAACGTTTGCTACGCGAGCGAGGAATTTCCGCGGCCATGCGAGGCGACGGCGGAAGCGCTGACCTTGAGCAGCGCAACCGCCGCGCCGAGATGCAGTCGCCGCCAGCCGCCGATGAGGCGCGATGGGCCGACGCGCTCGCGAAGGTGCTGTATCGGACCATCGATCGGAGTGTGTGACATGGCATCCGAATTCCCAGGCCGGCCGCTGCTGCTCAAAGGCGCGCTTGTCGTATTCGAGACGCCGATTCCGGTGCCGAGCAACATCATCATCTTCCAGTACAACCCGGAATCGATGACGCGCAGGTTCACGCAGCCCGGCGCCGACCTCGGCGGCGAGTCGCGCGATGTGTGGCTCAACGCTGGCGATACAAAGAACGTCCTGCAAACCCCGATCGAAACCTATTCGCTTGCGGTCGAGCTCGATGCCGCCGATCAACTCGAGGAGGGCGACGTCGTCACACGCCTGGTTGGATTGCACCCCGCCTTGGCAGCGCTCGAGCTGCTGCTTTATCCGAACTCAACGGTCACGGTCACTGACAAGCAGCTGCGCGAGGTTGGCAGCGTGATGATCGTGCCGCCACATTTGCCGCTCGTGCTGTTCGTGTGGGGTGCGATGCGTGTCGTTCCTGTGCAGGTCACCTCGGTGTCGATCACCGAGACGGCATTCGACCAGATTCTCAATCCGATTCAGGCGAAGGTCGACCTCGAGATGCGATCGCTGACCGACACGGAATTGAACGACGCGCATCCGCCGTTCACCACGCTGGGCCTCATCAATCAGATCGCCAAGGAAGCGATGTCGCGCTTCCAGATCGGCGGGATCGTCGCCAAGGCCGAAGTCCAAGTGGTGAAAGGCTTGTTGCCGTTTTGAGAGAAAAGCATGTTCACGACACGCAGCCGTTATGCCTCCGTTGCCGATACGACCTTTCAGGACGCGAACGGTCGCGCGGTCAAATACAAGGTGCTGCGGATTACGCCCACTACCACATCGCTCCAGAACCACACGGTGGCGCAGGGCGACCGCTTGGATCTGATCGCATTTCAACAATTCGGCGATGCCGAGCAGTTCTGGCGCATCTGCGACGCCAACGAGGCCTTACGACCCGATGATCTGACTCAACAGATCGGCGCACGCATCCGCATTCCGATGGTTCGGAGGTAGCCATGCTCGGTGGCATCACCGTCACGCTGCTGATCGGCCTTCCGCCAATCCCGGCACCAGCTGCGCTAATGAATGCCTTCCAAAGGATAGAGATCGAAACGTCGACAGACCTGGCGAGCACATTCCGGCTGCGCTTTGGCATGACGCAATCTCCGGGGCTGGATTGGGATCTTGTCGGTCGGCAATACCAGGATACGCTGTTCCGCCCGTTTACGCCGGTACAGATCCGCGTCGCGCTCGGTGCCGAAATTCCGCAAGCGATCATCAACGGCTACATCTGCGGCCAGCAGGTCTTCTACGACGACCAAGGCGGCAGGTCGGCCCTCGAGATCGCGGGCCTGGACGTCACCATGCTCATGAACCTTCAGGAGAAGGTTGTGTCGTGGCCGATGACGGACGCCGAGATCGCGCAACAGATCTTCGCCCAATACCACATCACGCCAATGGTCTCGCCGACTCTGCCGTCCCTGCCCGAGACCGAGGGCACCACCACTCAGCGAGGCACCGATATCCGGTTCCTACGGCGCCTAGCCCAGCGCAACGGCTACGAATGCTTCGTGGTGCCGGACCCGCCGAGCGGGACCGATCTCGGATATTTCGGTCCGGCGACGAATCATCCCGCCCCCGCTGATGCCGTGCTCAACGTGCGCATGGGGCCGGACACAAACGTGAGCGAGTTCAAGATCCGCTACGACATGACGCGGCCGACCACCGCCATCGGCATGGGCGTCGACGTGCAGAGGCGGACACCAACGGCGTTTCCGGTGGTCAGTCCGGCGACTCCGCCGCCGATCGATGACCTTTATCCATTCGGGACCCCAATGGGGCTCGATGACGCGCTCCTCCGCTCGTTCGGACCGCTATCACAGCCGATCATCTTTCCGGCCGAAACCGGCCAGTTCACGGCCCCGGGCCTTGGCACGGCGACGCAGGCGATCGTCAACCGTTCCTCGTGGGCCATCATGGCCGAAGGCACGGTCGGTCCGGACGTCAGCGTCCTGCGCCCAGGTAACACGATCAACGTGCGCGGTGTCGGCCTGTTCTTCAACGGCTCCTACTATGTAACGCGCGTGAGCCACACCCTCGAACGCGATTCCTACATCCAGAAATTCGAAGCCCAGCGCAACGCCGTGACGATGACCGGCAGCGAGCTGTTCGTTCAGCATTGAGGGAGGGGAAATGTCCTTCGAAGAGAGCATCGTGCGGGTCATCGAGCGGCAGACCGATCGCTTCTACGGGAAGTATCGCGGGCTCGTGGCGACCAACGTCGATCAGCTCGGACAGGGGCGGATCACGGCCATCGTGCCGGAAGTGCTCGGCGTCACGCCGAGCACTTTCGCGCTGCCCTGCACCCCCTATGCGGGCGTGCAGGCAGGCCTCTTCACCGTGCCCATGGTCGGCAGCGGCGTTTGGATTGAGTTCGAGGCAGGCGACGTCACGCGCCCGATCTGGAGCGGCTGCTGGTGGGGTAGCGCCGAGGTTCCGCTCAATGAATCGGGCGATGCCGCGACCTTCGTCAACAAGGTGTTGCGCACCGACACCGGGCTGATGCTCGCATTCAACGACGCCACCCAAACAATCACCATGACCGACAAGACGGGACTCAACGTCATCAGCATGGCGTTGGGCCGCATAAATGTCACAGGCAAGGCCGTCGTCACGCTCGAGGCGCCGCTGATCAAGCACGGCGAGACGGCAACGCACCCGGCCGTCTTCGGCGATGACCTCCTCGGCTATCTCAGTGAGCTAGTCGCCATGTTCAACATGCATATGCATCCTGGCGAGTTCCTGGGCAGTCCCAGCAATGTAGTGACACCGGCGCCGCCAATTCCGCCGATGCGGCCGCCGTCGCCAAGCCTGCTGTCGCTTAAGAACCTGATGGAGTGAATCGACGGGAAACGCGCTCGACCCGGCGCCAGCTGAATGGTCTGTGATGGGAACCATGGATGCGACCTATCTCAACTATCCATTCTTCATCGATGGACGTGGGCGCACCGCGACCACCGATCGCGATCGCCACATCCGGCAAATGATCGAGCAGGTCCTGTTCACCAATCCGGGTGAGCGGGTCAATCGTCCCGATTTCGGATGCGGGCTGCGGCGCATGGTGTTCATGCCGAACAGCCAGCCGCTGGCCGCGGCCACGCAGGTGTTAGTGAAGAGCGCGCTGCAGCAGTGGCTGCAGAACGAAATCCAGGTCGAGAAGGTCGAGGTGACGGCCGTCGAGAGCACACTCACGGTCTTCGTCACCTACACCAATCGCGAAAGCGGCGAGCGGCAGATCGATCAGTTCACCGGCCCCGCATAGGAGGACGGCCTTGGGCGTGCTGCAGCGAGCGGTTTGCAAGGATGAGCAGATCCGGCGCGCGCTCATCGTCGGCCGCAGCGACATCAACGGCATCGACTATGTCGTTGTCGATCCGACCAGCCATGCCAAGCTGACGGTCCATTTTCTCAATCCGGTCGGTCCCAAGAACGCAGGCAATCCGAACGACCCCGACGACCAGTACGGGCTCAGCGCCGACCTCTCGAAGATTACCATCGCGGGTGGTACGCGCATTGTCGGCATCCAACCGGTCGCCGCGATGCGCAACCCCGACGGCTCGCTCACCATCACAGTGAACGAGCCCGGCGATTATTCCGTCTATACGCTCGCCCTGAACGTTCCGGCGCTCGATCGCTTGTTCGCCTCGACCGACTTTTCTTTCATGGCGACCTGCCCGGTCGATTTCGACTGCCGGATCCAGCAGGTCTGCCCGCCGCGGCCCGTGCCGGACATGCTGCTCGATTACGAGGCCAAGGATTATGCGAGTTTTCGGCAATTGCTGCTCGACCTCCTGCCGCGACTCAACCCAAACTTCACCGAGATCAATCCGTCCGATCTCGGCATCGCACTGGTGGAGCTCCTGGCCTATGCGGGCGACCGCTTGTCGTATTTCCAGGATGCGGTCGCCAACGAAGCCTATCTCGACACCATCCGTGACCGCATTTCGGCGCGTCGGCTTGCCAAGCTCGTCGACTACCGGATGCATGACGGCCGCAATGCATGGGCTGCGATTCACCTGGCGGTCGGCAGGCGGACGACCCTCCCGCTTGGAACGAAGATCCTGTCGCGCATCGGACGGCCGCTGCTCGGCGAGACCTCGCCGCCGGGCGTGATCGTCCACGGCGACAAGATCACCGCGCAATCCATGGAGACCGATCCGGCGCTCGCGTCGGTGGTCGCCTTCGAGACAGCCTTCGCGATCACGCTCAAGCCCGTCAACAACGAGATCCACCTTCACACCTGGGGCGACGAGGAGTGCTGCCTACCGCGCGGCACCACGAAGGCATTTCTCTACGCGGCGCTTCCGGGCAGCAACACGGCGACCGTGCCGGTGCTGCATCAGCACGATTACCTGTTGATCGAGGAAGTGCTGGGGCCGCTGACCGGCGCCGCGGCCGACGCCGACTCGACCCACCGCCAGGTCGTACTGATCGACCAGGAACCCGATCCGCCGACCAACGATCCGCTGTTCAGCAACGTCCTGCTGCCGGGCGGCATCGTCCAGGAACGCATCCCCGGCGACCAACCCTTGCCGCTGCTGCGCGTGCGCTGGCGCAGCGCCGACGGCCTCAATCTCCCGTTCTGTCTTTCGGCCAAGCTCGCCAACGGCAAGCTCGTCCAGCACATCTCGGTCATGCGCGGCAACATGGTCCTAGCGGATCACGGGCTCACCACGCAGGAGAGCATTGCGCTCTCCGGGCCGGTGCCGAGCACGCCGCCGTTCCGGCCGCGTCTCTCCCACGGCCCGTTGAGCCAGCAGATACAGCCGGCCTCCGTCCAATATGATCCGGCGACGGGCCGCATCGCCACCGCGCGCACAGACTTGACGGGCGATGTCAGCGACGCGCAGCCCACCATTTCCCTGTTCGCCACCTTTCCGACCGGCACTGAACTGTGGACGCCGGTGCCGGATCTCCTGGAAAGCACTCCCTTCGACACGGCGTTCGTGGCCGAGATCGACAACGAGCAGCGCGCGGTCCTGCGTTTCGGCGACGACGAGTACGGCCAGACCATCGCGGGAGCGACCGCCATGACGGCGACCTACCGCGTCGGCAACGGACTCGCCGGCAATGTAGGCGCCGAGGCCCTAGCCCACGTGGCGCCTGATCCGCCCTTCTCCGGCGACGTGATGCTGGTGCGCAATCCGCTGCCGGCGCGCGACGGCACCGATCCGGAGACCATCGCGGAGGTGCAGCAATGGGCGCCCGAGGCGTTCCGGGCGGTGCAGTTCCGCGCCGTCACCGAAGCCGATTATGCGCGCACGGCAAAGCTTATGCCGCAAGTGCTGAGCGCCGTGGCAAGCTTCCGCTGGACCGGCAGCTGGTACACGGTCTTCATTGGCATCCTGCCGAGCGATCCCGCCGACCTGATCAACGAGGCGAAAGGCGTGATGCGCCTCTCGCCTGCCGTGGTGCAGGACGTCGTCCGCTTCCTCGAAGACTATCGGCTTGCAGGCTACGACCTGGAGATCCGGCCGCCGCAATTCCTGGCGCTGGAAATCGACTTGCTGGTGTGCGCGGCTTCCAATCATTTCCGCGGCGACGTCGCGCAGGCGGTCGAAGCCGCACTCAGCAACAAACAGCTTCCCGATGGGAGCACCGGCTTCTTCTTCCCGGGCAAGTTTGTGTTCGGCAAGCCCGTTTATCTCAGCCAGATCTACAACGCCGTGCAGAGCGTCGAGGGCGTGGACTCGGTCGTCGTCACTCGTTTTGCGCCATTCGGCCAGCCGGACAATGGCGAGCTCGCCCGCGGCATCATTCCTGTCGGGCCCTGGCAGATCGCGCGCCTCGACAATGATCCGAATTTCATGGAGCGCGGCGTACTCAAGATTACCATGCGCGGAGGCAAGCTGTGAGCGACACCTGCGGCTGCTGTGCGCCGAACGCTCCGCTCACGCCGGTGCCGATCGACAATCGGCCGGGCCTGTCGGCCATCGCCTATCGGGTGGGCAGGTTCGGCAGCTTCCGCGAGACCATCTTGGACGCGATCGCCGGCACGCCTGAACTCGCCAATCTCACGACGCGCCAGAGCGATGACGATGCGATCACCTTCGTCGACCTGTGGGCAGCGCTGCTCGACGTCATCGCTTTCTATCAGGAACGTTACGCCAACGAGGTGTTCCTGCGCACGGCGCAGCAGCCCGAAACGCTGCGGCGGCTGGCGCGGCTGCTGGATTATCGACCGCGGCCGGGGGTCGCCGCCCTGGCGGATCTCGCCTTCACGCTCGACGCCGGCAAGACGGTGCAGATTCCGGTCGGGCTGCGCGTGCAGAGCGTTCCAGCGCAGAACCAGCAGCCTCAGACCTTCGAGACCCTGCAGGCGATCAAGGCGGACGCCCGGTTCAACCGGTTGCGGATCTTCCCGCAGCCGACGCCGGTCAACCCGCTGCGGCAAGGTTCCTCCGAAGCAATCCTTGACCGTCTCGCCGGTCCTTCCTTCCTCGCCGCCCTGGCGCCGAACGATCCGGTCATCCTGTTCAATGCCGGCAGATTCGATCCACCGGAGGAGAAGAAGATTGCTTCGCTGACGGCGCGCGACGACATGGTCGCCCTCTCGTGGACCAAGCCGATCGTCGGCAACCGCTGGAACACCGACACCAAGGCCTTCAAGCATCGGCGAACGTTCCGGCTGTTCGGCCACAACGCGCCCGTGAGCTTCACGCAACTGAAGAAGAATCCCTCGCCCCAGGAGATTCCGTGGAGGCTCTTGGAGACGGATTTCTCGAATCCGGCCGGCACGGTCCTCGTCCTCGACAGCCGTTATTCCGATCTGGCGGTCGGTGCGCAGCTTCTGATCGTCATGCCGGGACCGCCAATAGCGCCGCCACCAGTGCCGCCGGTGCCGCCGGTGATAGATCCCGGCGACTTCGGCAGCGGCGGCGTGGTCGCGACTCTTGCAAGAATCGATCCTGGCGGGCTCCGAGGCGGAGCGCGCGGCAGGATCGGCGTTCGCACTGTTTTGGCGAGCATCACGCAGGTCGACCAGGTCGCCGCGACGACCCCGATCAAGGGCATCGCTCGCGGGACCGTTCCCGGCGCCATGAGTGACACCGTCACGCAGCTAACGCTCGACGTGTCGCTGCCACCGATTGGCGACGTCCGCGATATCCGACTGTTCGAGCTGGTCGGCGATCCCATCCGGTTCTGGGGCTTCGAGTACAACGCGGCGATGGCCAGTCCCACCGCATATCTGCCGGGCCGCTTCCTCGAAACACCGGACGGCATGGGCATCGAGGTCGGGCGCACGATCCAACAGAATTCCTTCATGCCCGGATCAGTCATCCGGCCGCAAGACATCGACGTCGGCCGCAGCGTCACACTTGCCGATGGGCAGGGGCGGAACGTGCAAGGCAGCGTGCAGGCCACGCCGCTCTTCGACCCGCCCCATCCGGTTGCGAATTCCTTCGGCCATCTCGTCGTCCCGCTACAGGTCGACATTCTGTCGCTCGCAACCGGCTCGGCGGTTCTGCTGGGCAATGTAGCACGCGCGAGCCAAGGCCAGACGGTGATGAACGAAGTCCTCGGCAGTGGCGACGCGTCGGCCAAATTCCAAAGCTTCACGCTGCAGCGCCAGCCGCTCACCTATGTGCCGAGCTCGGCGCCCGGCGGCGTGAGCAGCACGCTGCGCCTCTTCGTCAACCGGCTGCAATGGACCGAGGTGCCGGAACTCTTCGGCCAACCGCCGACCGCCCAGGTGTTCTCGACGCGCACGACCAATGACGGCAATACTCTGATCCAGGTCGGCGACAGCACGTTCGGCGCCGCTTTGCCGACCGGCAATGCCAATGTCACCGCCACCTACCGGGTCGGCGCCGGCGTCGCCGGGCGGGTCGGCGCCGGTTCGCTGACGACGCTGCTCGATCGGCTGCAGGGACTGACCAGCGTCACCAATCCTCTGCCCGCCGAAGGCGGCGCCGATCCGGAAACTCTAGAAACCATCCGGCGCAACGCGCCGCGCACCGTGCGCACGTTTGATCGCGCGGTTTCGCTGCAGGATTTCCAGGACCTCGTCACCGAGTCGGGAGAGGTCGCGAAGGCGCTCGCCACCTGGGTTTGGGACGGCTTCGCGCCCGCCGTCCACCTGACGGTGGCGGGCGAGGACGGCGGCACTTTTTCCGACCTCACCAGCCTCGCCGCCACCCTCGCCGAAGCGCGCGACCCCAATCACCGGCTGCTGATCGACAACTACACGAAGGTGCCGATCCGGCTGGAGGCGAAGGTGTGGGTCGATCCGGCTCGCTCGCAGCCGGACGTGGTCGCCGGTGCGACCGACGCGGTGCTGGCGGCACTCGCCTTCGACGAGCTGGAGCTTGGCGAGGCACTTCATCTCAGCCTGATCTATTCGGTGCTGCAGGACGTCCCCGGAGTCATCGCGGCGGACGTGACCCGATTCGGATTCAAGAACGCCTCGATTCCCTTCTTGCTGTCGCGCGGTGCAACGTTCCTGCCAAACGGCAGCGTGGCGCCGGTCCAGGATTTCTTGCGCATCTTCGCGGCACGTCCGAATCCGGACCACCCGGGACAAGTCGTGCCCGCCGAGCTCGCCTCGATCGAAACGCCATCGCAGGACGTGCTGATCACGGTACAGGGGTCTTGAGATCATGGCAAACGGCAACCAGGACCTCTATTCGCTCTTGCCGGCGATCTATCGCGAGCGAGATGCGCAGCAGAATTTTCAGTTGCAATCGCTGCTCTCGCTCCTCGACGAGCAACGCGCGCTTGTCGACGGCCACATCCAGCAGTTTCAGGAAGATCTGTTCATCGAGACCTGTCAGAACTGGGTGATCCCCTATATCGGCGATCTCGTCAGCAACAATCTGCTGTTCGATCCGAGCCGCAGCGCTGAGGCTGAGACCGCCACATCACTATTTCCCGACCTGATCGGCAAGGACTTGCGCCCACCGGTCGCCATTCGCATCCGCGCCGACGTGGCGAAGACGATCCATTACCGGCGGCGCAAGGCGACGCCCGCGATGCTGGAAGAGCTCGCGCGCGACGTGACCGGCTGGCCCGCGCACGTGGTCGAGTTCTTCCAATTGCTCGGCTGGACGCAATTCCTCGAACATCTGCGGTTCCAGTGCACGTGGACCGATGTGCGCGCGATCGACGCGATGGAGCGCATCGCCGGCGCCTTCGATCAGACCATGCACACGGTCGATGTGCGCCAGCCCTCACAGCAGGAGGGCTGGTACAACATCCGCAATATCGGCTTCTTCCTGTGGCGCTTGCAGAGTTTTCCGCTGGTCAATGTGCCGGCGCGCCCGACCGCGGTGGCATGGCGCTATCATTTCAGTCCGCTCGGCAACCCGGCACCCCTGTTCACTCGCCTGCGGCGGGAAGTCGGCGGCCTCATCACTGAATACGACGTGCCGGCCCCGATCCGCCGCGTCCTCTTCGACAAGGACCTGCGCGATTACGCCGCCCGCGACCCGCGGCCGCCGCCGCCCAATTTCACCCGCCTCTACGGTGCGTTCGGCGTCAGCCCGACCGATCCGGCGGTCACGTCGGAGACGAGCCTCTATGTCAGCCTCAACGGCAACGGAATCGATCCGGCGGATCCGAACGCGCCGCCCAATACCTTCGTTCCGCAGATCGTCTGCATGCGGCTCGATCCATGGCCGGCGACGCAGCCAGCCGGAAAGATCGTCGCCATCGACGTGCACACCGGCCGGCTCGCCATCGGCGCCGGCTGGGGCCCGATCAATTCGGTCGATGTTAGTCATTGGTACGGATTCAGCTCGAGCCTCGGCGGCGGAACCTACGATCGAAGAAAGTGGCTGGAGAACCCGAGCGCCTTCCCGACGCCGCCGACACGCTATTCGGTGCAGCAGAACGGCCCGGCCGGTACCTTTCCGAGCGTCGCCGCGGCGCTTACCCAATGGCAGAACGCCACGCCAAGGCCGAGCCATGCCATCATCTCAATTCTCGACAATCGCACCTACGCACTGCCGGGCTCGATCACACTCGTCAACAACACCACGCTCGCCATAGAGGCGGCGCAGGGAGTGCGCCCGCTCCTGCAGGCGCAGACACCCGGCGGCACGCTCGCGATCGACGTTTCCGACATCGCTGCTAACGACGACCAGCGCAACGCGGTCTTTACGCTCAACGGCGTCATTCTCGAAGGGTCTATCCACGTCGTCGGTGATCTCGGCAAGCTGCGCCTGCTGCATTCCACGCTCATTCCCGGACGGCAGCTCGACGGCAACGGCAATCCGATCTCTACCGAACCGAGTGTCACTGTCGAGCCTGCGAATGCGACGGGCCAGGGTCTCAACCTGCTGCTGCGGATTGAGGCCGCGTTCTCGATTCTCGGCCAGCTCGTGGTTCCGGAAACCACTGCCGGAATCTGGCTGCTCGACTGCATCGTTCAGGGGACCGCCGCCAACCCAGCGGCCGTCTCCGATGCCGCCGGCAAGTTCGCGGCGCCGCTCATCACGGAGCGTTCGACCTTCTTCGGCAGCGTGCAAGTCAAGTCGCTGCAGGCAAGCGAAGTCATCTTCACGGCGGCCGTCACGGCACAGCGCACCCAGCAGGGATGCGTGCGCTTCAGCTACGTCCCACCCGGCTCGGTCACACCACGCCGCTACCGTTGCCAGCCGGATGTCGCCGTCTCCAACGCGATCGCGACCGCGTTGCAGGCCGATCCGCTGCTTTCGCTCGCCGCGCAGCAGCAGATCCGCCAGGACGTCGAGAGCCGGGTCGTCCCATCATTCACGACGACCCTCTATGGACAGCCCGCCTACGCGCAGCTCCTGCTCTCCTGCCCGGTCGAAATTCGCACCGGCGCCGAGGACGGCTCGGAGATGGGCGCCTTCTGTCACCTCAAGCAGCCCCAGCGCGAGAGCAATCTCAAGATCCGGCTGCAGGAGTACCTGCCATTCGGCCTCGATCCGGCCATGGTCTACGTCACGTAACGGGAGCGACCACAATGCCCGGCGACTATACGCGATTCAGGTTCAGCGTCTTGAACGACGCGTCCGGAATCCTGCAGCAGCAGGGCCGAGTCATGCTCGACCAGGATTGGAACGAGCTCGTCGAGATCATCGATCGGCGCTGGCGCGCCGAGACAGTGGATATCATCGGCACCGGCGTCGTTCCGAAGGAGACCCCGCACGGATTCGAGATCCAGGTGGTCGGCGGCAACGATCTCAGCATCGGCCCGGGTCGCATCTACGTCGACGGCCTGCTCGCCGAGAATCACGGCTCGGCGCCGCAATTCGACACCGTGCTCGAGGAAACGCCTGGCACTCAGCCGATCGCTTTCGCGGCGCAACCCTACATCCCGAATCCGTGGCCATTCGGCGGCACCAATCCGTTCGCGGTGCCCACAGGCCCCGGCCCACACCTCGTCTATCTCGATGTGTGGAAGCGTGAGGTCACCGCGCTGCAGGCACCGGATCTCGTGGACAAGGCGGTGGGAGTCGATACGACGACGCGGCTGCAGACCGCATGGCAGGTCAAGGTCCTCCCAAATATTCCGGCCGGGTCCACATGCTCCAGCCAGTTGACCGATTGGGCAACGATCACGGCGCGCTCCGCCGGGCAACTCACCACCGCGGCGGCGGGCGTTCCGCAGAGCACCGATCCCTGCACCATTCCGCCCAATACCGGCTATCGCGGCACCGAGAACCGCACCTACCGGGTAGAGGTCCATACGGCCGGCGGGTTCGGAACCGCGCAATTCAAATGGTCGCGCAACGACGCCTCGGTGGCCACGCAGGTCACCGCCATCAATGCCACCGCCAACGTGCTGACGGTGGTGCGCACGAAGCGCGATTCGGTCCTGCGCTTCACGCCCGGAGCCTGGGTGGAGGTGACGGACGACGTCCACGAATTCGGCGGCGTGCCGGGCGAGATGCATCAGATCCTGACGGTCGACGACGTGAAGCTCACCATCACGCTCACGACTCCGCTCAATGCCGCGCAGTTCAGCATCAGCAATCCCACCCAGCGCAACACAAGGGTGATCCTCTGGGACCAGAGCGGCGTCGTTCGCGACATCAACAACAACATCATTGTCGACGTGGATCAGAATGGCGGCCTCATTCCCATTGCGCAGAATACGACCGTGGTGCTCGAGAACGGCATCCAGGTCACCTTCAGTCTCGATCCCGCCATCGCGACGAACCCGCAATTTCATGTCGGCGACTACTGGATCTTCACCGCGCGTGTCGTCGACGCCTCGATCGACACTCTGACCAAGGCGCCGCCGCGCGGCATTCACCACCATTTTTGCCGGCTCGCGGTGGTGTCGTTTCCCGGCACACCGACCGATTGCCGCACCTTCTGGCCGCCGGATTTTGGCGGGGACTGCGAGTGCGCCGCCTGCGTCAAGGTCGAGGACCACAACACCGGCAAGTTCACGATTCAGAATGCGATCGACAAGGCCAAGGGCAGCGGCGGCAAGGTCTGTCTCGGACCGGGCGTCTATCAGCTCAAGGAGCCGGTCAAGATCGCCGGCGCGCTGGCGCTGCAGCTCGTCGGCCATGGGCAGACCGTCCTGGTGGCGCCGCCAGGCAGCCCCAACGGGCCGGTTCCGGCGATTCTGGTCGACGGCTCATCGTTCGTGACGCTGACGGGCTTCGGCCTCGTCATGGCTCCCGGATCCCTGATCATTCTCAGCAGCGGGACCGTCACTATATCGACACCCGGAATCATGATCCAGAACAGCGCATCGGTGACGGTCGAAGGCTGCCAGTTCTATTCCTTCGGCAATCAGCTGTCGGCAAATCCCGCCGTGGCGTTCGGCGGCTTCGTCATACAGGCGAGCGTACGGAGGAATTCCTGCGGCTTCTGGGTTCCGGATGCACAGAATAACCTCGTCATCGGTCCGGGCACCGGAGTGGGACACCTGCCAACTATCGCCGACAAGCCCAATCCCCTTCTGCTCACCCTCGACCTTCACGTCGCGGACAATGTCATGCAATGCGGTTCGAGCGGGATCAGTCTCGACGCGTTTTGCTATCATGCGCGCGAGGTCGGGATTTCCGCCAATGTCATAGGCCCCTCGGCGGTCGCCGGTATTGCGATCGCCGGCATCGGCGTGCAGGCGCCCTCGTCGCGCGTCGAGATCACCGGCAACGAGATCGTCGTGACGAGCGCCCCCATCCCCGCCGGCACCGGCGCTGGCGGAGTTACGACCGGCAACGGCATCGTCTGCGGCGTCAGCGCAGCCCGCATCAGCGACAACGACGTCGTGGCCCAGGGATCGTCGGGCGTCGGCATTCTGCTCGTCCCGCCGCGGTTTCCCATGCTGCTCGGCGGCTGCCAGATTCTCGGCAACCGAATCAGCGGCGTTGGCGGCATCGGCATCGAGATCCGGACGCCGCTCGCCTCCGCGATGATCAAGCAGAACACGATCCAGGCCGCCGGCGCCGGCGGCATCGTCATGACCGGCCAAGCCTCGGCGCAGCATCTCAGCATCGCCAATAATCAGCTGCTCGGGCTTGTACCGGTCGTCGGCCAGCTGCCATCCGTCCTCGGCATCCGCCTCGACTTCGTCGCCGCCGCCGAGATCGAAGACAACGTGATCCGTGACCTCGGCATGGATGCCGCGAGCACCGTGTCGCGGGTGGCGATCGCACTGATCGCATGCTCCACGGTGCGTATCGCCGGCAACCAGATCACTAATATCGGCCCTGTCACTCCTACGTTTGCTCCCGCGGCTCCGTCGGCCGCCATCGCCGTGACCGGGCCGACCTTCGATCGCGCCGAGATTTCCGGTAACGTCATCCGCCGCAGCGATCCGATCGCGGCGAGCACTGGAACTTTCACCTTGTGGCGCGCAGTTTATGTCGGCCCGCTGGTCCAA
>Ga0306920_100002123_pt1 | contig 24919 bp, 14 predicted proteins | sample flu12Cox44000170_FD_204666 | JGI IMG/M metagenome (GOLD analysis project Ga0306920, IMG submission 204666) | Lab enrichment of tropical soil microbial communities from Luquillo Experimental Forest, Puerto Rico - flux4day.12C.oxic.44.000.170 (v2)... | ecosystem: Environmental > Terrestrial >...
GCTCCCGTCGAATCGGTTTTCGCCCTTGCATATACGGGCTCGCGCAGCCACCCCCGGCCCGCCTGAGCATCTACACGACATCTCATGGCGAGGAGTTATAGGTCGATGAACCAAGTGTCCAGCCCACAATCAAATCCACATCATCAACACCCCCCTTCGAAGTGGCGGGAGAGAATTGAAGCACTGGGGAATATCCCCCCTATTTTCCGGATGGTGTGGGAGTCAGCTCCTCAAGCAGTCACCGCTGGGTTGTTCTTTCGGCTGTTGGTTGCACTGACCCCGGTGGCACTGCTCGGTGTGACCCGATACATCATCGACTGCCTCTATGGGTTTCTGTCACATCGGCAACCCCTGGCTGGATATTTCTGGTGGCTTGTCGCCCTCGAATTCGGCTTGGCGTGTTCGGCGACAGTGCTAGGCAGGCTGGTCGATTTCTGCGACAGCGTGCTTGCCGATAAGTTTGTCCGCCATATCAGCACGAAGATCATGGAGCACGCGTCGCGGCTGGATCTTACGCTCTATGAAGACCCCGCTTTCTGCGACAAGATGGAGCGCGCCCGGGTGCAGGGGACCGACCGTGTGATGATGATTCAAATGATCGGTCGGCTCATCCAACAGGCCATTACCACGGTGAGCTTGGCAGCGGGTATCTTCTTTTTCTCCCCCTGGCTGTTGCTGTTCTTGATCCTCTGTGTGGTACCCGCATTCGTCGGCGAGACGCACTTCGCCTTCCTTGGCTACTCTTTGAATTTTCAGCAAACGACTGCCCGGCGTCTGTTGGAATACCTGCGGGTTCTGGGAGGCAGCAAGGAGAGTGCCAAGGAGCTGAAGCTATTCGGTCTCGGCCCCTTTCTGGTCGGAAAATACAAGAGCCTCTCCGATGAGCTCCATCATCAGACGGTCCAGCTGGCCAGACGAAGACTGGTCTATGGTTCTCTGCTAACCCTTCTCGGAACGGTGGGCTATTACGGGACCTATGCATATGTGATCTATAGAACGGTTATGGGGGCCTTGAGCCTTGGCCAACTGACCTTTCTTGCGGGAGCTATCGCTGGCGCAAGCACGAATATTCAAACGCTGTTCTCCACGTTCTCAGGGATTGCCGACCAGGCTCTGTTCTTGACCGATCTGCTGGAATTTCTTGCCGTCCAGCCGAAGGTCGTCAACAAGCCAGGAGCGATCCCTCTACCGCGCCCCATTCGGCAGGGTATTGAGTTCAGGAACGTCTCGTTCGCCTATCCGTCGAATCCGAACCTCGTCCTGCGGAACATCCATTTTCACTTGGGGCCCAAGCAACGCGTGGCCCTGGTGGGAGAAAATGGGCAGGGGAAGACGACGATCGCGAAGCTGATTACTCGTTTGTACGACCCGACCGAAGGGCAAATCCTGCTGGACGGTGTCGACCTTCGCGAATATGACTTGGAAGACCTGTGGAGGGAAGTCGGCGTTATTTTCCAAGACTTCATGCGTTACGACATGACCGCGCAGGAAAACATCGGCATGGGGCGAGTCGAGGTGGCCAACAATGTTTTCCAGATTCGGGCCGCTGCCATGAAGAGCTATGCCGAGAACCTGATAAAGAAGCTGCCCCGTGGCTACGACCAACTTCTGGGCTGCCGCTTCGAAGGCGGCATCGAGCTATCCGGAGGGGAGTGGCAGAAGATCGCCTTGGCCCGCGCACACCTGCGCGACGCGCAGCTTTTGATCCTCGACGAACCGACGGCGGCGCTCGATGCGCGTTCCGAGCACGAGGTATTTGAGCGCTTCACAGAACTTGTACAGGGCAAGATGACCATTTTAATCTCGCACCGCTTCTCAACGGTTCGCATGGCGGACCGCATCCTCGTTTTAAAGGGCGGCCGCATCGCCGAACAAGGCTCGCATGATCAACTCGTAAAAGATGGCGGTCATTACGCGGAGATGTTCGAGCTGCAGGCCGCCGGCTATCGATAAAAGAAAGCGTGAGTGAATTCAGAAATGGCTACGGTGCAACACACCCCAATTGATTTCAGACTTATTTTGCCTCTGACTGAATCAACAACCGTCGTCGAACCAACCGCAGCGACCGAGGATTCGGAAAGGTTTCGGCAGGGCACCGATTTCAACACCACACTGCGACGCGAACTCGCGCTCTGGGAATCGGTTCAAGGCGGAAATCCGGCGGACCTGCTGGAACACACTTGGAAATCCGCCTCCAAGCGAATCGGTGACACGGCCGAAGAGCTGCGGATGGTCATCTCCAAGGGAAAAGTCCTGCAGGGCGAAGCCCGAGTCTTTTCCGACAACCTGACCTTGATCCGCTCGGCGTTGGGCGAGGCAAACGCCGGAATTGAAGCTGCCCGTCAGCTTCCGCGCATCCGCAAGACTGATTGTGATCGTGTAGTGCCCCGCGCTTTTGCCCTGGCCACGGGCTACCTGGAAGCCGTTCGATATGTCTTCGATCAAGATGGTTTTGCCGAGTTTCTTCGCAGGGCACAAGAGCGTGTTCCGATTGGAATGGCCGAGGTGTGGAGCCTGAGGCCCTTTCTCGAACTGGCGCTTCTCGCCCAAGTGGCCGACCTCGTTTCCAGGCCCATTGCTCCAGCAACTTGCGATTTCCTGCCGGCGCCCGCCGAATGGAAGCCAGAGATCGGGGAGCGTGCTCTGCCGACCCTGGTCACGAGCCTGCGAGCTCTTGCCGACCTGGAATGGAAGGAGTTTTTCGAACGCACGGCCACCACCGAACAGATTCTGCGCCTAGACCCCTTAGGCGCATATGAATCGATGGATTTTCAGAGCCGGGAGGCCTACCGCACAGTGGTGGCCGAGCTGGCAGAGTATTCAGATTCAAGCGAGCAGGACATCGCCCGGGCGGCGATCGCTCTGGCACAAACGCCCAAACTAGCTGGCCAAGCGAGCGGTCAAGCTCGAGAACGCACTAGGCATGTGGGCTATTACTTGCTCGGCCCAGGCCAAGGGGCTCTCAAAGAGAGAATAGGGTACAAGCCGCCGTTTATTCGTCGCCTTCGCGAGACGCTTTTGAAATGGCCGGACTTTTTCTATCTGATCGGAATCGAACTGGCCACGCTGGCGATGCTTGCCCTGCTAGTCAGCTTTGCGCATCTGCGTCCTCTTCCTTTGATTGCTGTGCTTTTCCTTGTGCTTCCGGCCGTCGAGTGCGCGGTGGCTAGTATGAACTTAGTGGCCACCAGATTCTTTCCTCCCCGTCGTCTCCCCAGGCTCGATTTCTCAAAGCAAATACCTGAGGACTGCGCCACTCTGGTAGCTGTTCCGATTTTGCTGACCAGCGAGGCTCAAGTGCGAGCTGCCGTTCAGGGGTTGGAAATTCGATTCTTGGCGAATCGGGACCGGAACCTCCATTTCGCGCTGCTCACAGACCTGCCGGATTCGACTCAACAATTCGATGATAAAGACCGTCTGGCGGGCTTCTGCGCGGAATTCATTGAGCAACTCAACCAGAAATATGCTCAGGCGAAGAAGGGAACGTTCTTCCAATTCCATCGCAATCGCGCATACAACCCATCGGAGGGGCTGTGGATGGGCTGGGAGCGAAAACGGGGAAAGCTGCTGGATCTCAACCGATTCCTTCTTCGCCAAAGCGATCATTTTCCACTCAAGGTTGGAGATTTGTCGCTACTTTCCGATGTGCGCTATGTAATCCCACTGGATCTCGATACGCAACTGCCCGCTGACGCAGCCAATCGACTGGTGGGAACCATGGCGCATCCGCTAAATCGCCCGGTGATTGATTCTGTGACGAACATGATCGTCGAAGGATACGGCATCCTCCAACCGCGGGTGGATATCAGCATTCGTTCGGCGAGCCGCTCTCGCTTCGCCGCGCTTCTGTCGGGCGATACGGGAGTCGACTTTTACACGCGGGCGGTTTCCGACGTGTACCAAGACCTTTTCGGCGAAGGTATTTTTACCGGCAAGGGCATCTACGACGTCGAGGCATTCCACCGGGTCCTCGAGCATCGGTTCCCCTGTAACGCGGTGCTAAGCCACGATTTGATTGAGGGTGTTTATGCCCGCACCGGCCTTGTCTCTGATATCGAGGTAGTCGATGATTATCCCTCGCACTTCAGCGCCTATAGCCGGCGAAAGCACCGCTGGGTCCGCGGAGACTGGCAGATCATTTTCGGACTGTTGCCGAGGGTCCGGGATTACTTCGGAAAGCTGGTGCGGAATCCCCTGAGCCATATATCGCGGTGGAAAATTATCGATAATCTGCGCCGCAGTCTGATGGATTTCGCGATCTTCCTCGTTTTCATCGGCGGATGGCTGTGGCTACCCGGCAAGCCCGTCTATTGGACACTGGCGGCGCTCGCCGTGATGTTGTTTCCCACTTACTTCCAATTTGTATTCACGGTCCTGACGGCCGGAAGCGCAGTCTTCGAGAGCCGTTTCTGGAGAAATCTCCTGGCGGACTTCGCCAGCGAGCACTCCCGACTTTTCTTCCGTTTAACATTTCTGTGTCACCAGACACTGGTCAGCGTCGACGCCGTCGTTCGGACCCTCATTCGCATGAAATTTACGCACAAGAGGCTCCTGCAGTGGGAGACGGCTGCCGATGCAGAGGTGGGCACTGGCGTAAGCCTGGTCGACGTCTATCTGCGATGGAGCCCGGTCATAGCGCTTGCCATCGGCGCCCTAACGTTTATCCTTCGTCCGCTTGCTCTCAACGCGGCGCTGCCGATCCTGGCACTCTGGGCAGCCTCCAACAGTATCTGCAAGTGGCTGCATCAACCGCAACGCTCCGGCGAGACGCGCATCGAGCCCGGGGATCGGGACCTCATCCGCAATATGGCTCTCAGAACCTGGCGGTTCTTCCGCGAGTACAGCACACAGGAAGAGAATTGGCTGATTCCTGACATTGTCCAGGAGACGGCTCCCCACATTGCGCATCGCATTTCGACGACAAATCTGGGCCTGCTGCTGAATGCCCGACTCGCGGCGCTCGACTTCGGGTTCCTCACCTTGGGAGAATTCTTGAGAGATACGACTCGCACTCTCACGAGCGCCAGCCGGATGGAGAAGCACAAGGGCCATCTGTACAACTGGTATGCCACCGATACCTTAGAGCCCGTTGAGCCGCGCTTTGTCTCCACGGTCGATAATGGAAACTTCGTCTGCAGTTTGTGGACCTTGAAGCACGGGTCATTGGACGCGATCAAGCAGCCCATCTTCCGTCCGGTTTTGTGGCGGGGTGTTCACGACATCGCCGATTTGATTGTCGATCTCGCACGATCGTCTGAGAATCGGGGACTCTCCTCGGCAGCGGATGATTTGAGTCAGAGGGTGCGTGAACTCTCCGGCCCGGATATGAATCGGTTTGAGATGCTTCCTACCTTGGAAATCGATGTCGCCATCTTCAGCGATAAGGTCGCCAAATACGGCGGGAGCACGGACATTGCCTGGTGGGCGCATGAACTGTCGCTGCGTGTGGCCAACCTGAAGCATATGGTTGAGGCTATTGCGCCCTGGTTGCTTGCGCCATTTGACAATAAGGAACTGCTCGCAAACGTGGGCATTGGCGAGCGGGGCTTCCTAGGGAAACTCACCTTGGAATCTCTCCCTCAACTTTACAAAGAGGTGTATGCCAGGTTGGGGGAGGTCGACTCCATCGGGAATGCCAGCGATGCGGAAATGCTTTCGGCCGCTTTGCAAAGGTCTAGTCGCAACGCCCAGGACATGCAGCAGCAGCTAAGCTCTCTTGCCACGACGGTCCAGTCGATGGTCGATGAAATGGACTTCCGCTTCTTGTACCAGGCGGGCAAAAAACAGCTGTCCATCGGCTATGATGGCTCGGAAGGCTCTGTCAGCAAATATCATTACGACCTGCTCGCATCGGAAGCGCGGGCGGCTGTGTTCATCGCAATCGCCAAGGGCGATATTCCTCAACAGAGCTGGTTCGAGCTCGGACGCACCTACGCACCGTACAAAGGCGAGCCAGTGCTGCGCTCTTGGACGGGAACGGCCTTCGAATACTTAATGCCCTGCCTGTGGATGAAGACGTATCCGAACACGCTGCTCGAACATGGCGCCAAGGCTGCGATCCGGGCCCAACAGCGTTTCGTAACCGGGAAAAGGATTCCCTGGGGAATCTCGGAATCGGCCTGCAATCAGCGGAACCCCGATGGTCATTATCGCTACCACGCATTTGGTGTTCCCGGTCTAGCGATCAATCGCGATGACTGCTCGGGCGACGTAGTCATCGCCCCATACGCGGCCTTCCTGGCTCTGCCTTTCGAAGCCCGAAAGGCGGTGAAAAACCTCAAGAGGATGAAGAAGCTAGGATGGCTTGCCAGCTACGGGTTCTACGAAGCTGCCGATTTCACGCCGCGCAGAGTGCCCGACGGGAAAACGCATGAGATGATTCGCAGCTGGATGGCACATCACCAGGGAATGACACTGCTGGCCATCGTAAACGCTCTTTGCGATTCCGCGATGCTGCGCCGCTTCCACGCGGAGCCCTGCGTAGCGGCGCACGAGCGCCTGCTTCACGAACGGCAACCGCGTGTGCCGCCGATCGAGAAGACGAATGAAATCCCGGAAACGGCCCCCAAGCGACTCTTGAGTCTCATGGAACGTGCCGTGCAACATCCCGGATTTGCCGACTTGGCGCCGAAGACAGAGTGAGCGTGTTCACTCGAGGGCTGGTTCGCTATGGGCTCGCTTTGGCTCTGTCGGTTGCCCTCAGCGGCCCTGCGTCTTGCGTGCAAGCTCAGGGGGACCGCCCGGCGCCGACTTCTGCGCAGCAGCCAGCTGGCGCAAGGGAATCAATAACGGTCGATGTCTCCGCCCCATTGCACCCTTTGCCCCATTTTTGGGAGCAAATGTTCGGCTCGGGCCGGGCCATCCTAAGCCTGCGCAGCAGCTATCGCGACAACTTGCGCGAAGTGAAGCGCGCCACCGATTTCCATTACATCCGATTCCACGCTATTTTTCACGATGAGGTGGGCGTTTACGATGAAGATGAGCATGGCAATCCCAAGTACAACTTCTCCTATGTCGACCAGATCTACGACGGATTGCTGGCCAATGGTGTTCGCCCGTTCATCGAACTTAGCTTCATGCCTCGCAAGTTGGCTGCAAGCGAAATCACCCAGGCGTTCTGGTATAAGCCGGTGGTTTCCCCTCCCAAATCGTGGGATCGTTGGGGAGATCTGATATCGCATTTCGCGCAACACCTGGTTGATCGCTACGGGATTGACGAAGTATCGCGATGGTACTTCGAGGTTTGGAATGAGCCGAATCTCGATTTTTGGGCCGGCGAACCTAAGGAAGCAACCTACTATCAACTTTATGATGTGACCGCGCGAGCTCTCAAAGGCGTCAGTCCGCGCCTGCGCGTCGGTGGTCCGGCTACGGCGCAGGCAGCCTGGGTCGATCGCTTCATCGAACACTGTGTCCAGAACCACGTACCTGTGGATTTCGTTTCGACACACGTATACGGCAACGATTCGTCAAGAGATGTGTTCGGCCGAGACGAAGCGATTCCCCGCACGCAGATGGTCTGCCGAGCCGTTGATAAGGTCCACACGCAGATAAAGCAATCCACCCGGCCGGATTTGCCTCTTATCTGGAGCGAGTTCAATGCGAGTTACAAGAACGAGCCGGACGTCACAGATTCGATTTTCATGGGGCCTTGGCTTGCGGACACCATCCGCCAGTGCGATGGTTTGGTCGACAGCATGGCGTACTGGACGTTTTCCGATGTCTTCGAAGAACAAGGCGTAGTCAAACAGCCGTTTTATGGTGGATATGGTTTAATCGCAGAGTCTGACCTTCCGAAGCCGGCCTTCAACGCCTTCAAGCTCCTTCACCTGCTTGGCACGCAACGCCTCCAAGTCGATTCCAGTTCAGCTCTTGTGACCAAGCGGGCTGACAACGTGCTGGTTATCGCCGCGTGGAACCTATGGCTGCCCGAAGAGCGCGGCACGACGAAGACCTTGCGGATCCTTTTCAAAGGCAGAGCGCCGAGTCATCGCGCCCTCGTCTATCGACTCGATTCAACACACGGTTCCCTGCTGGGCGCATACGACCGAATGGGACGGCCTGTTTATCCGACCCAGCAGCAAATCACCGAGCTTCGTCGAGCGGCAGAACTAGCTGCGCCGGAAGCAACCGAACTATTAAGAGGCGAACTTACCCTGGAACTTCCACCCCACGGCCTCGCCCTGGTCGAGTTGAAATAGCGAGTCGGATCTTGGCAGCCTACAGACTGGCTCCCGCAGGTACCCCCAGCGGGCGGTAAGTCTTGAAACCGGCCCTCTGCATGCCACGGGTAGCTTCCGGATTTTTCATAAACGTGTTCCACACAAATCCGGTGCGCACATTTTCCGCCATGAGCATGGTGATTCCTGTGTCGATTCCGATCACGTCGGTGTCGTACCAGCCAGTGAGCGGGTTAAATGCATCCACAAATCCGTAACGACTCCAGGCCCGGTCCCCAAAGCGATTTTTGATGGTTTCCAGTACCGTCAAGGTCTCCTGCGGCAGGAAGGGCAGGGAGCCCCCTGCGGCGCAGGGCACCACAGTGCCGTCAATCGGTCCGGTGGCCGGCGGGCCACCCCATACGACATACCCTTTCACCGAATCCGAAGCGGTAATGCCCCAAAGCCTGTCCGTGTAGTCTGGAAACTGGGAGTTGAGGTCCATGCAAAAACGCTTGTGAACCTCCGTCGCTGTCGACGAATTTTGGAAATAGTCGGCATACTGATCGCGCTTGTTGCGAAAATCGAACCAGGCTTGCGAATATTGATGAACGAATAGAGGTGCGAAGGAACCGATATATCGGATTCCGTCGTATTCAAACGGCATTCGCTTCCAAGCTGTCCAAGTCTCAGGCGCCAGGGGGTATTTTTGCGAGCCCAATCCCAACAAGTACATCATCATCATTTCGCTGTAATTGTCCCAGCGGTACTGCAGGAAGCCAGTTTCCGGGGTCCAGCCATGGGGAAGAATGGCGGTGTCCTCGGAAAGCCATGTCCAATCGACGCGATTGAAAATTTCCGAGGCTAAGTCGCTGATCTCAGAATGTTGAAAATGTGTCCTGCAGGTTAGTATCCCGCACAGTAGGATCGCCGTATCGATCGAAGAAACCTCCGAGTCCCACAGCCTCTCGCCGGTATTGACGTCGGCCCAGTGATAAAAGAACCCTCTATGGTTTGGCAGCTTTTTCCAAAGGAAGCGCAGGGTGTTCAACACGCGGCCGCGCGCTTCGGCATGCGCTACATAGGCACGTTCGTCGCCGATGCAAATAGCGGTAAGGCCGAAGCCGGTCGAGGCAATGCTTCCAAGGGTGCTCTTGTCCGGCGTAATCGCATTACACCGGTCGCGGATGATCCCCGTGTAGGGGTTACCCTGTTCCCAGAAAAAGCGGAAACTGGCACTTTCCACTTCTTCCAGGAAGGCCTCATCCACCTGAAAGAGAGGCCCACTGCCCTGCCCGGTAGGTGGAAGTTGATTCTCTTGGGCATGAGCATCTAAGGCCGAGTCTTGAACCAAGAGGCTGGCAGTCGCCAGCGGCAGAAGCGGTGCAATGCCCACGGCCCGCTGGAGCAGAGCTCGACGCGAAATCGGTTTGCAGGTTGCTGAATTCAGGTGCACAGAACTGATTATAGAGACTCCCGCTAGGGCAGTGAAGTCCACTGATTAGAAGAGTTGCCTAGCGCTTGGTTGACGGCACTTTGTTAAAATCCTCGCGTTATGCGAGCACCAGGCAGCCACGGCAGGGCCAAACTATGGGCCGTTGTACTCCTTACGTGTTTTGCGGTTGCTTTGGCCATTGCCGCAGCGGCCGTGGCTACCTACTATGTGAGGAGACCGATATACCTCAAGGGGGCCATTCTGCAGCAGGACGCCGACCCCAGAAAGCAGTCACCCATCACCGATGTTGAGGTGAGCGCGGCAGGTGGTGCGTCGCTCGCCAGCACGAAGTCCGATTTCTCCGGATTTTTCAGGCTTGGTTTGCGCCGGGGGATCAAACGCGGTCAGCCCGTCACCCTGGAGTTCCGCCACGCGGATTTTCAGTCCATCGACTTGCCAGATATTGTGAGCGATAAGCTGTACCTCGTTCACATGCTGCCGATCCACCCCGACATTGAAGAAGAATCAGGACGGTCAGACAGGGTCATTGCAAACGTTTTCGTTCGGTATTCGATCGAAACGACTGCCGACGTAAACGTCGGCGCTGGCGTGACAACTTTTCAGGTCGCGAATAAGGGAAACGTGCCTTGCGATCAACAAGGGCCCTGCTCACCCGACGGTCGCTGGAAGGCGGCCATCGGTTCGGCGTCTCTCGATGCGGGTCAAGGCAATATCTTCGAGGACGCGCGGGTTACCTGCATTGCCGGGCCGTGTCCCTTTTACAAGATCGACTCCGACAATTTTTCAAGAGGTGGCCGAAAGATCTCCGTGTCTGTTCTCGGTTGGTCCGACACGACCACCTTTCTCTTTCAGGCCGAGGTCTTCCATCAGCAGATCAGCAACATTGTACGGGAGTCCTATCCGGTTAAGTTTGGCCGAGCCCTGAACTTCAGTTTGCCCGGCGCGGCTGAAGGAACCACCCTGGAGGCGGAGATCGACGGTACGAACATCGTTTTCCCACTGGGTCCTTCTCCGCTGCTCAGCTGGGCTATGTGCAACGTCAGAGTAGGGAAGGACCAGTCCAAAAGTTATCGGTGTGAGCTCAAGCCCGGCTACCGATTTCAGTAGGTTACCGCCCAACCTGGCGGAGGTGAGCAACAAAGGCCTCCCAGGAGGCCCCTTTTCGCGGTTTATGCAGTCACGGATTCCAAGAGATGTAGGCCCGAGTGAAATTCGGGTTATCCCCCAAATTAACACTTGCCTGGGTTGAGCGTTTGTGGATTGATAACAGCTCGTCCGTGGACTCTGCTGGAGTACAGCAAACGTTGTAGGTAGGGGTAAGCCTGGAGTGAATGACCAACCCTCGGGAGGGCGCTCGCATCTAACCACGGGCTTGGGGATGTTCGCAGATGCAGTCTCTGCCAAACTCGCAACGCGAATAGAGTGAGTTCGCCAACCTCCTTGGAGGGGTTCCGCCCGGCCCGCCGTCGGATTCCAACTCCCGTTCTGGAGCGGTCTTGTGGAAGGCAAGATATCCGTTGCGGTCATTTCCAGTAATCGCCTTCTCAGAGAGTCCATCGCGCACGTTTTGACGAACAAGCGCGATTTCGAGGTTTTGACTTCCCAACCCCCCGGTCCTCCGCCCGCCTCGCTCGACTCGCCCAGCGCGCCCGATGTGTGGGTTTCAGATTCTCTGGAATGTTTTCTTGACAACTGCACGCGTTGGCGCGACAGGCGACACAACGGTGTGCCCGGCTGCGTCCTAGTGGCCATGCAGGACGACCCAAAGCAGTTCTTGACCGCGGTTAGCCACGGCGTGCTCGGCTACGTTTTGCAGGAGGCATCTGCGTTGGACATCGTCGCAGCGATACGCGGCGTCGCGCAGGGCGAAGCGATCTGCCCGGCCCATTTGGCCAGAGTGCTTTTCGACTATGTGGCATCGCGCAGGAATGATGTTCATGGCGGTCGGGTCGCGAAACAATTCCGACTGACTCGGCGCGAACGGCAGCTGGTGCCGCTGGTCGGCCGAGGTCTCACCAACAAGGAAATCGCCGTCGAATTGAATTTGTCCGAGCAAACCATAAAAAGCCACATTCATCGCATCCTCCGAAAAACGGGGGTCGAGGGCCGATTTGCCATCAGCGCTGCGTGTGAAGCGGAGCCGATCGGCACATAGCCTCGCCTCTTCGGGTGTTTCCTGTATTCCTACTACGTGAAATTATGTAGCAGTAAACAGGGGATGTAGATCGTTCTAATTCCCGCATTCCTTCTTTTCTAACCCGAATTAACCCTCGCTCGCTGCATCGCAATTGAGCCTGTCCCTGCAGAAGCGACTCTCCCATACTGCCCGGCGCAGTAAGACCGCCGACTCGGAGTGCACGATGCGTCCAATCCGCGTGCTCGTCGCCAATCAGCCGCGCCTGATGCGCGAACTCGTCATTGCCACCATTTCGGATCAGCCAGACATCGAAGTCGTTGGGGAGGTCCAAGACGAGTCCGACATTGTGGGCGCTGTCGAGAACAGTCGTCCGGACTTTTTGATCATCGCCCTGGGCCGATCGCGGCGGCTCCCCGCTGTTTGCGAACCTATTCTCCAAAACTATCCTCAGCTTAAGGTTCTTGCCGTACCACCGGCCAGAACCAACTTCGTGATGTTTTACTGGACCTCCTCTCGAGTTCAGTCCAACCGGATCGAAGCGTCCGAGGCGGGAATTCTGGGAGCCTTGCGCGGCACGATGCGGCCGGCGGCGAGGGTGCAATGATTCGACGGGACGCGACCGAAACGAACCAGCAACGCCGCTCGCCTTCGAGCAAAATTGCCATGCTGGTGATCGTTGTCGTCACGCTCGTCTTGGCAGTGTTTTGTTCTTCGGCGCAGAACCAACGACCTTCGCCTGTTGGTTCCGATCTGAGCCGTGCCAATCTCAATAGAGTCGCGGCTTCCGCCGCGCAGATTAAGGGAGTGCTCGTACAGGATGCAGGCTTAATGATTGAACTGAAGCGCTGGGTGGCGAAAGATGCGGCCGATCATGGTCAGATTGTCGGCGACTCTGATCTCTCCGATGATGCGATTTTCGATCGCCTGGAAACAGACGGTGCGTTTCGCGCTGTGGCCACTCAACTCTTGCAGCGGTACGGCTATTTCGTTCCCAAAACGAACCCCGACTCTGCCATCGGTCAGGAGCAGGCGCTGCTGCTGCAGGCGTTGGCAAAGCAGTTGGCCCAACAACAGCAGCAAGCATACGAACAGACGCGCTCCACCGGGCGGGCACCAGAAACCGATGAGTCGCCGAGAACGCGCCCGTGTTCGGAGGGCGTGGCGGGGTACTGCCAGCAACCGCAGAACGCCCCTCCACAGGGCCCTAGCGGGCCTTTGAGCGCACCGGCGCAGGTCAACGGCCCGGAACTGATTCCCAATCTGCCCCCCTCCGCCCCTCCCCTCCAGCAGCAACCGAACGGCCCTTTTCCATCCGGTAATGGGAACGGTGGCTCGCTACAAATGGCTCAGCTGATGCAGACGAGCGAGTCTGATAGCGGCCTGTCGTTGCTCGGCCTGGGTGCGACGAACGCACAAGGCCGGGGCCAGTCCTCCGATGCGCTGAGCGGATATGCGGGCTTCGGCTCGCCGATGCTATGGGGCCCTGAACAACCGCAGAGCGCGCAGAACGACTTTTCAAGAATTGGTCCGTTGCAGTCCGGCGGGACAGACAATTCCTCGATGAGCGGTGCACTCGGTTCGCGAAGCTCCTCGCTTCCCCTTGTTGCCGAGTCCATGCTCGGCAGCAGCGGCGAATTTCAGGAAACGGCTCCGCCCTCGGGTCTTGAGGCCCTCAATCCAACGGCCAATGCCCCTTCCCCATCGGTATCCCTGTTTGAGAGCACGAAGTCTCAAGCGGCATTTGAACCTGCGATGGCTCGGGTTCCCGATCCGTATCGGGATATCCCCTCGCTTTACGACATGTATCTGCAGGCCTCTCCGCAGCCCTCCACACCAAAACGGTTTGGCATGGACGTTTTTCATAACGGCATTCGCGATCCTCAACTAATTCCCATGGATTTGCCGGCCGGTCCGGACTACGTCGTGGGCCCCGGAGATGGGCTGGCCGTCGATCTGTGGGGAGGTGTGTCGCAGCGGTTTTATCGCACCGTGGACCGCGAGGGGCGAATCAGCCTGCCTGAAGTTGGCCCCGTGCTCGTCAGCGGCAAGAGCTTGGCGGATGTTCAGCAATCTGTGCAGAGGGTGCTGCGCACACAGTTCCGCGAGATATCTGCGGACGTTACGCTCGCTCGCTTGCGGACGATTCGCATCTATGAGGTTGGCGAAGTCGAACGTCCCGGAGCATACGACATCAGTTCGCTCTCTACGCCTCTCAATGCGCTTTTTTCTGCGGGCGGTCCGACCGCACGCGGTTCTCTTCGAATGGTGAAACATTTTCGCGGCGACCATCTGGTCCAAGTGGTTGATCTCTACGATTTGTTGCTCGACGGTGTAAAGAGAGGAATCGCGCCTCTTGAAAATGGCGACACCGTGCTCGTACCCACCCTAGGAGCTCAAGTGAATGTGGAAGGGATGGTCCGGCGCCCCGGCATTTATGAATTGAAGGACGAGAAGAGTCTGGCCAGTGTGCTGGAGCTCGCCGGAGGCCTCCTCCCGGCAGCCACATTTCGACACATTGAGGTACAGCGGCTCATTGCGCATGACAAGCAGACGATGCTCACCGTCGATGTCCCGGAAGGGGACAACGACGCAGTGATCACTCAAAAGCTCGAGTCGTTCGAGATTCGCGATGGCGATCGAATCCGCATCTTTCCAGTGGCTCCCTACAATCAGGATGCCGTCTACCTGGAAGGTCACGTCCTGCGACCGGGGCGGTATTCCTATCACGAGGGCATGCGGCTAACCGATCTGGTCTCCTCCTTCAAGGAGGTTCTCCCCGAGCCCTCGACCGAGTACGCCGAGATCATTCGTCTCAACCCGCCCGACTTCCATCCCAGCGTCGAAAGCTTCGATTTGGCAGACGCCATTCAGAATCCATCATCCGCACCCGCGCTGCATGCGCTGGACACCGTGCGCATCTTTAGCCGTTTCGATTTCGAGAATCCACCCGTTGTTTCCGTTTTGGGCGATGTGCGCCAGCCCGGCACATACCAGACCTCTGGGCAAATTCATTTAAGCGATGCCTTGCACCTCGCGCATGGTCTCACGCCCGACGCACAAACGGGCGACGCTCAGGTGTTCCGTTCGCTGCCAGGCGGCCGGATCAAAATCCTGAATGTCAACTTGAGTGAAGCGCTCGCCGGAGTTTCCTCGGCAAACATTTTGCTCGAATCACGCGACCGCATTCTCGTCCACCGTAGCCCCGACGCAGCGCAGCCGGCCACGGTTTTCGTCGAGGGTGCTGTCGAACGCCCCGGCCGATATCCGCTTACCACCGACATGACGGTGTCCGATTTGATCCGCGCTGGGGGAGGCCTAACGCCTGGGGCTGATACGGAGATTGCCGACCTAACCAGCTATGGATGGTCGGGTGGCGCGAGCCTGACTGGCCAGCGCTCGACAATTCAAGTTGCCGCCGCACTCCGAGGCGACCCGGATGCCAACGCGCCCCTCCATAACGGCGATGTGGTCACGATTCGACAGCTCGCCGGGTGGAGCGATCTCGGCGCGTCCATCAGCGTGCGAGGAGAGGTAACTCGTCCCGGGACCTACGGGATCAAGCCGGGTGAGCGGCTCAGCTCTGTCCTGACGCGTGCTGGCGGACTGCTGCCTGATGCCTACCCCTATGGCGCCATCCTGCAGAGAGTGCAGGTTCGTCAGCTTGAATCCAAGCAACAGGATGAACTGATTCTCCGCGTTAAGGATTCCGAGGCCGCCCTGCAGCTAATGCCAGACAACACGCCCGAGCAAAAGCAGACCAAGGAAGGTGTGCTCGCGCAATACCGCACGACGCTTAGCCAGCTCAGTTCCACGACCCCGATTGGGCGCATGACCATTCAGATTTCTCCTGACATCGAGCGTTGGCGCAACACGGCCGCCGACATTGAGGTGCAGGGGGGCGATGTTCTTACCATTCCGAAAAGGCCGAGCTACGTGATGGTGACTGGACAGGTTTTTAATCCGACGGCTGTTTCCTATCGCCCGGGCAAGAGTGCCAAATGGTATTTGAGCCAGGGAGGTGGCCCCACAAACATCGCGGACAAAAAAGGGATTTTTGTGATTCGCGCCGACGGCTCGGTGATCGGAGGAAAGAAAGGCGGTCTGTGGGATGGCGACTCTCTGAGTTCCGAGCTGCGGCCGGGAGATACCGTGGTTGTTCCGGAACGAGCACTGGGCGGCGGCGTGCAATGGCAAAACGTGTTCAGCACCGCGGCCATGGCTTCTTCGATCGTGAGCACCGCGGTCATAGCGGCGCACTATTAGCGAGGGTGAAACGTGAGGCGGCGGCAGATGAGGCTCGGCGTGTGCTGTTCTCTGCTGATGACCGTGGTCACGTTGAGTCAGCCGTGGGGAGCTGCAGCACAGCAGCTAGAGGCGCCTGAATCCGCAGCGGCGCTGCCGGAGGCCCCCCGTTCGCCCGGAGGCGGCGAGATCCGCAAAGAGCCAAGATGGGAAGGACACGACCAAGACCAGGTTCCTGATAACCGGTTGGGGTTGCAGTTCTTGAAAAACTTAATGAACGACCAAAAAACCATCTGGACGAGCCCATCTCGCCTTCATTGGGGAGATGCCGACTGGTTGCTTCCCATGGCCGAGGTTACCGCTGGATTCATCGCCACTGATCGAGCCGCCTCGAAAGCGCTGTCGAACAATCCTACGACTCTTAGCCATGCCCGAAGTTTTTCGAACGCGGGTGTGGCGGGGTTTGCCGCGGCCGCCGGCGGTCTCTATCTTTTGGGAAGAATTACCCATGATGATCGCAAGAGGGAAACCGGAGTATTAGCCGCCGAGGCCGTCATAGACAGTCTAGCGGTCAACTCAGTCCTCAAGTATTCCTTCGCGCGTGAGCGACCGTATCAGGATGACGGAAAGGGCTCCTTCTTTTCTGGGGGCAGTTCATTTCCGTCGGATCATTCAGTCATTGCCTGGTCCGCAGCAAGCGTGATCGCCCATGAATATCCAGGACCGCTCACCGCACTGCTCGCCTATGGAGGCGCTGCGGCTATCAGCGCTTCTCGTGTAGTGGGCAAAGAGCACTTCAACTCGGATGTTTTCGTCGGTGCTTCGATTGGATGGTTGATTGGTCAGCAGATCTATCGCAAACGCCACGATCCGGAACTCGGTGGGGGAGGTTGGGAAGACCTTTCCGGCGGCGCTGAAAGAGAACAAAACCGCGGCCGACAACACATGGGATCGCCGTTTGTGCCCCTGGATAGCTGGGTGTACTCGGCATTGGACCGGCTGGCCGCCCTCGGCTACATCCGGACTTCGATCGCGGGCGTGAAACCTTGGACGAGACTCGAATGTGCGCGTTTAATCGAAGAGGCGTTTGATTCGCTATCACCAGGCGGTGTGGCCGATAAGGAAGCGACGGGCCTTATTAGCCGACTTCAAAACGACTTCGCTTATGAGATGAACCTGCTTAGCGGCGGCAGAAACTTGACCGCGAACCTTGAATCAGCCTACACACGCGTCGTTTCGATCAGCGGTCCCTCTCTGACAGACGGCTACCACTTCGGGCAAACCGTTGCCTACGACTTCGGACGGCCGTTCCAGGGTGGCACGAACCTGCAAGAAGGCGGCTCGGCTTACGTCAACGCGGGAGCCGTAACGATCTACGTCCGATCGGAATTTCAGCACTCTCCGTCTGCTCCTCCGCTTCCTGTCGCGGCCCGTGATTTCATAGGGACAGTCGATGTCGTTCCCACGCCTCCTGACACACCCGTCGCTGCGATCAATCGCGTGCAGCTGCTGGACGCTTACGTCGGCGTAAATGTGGGTAACTTCGAAATTGAAATCGGCCGGCAGAGTCTGTCCTGGGCACCGGGTTTGGGCGGTTCCCTGCTCTTGAGCGACAACATCGTTCCAATCGGCATGGTCCGTTTCGTCAATCCGGAACCCTTCCGCCTGCCCAGCATTTTGCGTTTCCTTGGTCCGGCCCGGCTCGATCAGTTCTTCGGCCAGCTGGGTGGCCACAACTTCATTCGCCAGCCATTCGTCTACGGCCAAAAGATCGACTTCAAGCCCATACCCAGCTTGGAGTTGGGATTTGGGCGAGTGAGTTGGATCGGAGGGGAGGCCACAGAGGCATGCAACGGCGTCCCCCCGATTGGCGTCAACTGCCAACCCACTCCGTTCACACCCAGAAACTTTATGTATCAGTTCTTCGGACAGATCCCAAACGGAGAAACCTCTGTGCCCGGAGTTAGCTACAGCGAGATGGATTGGACCTACTACATCCCTCATGTCCACAATTACATCGTCTTTTACGGTGATTTGTACGCTGCCGACGATTTTCTCCCCATCATCAATCCTGCGAAGAACCCTTTTCATCCCGGAATCTACATCACGCGTTTTCCGGGGCTTCCGAAGCTCGATTTACACGTGGAAGCAACCTCGACGGAATCCCCAGGATTCAATCCACCTGGATTTGCGCCCGGCAATCACGGAAACCTGAACTATTGGAATTCTCAGTACCGGGATGGGTATACGCAATACGGAAACATCATTGGCAACACCGTGGGCCGCATGGGCGAAGCCTACCAGGCCTGGCTCACTTATTGGATTTCACCTCGCCATAACCTGCAATTTTCCTTCAAAGACAGTCATGTGGATTCAGCTTTTGTCCCCGGCGGCGGGGCCTATCAGGACTACATCGTGCGAAGCGAATTGGATACACCGAGCGGCTTCTATCTAAAGACGGAATTACAGTACGAGAACATCTCTCATTTCCCGATCCTCTTCAACGGCCCGCAGAGAAACATCGCTGCCGTTGTAGAGGCGGGATTCATGCCGGAGTTCCGGAAAAGAAAAGAAACGAACACCCAATAGGTCAACGCCCTTGCGCGAGACGATCTCCAACCCGGAACCCATAGCTTTCGAGCAGCCATCATTCCCAGGCTCGCGCGATAGCCGGACGGAAGGCCACGCTTCCTGGGAACGAATTCTCTGCCGAGTCCGTCTGATCTGGAATCGACGAAGGTTTCTGCTACGGGTAGCCGCCGTCGGGTTTGTCGTGGCAACCGCTATCGTCTTTTTGATCCCGGCGAGATATCAGTCGACCGTGCAGCTCATGCCACCGGACTCAGGGTCTGAGGGCCTCCTCGCTCTGCTGGCTGGCTTTGGCGGTGGAGCAGGGGGAGGCTCCTTGTCCGGTGGCAGCACACTCGGTGGGCTGGCCAGTGATCTGCTGGGGATAAAGAGCACAGGTGCCCTGTTCATCGGCGTGATAGAGAGTCGCACGGTCGAGGACCATCTTGTCGACCGACTCAATTTGCGGCGCGTGTACCACGCCAGATTGTTGGCCCAAGCGGAGAGGAAACTAGCCGACAACACGGAGGTTAGCGAAGACCGCAAGAGTGGAATCATCACCTTGACCGTGACCGACCACAACCCCAAACGTGCCGCTCAAATTGCCGGAGGCTACATCGACGAGCTCAATGAGCTCATGGCCAGCCTCAACACCTCGTCGGCACACCGCGAACGTGTGTTCTTGGAAAGCCGCTTGAATGATGTTTCCAAAGAAATGGAGACGGCCGAGCAAGATTTCAGTCAATTTTCGAGCAAGAACACCGCCATTGACGTTGGCGCTCAGGCGCGCGCCAATCTCGAGTCATCCGCCCTGCTTCAGGGGCAGCTTGTCGCTGCCCAGTCCGAACTCGAGGGTCTCAGACAGATCTTCACCGAGAACAACGTCCGCGTGCGCAGCACCGAAGCGCAAATCGCATCCCTTCGTCAGCAGCTGCAGAAGTTTGCGGGTGCTCCGCAGCCCACGCCGGCCGGTAACTCTGCCGATCCACCAGAGAGTTCCTCGGGAGAAAGTCCCTTCCCCTCCGTTCGCCAGCTGCCCCTCCTGGGTGTCGGTTATGCGGATCGCCTGCGCCGGGTGAAAGTAGATGAGGCTGTCTTTGAGACACTAACCAAGGAATATGAGCTCGCTAAGGTTCAGGAAGCAAAGGAAATCCCAACCGTAAAGGTCCTCGATCCGCCCAACGTTCCTGAGAGAAAGTCTTTTCCGCCACGACTCCTATTGATTGTATTCGGTACAGTTTTCGCCGTGATTTTGGGAGTGGTTTGGCTGGTGGGCTCTGCATCTTGGAGCGAAGTCGATCCGCGTGATCCCCGCAGAGCCTTTGCCGCGGAAGTGGTTCAGAAGCTAGAGGCACGCTACCCATGGATGTCCTTTAACGGTCGATCTAGCAGTATGTCAGCGAATGGAGATCGGCCGCGAGAGGACCACGAGTAATCGTCTTCGTAGCGCCTTTGGCTTCTAATTGAGTGCTGTTCAATGGGGTAGGTCGCATTGGCCCTGTAAGCGACGGGGCGAAGCTGTATCGCGAAGCGGATCGAGGCTATGACCGATTCAATTGTGCAAACGGCCGCGGTTCCCGAATGCGCGCTCGAAACGCCTCGGCTCGACGTGCGCTGGTATGCGGTTTCGACCTGTGCTCGCCACGAGAAGAAAATCTCGGATCAATTCGCACGCAGTTCGATCGAGCAGTTTCTGCCGCTCTATGAAACCGTTCACCGCTGGAAAGACCGCCGGGTACGCCTTCACTTGCCCTTGTTTCCGGGCTACATCTTCGTGCGGATTTCCCTGCTCGACCAGCTGAAGGTTCTTCAAACACCCGGTGTGGTTCGTCTGATCAGTTTTAACGGAAAGCCCATACCGCTTGCTGACAGCGAAATTTCCACACTTCGGCAAGGACTTAGATCCGGCGTTCGCGCCGAACCCTATCCGCATCTTGCCGTTGGCCGACCGGTGCGAATCAAGTCCGGACCTTTGTGCGGATTGACGGGCAAGCTCGTGCGAAAAAAGGAGAACTTCCGAATCGTGATCGCAGTCGATCTGATCAGCCGATCCATCATCTGCGATGTTTCGCTCGAAGATGTCGAACAGATGACTTCTCGGCAATGGAACGCCGTCCCAGAGCGCACCAACCGAGCGTCACTCTTCAGCTGAGGAAGTCATCGCCCCCTTCGGGAGGTGCCTTTGCCTGACAGTTTAAACTCAGTGACGCATCTGTCGGTTTCGCGATCCCTCACGGGCGAAGCACTGCGCTGGTTTGCTTGGCTGACGGTGATCTTCCTCCTGGTACCTGCGGTCACGGTATTTCTGCCCGGCCTCGCTCTGCTTTCTTTGGGCGTCGTGGTCGTTTCGATCTGGATGATGCACCGGCTGGTGTCGGTTTTTGATCTCCGACAGCTCACCATACCGGCATTCTTTTACTATCTGTATTTCGCAGTGATTCTCATTCCCGGCTGGTTTATCTATGCCGGCGAAATCACGCCCTCCCGTGGAAGATTCTTGTTCGGCATCGAGAGCGTGCTCCTGACCGTGCCACTCGGAATTGCAATGGCGAACGTTTTCTTCAGCTTCCGAAGGCGAAGCATCCGGGCCTATTTCGCTCGTCCCGTTGAGCGTGAGGACTTTGATGACCGCGCGGTTAGGTTGTTTTTTCTCTTCTTCACAGGCGCGATCGTCGTCGTGCTGATTTATATAGGAGAAGCCCGGACCATCCCCCTGTTCTACCTTATCCGTCATCCAGGCGAGACCATCGTAGCCGCCATGTTGCGCGAAGACTCGCTGAAACTCCTCAAGTCTCATCTTACTTATCTCTATGCGGTTCTCCGCGGAACTATCTTCCCTTTTTTGATCCTGTTTGCATTCGCCCGTTATCGGGGCGGCAAGAAACGGCCCTGGCGCAGCCTTTTTTTGCTCTCTCTTCTGGGGGGAGTTTTTTACGGCTCCCTGACCATTGAAAAGTCTCCGGTCGCCGCAATTTTCGGCATGTTATTCCTGCTTTATTATCTTCTTCGGGGAGGGCGGGTCGGTCGCTTAGTGTCGGTGGCCGCCGTGATGCTGTTCCTCTGTTTTCCGCTCGCGGTCATTCTTCTTGCTTATAACGGATCGGAGGGCGGCACACTTTGGGGAGCGATGCGCGCGATTGGTATTCGCCTTTTTTATAGTCCCGCGCAGATCGTTTATGCCTATTTTGAAGTATTTCCTGCGGTAATCCCCTTTCAACACGGCGCAAGCATCGTCAAATTAGCCAGCCTTTTCGGCTGGAAATCTCTGGACATTCCCAATGCAGTGGGCATGTATATGACGGCGGGCGCCGATCTGAACACGATCACGGCCAATTCCTGTTTCATCGGGAACCTAAACGCTGATTTCGGTTTGGTCGGCGTCGTGCTCGGCGCAGTTCTCGCCGGTTTCCTGATGCAGGCGGCCAGTATCTACTTCTGTTCGAGACCGAAGACCGCCGCTACGCTGAGTGCACACACCATATGCATGTGGGCTTTCGGCCTGCTGGTCACCACTGCCCTGCCGACCACCCTTCTCTCCGGCGGAGTGGCCTTCGCGCTGCTGCTGTCGTGGATTTTCCGAAGCCCTGCGCAGAGAGACGATCACCGCGGAAGAGAGTCTCGGCCTGTGTTTGCCGACTGAAATTTTTCACTAATCCATTCCCAAGCGAACGGAGAGAATGATGTCATCGAGCACTCCCGCTGCTTCTGCGTCCGGTTCGTACCTGCCCACTCGGAAGCACGCTTCTTTTCCCTTTCTCGACTTGAGAGCTCAGTTCGAATCAATTCGCGAAGACATATTCCTCGCTGTGACACGAGTCCTCGAGAGCCAACAGTTAATTCTGGGTCCCGAAGTGACCGCATTCGAAAACGAGATTGCCGACCTTCTGGCTTGCAAATTTGCGGTGAGCTGCGCATCCGGCTCCGACGCTCTGTTGTTAGCACTCATGGTGTACGGCATTGGACCAGGTGACGAAGTCATCACCACGCCGTTCACATTCTTCGCGACTGCCGGCTGCATCGCCCGTTTGGGTGCGCGCCCTGTTTTCGTCGACATTCATCCCCTCACGTACAACCTGGACCCTGGGCGACTCGAAGCTGCCATCACTCCGCGCACGCGCGCCATCCTCCCCGTGCATCTTTTCGGGTTGCCGGCGGAAATGGCTTCCATTCTGGAAATCGCCCAGCGCCGAGACCTGCCCGTTATCGAAGATGCCGCGCAGGCCATCGGCGCTACCTATCGCGGCAGGCATGTCGGAACCTGGGGGCAAGTCGGCTGCTTCAGCTTCTTTCCGTCAAAGAATCTTGGAGGGGCTGGTGACGGCGGAATGCTTGCCACCAACGACGCGCAGGTTGCGGATCGACTGCGGCTTCTCCGCCAACACGGAAGCCGTGAAAAATATCGCTATGAAGTGCTAGGGGTGAATAGCCGCCTGGACGCCCTGCAGGCGAGCATTCTGCGGGTCAAGCTGAAACATCTGCCCGAGTGGACCGCTTCGCGCCAGCGCAATGCCGACCGTTACCGCTCTCTGCTCGCCGACCACGGGTTGGGCGACACGATCGTCGTTCCCAGGGTCAGTGACGGTTGTCTCCACGTGTATAACCAGTTCGTCGTTCGTATGGCGCACCGAGAGGAGTTGCGCTTCTATCTTCGCCAACGCGGCATCCCGACGGAGATCTACTATCCCGTACCCCTTCACCTGCAGCCTGCTTTCCGTTCGCTTGCATATTGTGAAGGGGATTTTCCCGCGGCTGAGCAAGCCTGCTCCGAAGTTCTAGCACTACCCATATATCCAGAACTCACCGAAGCACAACAGCGTCTCATCGTTGACACCATCGCGGAATTCATCCGTGCAGCCGATCACACATCGAGGAGTCTTTATGCCAACGATTGAGGAGTATCGCCCGCCGGAACCTGGCGTCGCCGTGATTGGTTCGGGATATTGGGGTAAGAATCTCGTCCGCACTTTCTACGAGTTGGGCTGCCTTCGAGCCGTTTGCGACACCCAATCGGAAACTCTCGAAGAGGTACGCCAGAAGTACGGCGTTCCTACAACCTTCCGTTGCGACGAACTCCTGGCGGATCCTTCGATCAGCGCTTTGGTCATTGCCGCCCCTGCCGCGCTGCATTCTGACCTCACACGCAAAGCCCTCCAACACGGCAAGGACGTATTTGTCGAAAAGCCCCTTGCTCTCGGTGTAGCGGAGGGAAGGGAACTGGTCGAACTGGCTCGCCGTCGCAGCCGGATTCTCATGGTCGGCCACATTTTGGAATTTCATCCCGCTATCACGGAACTTAAACGGCTGGTCGCCAGCGGCGAGCTCGGCAAGATTCAATACGTCTACTCTTCTCGCTTGAACCTGGGGAAACTGCGCACGGAGGAAAACATCTTGTGGAGCTTCGCGCCGCACGATATAGCCACGACGCTGTTCTTGCTCGACGAAGCCCCGACGCACGTGGCAACGCACGGGGGAAGCTATTTGAACCCGCCCCTGGTGGACACGACGTTGACCTCCTGCGATTTCAAGTCCGGCGTGAAAGCCCACATCTTCGTCAGCTGGTTGCACCCTTTTAAGGAACAGAAGCTCACGATCGTGGCCGATAAGACGATGGCCGTGTTCGACGATCTCGAACCTATCAGGAAACTGGTGCTTTACCCGCATCGGATCGACTGGGTGGACCGGGTGCCTGTGGCTCATAAGGAAGAGGGTCGCGTGGTTCCCATTCCGTCGAGCGAGCCCCTGCGCCTTGAATGCCTGCACTTTCTTGACTGTGTGAAAACTCGACGACGAGCACGGACAGACGGAGAAAGCGCTTTGAAAGTCCTGCAGGTTCTCGATGCGTGTGAGCGTTCGCTTGGCGCGAGAGGAACGCCCGTGCCCGTCGATTATGCCTTGGAGGACTACTATGTTCACCCAACCGCGGTCATAGACCAACCGTGCGAAATCGGCCCCCAGACGAAAATATGGCACTTTTCCCACCTTATGTCGGGCTCTCAATTGGGCCGGAACTGTAATCTCGGCCAGAACGTTCTGGTCGCCACTGGCGCCAAGATCGGCAACAACGTAAAAATTCAGAACAATGTCTCGGTATATGCCGGCGTTGAGCTAGAAGACGACGTTTTCTGCGGTCCATCGATGGTTTTCACAAACGTGCTTAACCCGCGCAGTTTCATTGTCCGCAAGAATGAATACAAGAAGACGCTGGTGAGAAGGGGGGCCACGCTTGGCGCGAATTGCACGGTGATTTGCGGCCATACGATCGGAGAGTTCGCCTTCGTAGCGGCAGGCGCGATTGTCACTTCCGATGTCCCTGCCTACGCCCTGGTAGCCGGCGTCCCCGCCCGTCGCATCGGTTAG
>Ga0306920_100002125_pt1 | contig 24911 bp, 23 predicted proteins | sample flu12Cox44000170_FD_204666 | JGI IMG/M metagenome (GOLD analysis project Ga0306920, IMG submission 204666) | Lab enrichment of tropical soil microbial communities from Luquillo Experimental Forest, Puerto Rico - flux4day.12C.oxic.44.000.170 (v2)... | ecosystem: Environmental > Terrestrial >...
ACCTGAGTATCGAGTTACCTTCCCGCGAACAAAAGAAAGCCAACGTCTATAAAGCGCGTATCTCGCGCATCGAACCGTCTCTCGAGGCGTGCTTCGTCGATTACGGCGCCCAGCGTCACGGCTTCCTGCCGCTGAAAGAGGTCTCCAAGGACTATTTCCGCCAGAGCCCGCAGGCCGGACGGATGAATATCCGCGAGCTCCTTTCCGAGGGCCAGGAGGTGATCGTTCAGGTCGAGAAGGAGGAACGCGGCAACAAGGGCGCTGCACTCACGACCTTCATCAGTCTCGCGGGCCGATTCCTGGTGCTCATGCCGAACAACCCGCGCGCCGGGGGTGTCTCGCGCCGGATCGAAGGCGAGGACCGGGACCAGATGCGCGAGGTCATGAGCCAGCTGAAGATTCCGGACGGCATGGGTGCCATCGTCCGCACGGCCGGGGTCGGTCGCTCGGCCGAGGAGCTGCAGTGGGACCTCGACAACCTGAAAGTCCAGTGGGAGCAGATCGAGGCCGCCGCCAAGGACCGCTCGGCTCCGTTCCTGGTATTTCGCGAGAGCGACGCCGTCACCAGGGCCATGCGTGACTACCTGTCGGACGATATTGGCGAAGTGCTGGTCGATGGTCCGGCGGCGTTCCAGAAAGCCCAGGAGTACATGCAGCGCTTCATGCCCGCCGATGCGCAGCGGCGTCTGAAGCTCTACACCGACGACATTCCGCTCTTCACCCGGTTCCAGATCGAGAGCCAGATCGAATCGGCGTACGCGCACAAGGTACAGCTGCCCTCAGGGGGCAGCATCGTCATCGATTACACCGAGGCTCTGGTCTCGATCGACATCAACTCCGCTCGCGCCACGCGTGGCAGCGATATCGAGACCACGGCGACCAACACCAATCTGGAGGCCGCTGACGAGATTGCCCGTCAGCTGCGCATCCGTGACATCGGTGGACTGATCGTCATCGACTTCATCGACATGGAGTCCAGCAAGAACCAGCGTGAGGTCGAGGACCGGCTGCGCGACGCGATGAAGATGGACCGCGCGCGCATCCAGATCGGTCGGCTGTCGCGCTTCGGGCTGCTGGAGATGTCCCGGCAACGTCTGCGGCCTTCCCTTGGGGAATCGAGTCACATCGTTTGTCCGCGCTGCGTGGGGATCGGCAGCATCCGCAGCGTCGAGTCGATGACGCTCGCAGTGCTGCGCCTGATCGGCGAGGAGCTGCGCAAGGATCGAACGGCACGCGTGATCGCGCAGGTGCCGGTATCGGTGGCCACCTATCTCATCAATGAGAAACGCGAATGGCTCCGCACGCTCGAAGATAAGAGCGAGGCGGAGCTCATCATCGTGCCAAACGAGAACATCCAGACGCCGGAGTACTCGATCAAACGGGTGCGCGACGACGAGATGGAGCTGCCGGAGCAACGCCAGGCGACCTACCTCATGCCGAGCACACCCGAGATCGCGGAACCCGGCACCGAGGATCGGAAACCTCCACAGGAGGCCCCCGCAGTGGCGCCGCTGCTGCCCTCCACCTCAGCTCCGAGTCCAGCGCACCATGCGACGGCCCCTCCGGCTACAGGCATGGCCTCGGCGCAGGGCAGCTTCTGGACACGCTTCAAGCGGATGCTGGCAGGCGAGCCCGCCGCGCCGCCGGTCCCCGAGCGCGCCCCGGAGGCGAGCGCCGCACCCATTGCACGCGCTCCGCGGCGTGATGAGGGGCAGCGGCGCGATGGACGGCGCGAGCATGGGCGCCACGGACGCTACGCCGATGGGCCCCGCCGCGATCGCGATGGCCGGCGCGACGGTCGCGACCGGGACCGCTCGCGCGAGCATGGCGATCGGGATCGCGGCCGTGACCGCGACCGTGGTCGCCGGCAGGAACCACATGCCGAACGAGGCGATGGTGAGCGCACCGAGCGGGCCGCGGATCGCAGTGGCATCGAGCGCAACGGCGACCGTAATGCTGACCGCAACAGTTCTGTCGAGGCGCCTCGTCAGGAGCTCACCGGGACAGCGCCGGTGGGCTCGGCCTCGCCGGACGGACGCCCTGAGCGCCCTGACGGCCGCAGCCGCGGCCGCCGCGGCCGTCGTCGCGGACGTCGCGGCGGTGGTGGAGGGCGTGAAGGAGCCGCATCAACGGGTGCGACCGATATGACTTCGCTGGAGTCGGCCGCACCGGCGGCGCCAGCTTCGGGGAACGGTCAGGAGGACATGCCTGAGCAACATGCGGCGGGTGAAACGCCGCCGCCAGCGCAAGTTGTTGGTCCGGACGTGCCGGAACGCGTCGAGCGCGATTTCCATCCCGAGCCGCGTGAGTCGGGCCCCTCGCATGAAAGCGTTCCAATCGCACACTACGAGCCGAGTCCGAAGCCCGAACCGGGGAGCGCACCCAACAAGCCCTACGTGGTCTGGTCATCCGCACCTTCGCAGAAGGACGCCGGCAACCGCGGACCCGAGGAATGAGTGCGCTTTGCTGGGGTGGTCTCTAAGCTGCGCGGGCGCGTTGACGCAGATAGCTCAGTAGTCCCCGCGCGGCACTCTCGACGAGGTCGAGGACCTCTTCGAAGCCGTTGGGCCCACCGTAGTACGGATCCGGTACCTCTTGTGGCGCGCCCTGCGGAGCGAACTCGAGAAACAGCCGTACACGCTCGCGCACCGGCTCGGGCGCGCGCCGATGCAGCACGGCCAGGTTTTCGCGGTCCATGGCGAGGATGAGGTCGAAGCGCTCGAAATCGCCAGGCTCGACGATGCGCGCACGGAGCGCCTGGAGCTGGTAACCGCGGCGGGCGGCCGCTGCCTGCATGCGTGGATCGGGTGCTTCGCCGATGTGGTACCCGGCGGTGCCTGCTGAGTCGACCTCGAGACCAAGTTCAGGCGCCTCGAGGGCGAGCGCCCGCATCACCGCCTCGGCCGTCGGTGACCGGCAGATATTTCCCAGGCAAACAAAAAGAACTCTCATTCAGCCCTTTGTGCGGCGGCGGGTTACATCCCCGCGAGATCGATGCTACGCATCCGCGCGGGCGCTACCTTACGCTGTAGCCCCGCCCCTCGAGGCACGCGCGCATGGCGCGCTTGTAATCGGCGCCCCTGGCTACGGTCTGGTCCGGGGCCACACCCCCTCCGGCCTGCGTCGGATCGTAGCCGGTCTGTGACGTTGCCCACTTGTGACACTCGTACCGGTCCGAAGCCTGCTGGTCAGGCGGCTGACCCGCTTGCGGATAAATGAAGAGGTCCTCGCCTTCCGGGTGCGCACCGTTTTCAGCCGGCGGCGGCGCGCCGTCGTACGGCGGTCCCTGGGGACCGGGAATTGCATTGTTCGGATCGCCGGGTGGCTCGACCACCTCGTAGCCCTGCGGGCCACTGTACTCATAGTACGTGTTGTTGGCGTAGTAGTAGGGAAGACCGCCGAACCACACGGTGGTGTAGAAAGGAGGCAGCACCGGTACGAACACCCCGACGGGCGGGCCGACTACCACGAAGGTCGGCCCGTGCGGTGCGTACCAGACGCCGCCGGAGTAGTAGTAGTGCTGACCACCGTGCGCGACCACGTAGGGCCTGCCCGGCACTGCGGAGACCGCCACGCCGGGCTGGGTGTAGTAACGATTGTGGCTGTAGAGGTTGTCGTAGTGCTGGGCGGACTGCCCCTGGCGCGGCGCATGACCTCCGTGACCGTGCTCCGGTTGCTGCGCCAACGCGCCACTCGTTAGCAGCGACAGACCGAGCATCGCGGCGCCGAGTGCCAGCCAGCTGTTCTGTCTCCTCATAGGATCATTTTACGCTGTAGCCGCGGGCATCGAGACATGCACTCAGTGCACGCCGGTAGTTGGCGGCGCGGTGCTGAATCTGCGCCAGCGCACGCTGGTCTGTGACGGTGACCGTCTGTGACTGCCGTGCGCTCGCCTCGGCAGCGGTCCCGATCGCGCCACCGACGACTGCGCCCGCCAGCGCTCCTCCCGGAGCGCGCCAGGGCCCGGCGATGGCCGCTCCGAGGATTGCACCGGTAAAGGCACCCGCGACGGTGCCCGATCCGGGAGGCGGACCACTCACAATGTGCACCTGTTGCTGCGGCGGTACCCCGGGCGCACTCGGGTCGAAGCCCGTCTGTTGCGTCGCCCAGATGCTGCAGTCGTAGTGATCACGGTCCTGCTGCTCGGGTGTTTGGCCGCGCGTCGGGTATGCATACACAGTCGAGTTGACTGCCGGCGGCGGTGCTGAATGGTAAGTCGGCGGTGGTGGTGGCGCCGGCGCTGGTCGTTGCTCGGGAGGAGGCGTGGTAGCACAACCGGCCAACACCGCACACCCCGCGAGCGACATCGCCAGCACGGCTCTACGCACGGTCGTCTGGGTCGGAATCTTCATCGCGACAGCTCCCGGCTCGAAAACCTACTCAGCGAAGAACGCAACTCGCAACCCCAGCGTTGACAATGCAACATGCGGAACTTACTGGACTTTTGACGCCGCTACCGGGCGACAAGTTCCGCAGCGCCCGCCTCCGGTGCGGCCCGCCCTCAAGCGCGCTGTGAACAATTGTGACCGGTCGCGCGCTGGCTGAACTGTCGTTCAGTTTATCGCGTTATGCCCGCCCTGCCGCAACGAGGGCCCTGACGCGTTCGAGATCTGCGAGCGTGTTCACGTCCGGCCCCGGAGCTTCGAGCGCATCGCCAACCAGGATCCGTAGCCCGTGTTCGAGCGCACGCAGTTGCTCGAGCTTCTCCCGCTCTTCGAGGCTGCCGCGCGGCAACTGCGCAAGTCGCAGCAGCGACGCGACACGATAGGCATATATTCCGCGATGCCGGCGCGCACCGCCGAAGTCGCGCTGGCTCGCGCCATCCGCGCAAGTGGTATCGCGATTCCACGGAATGGGCGCGCGGCTGAAGTAGAGCGCGCGGCCCTGCGCGTCCGTCACCACTTTGACGACATTGGGGTCGAGCAGCTCCTCGAGCGAGTCGACCGAGGTAGCGAGTGTCGCCAGCTCTGCATCGGGGTGCAGCGCGAGCAGCGTTGCCACCTGGGCGATCACCGCCGGTGGTACGAGCGGCTCATCCCCCTGCACATTCACTACGATTTCCTGCGGCGCCCATTGGCGGCTGCGCGCCACTTGCGCAACGCGGTCGGTGCCGGAAGCATGCGTGCTCGCGGTCATCACCGGCTCTGCTCCGAAGGCGGCTGCGGCGCTGCGGATCCGCTCATCGTCGGTGGCGATCAGCACCTCCTGCGCACCGCTTGCGCGGGCACGCTCGTATACCCATTGCAGCATCGGCTTGCCGCCGATCGGCAGCAGCGCCTTGCCGGCGAGGCGCGTGGAGCCATAACGAGCTGGTATCACCACCCGGAACACGCGCGCACCCACCTGAGTCGCCCGGTACCGCTCAGCGGTCGAGCAACGGATCGTCGGCCGCCAGCTGGCGCGCCTCTTCCTCGAGCATCACCGGTATCGAGTCGCGGATGGGGTAGGCCAGCCGGTCCATGCGGCAAACCAACACCTGCGCCTCGCGCCGGAACTGCAGCGTTCCCTTGCACACCGGGCAGGCGAGTATCTCGAGCAGACGTGCATCCACAGCTAAGGACCTCCGGCGGGCGCGGCGCCGCGTACCTTCGCCAGCACGCGCACGAGCAGCTCGTGCGCATCGCGTGCGCTGAGCTGCGCGGTGACCGGCACGTACCACAGCCGCGGGTTGGCGAAGGTGCTGCATTTTACGGCATCTTTCTCGGTCATGAGCACCGGCAGCGCGTCGGCGAATGCCACCTCCGCCGCACTGAGCGGATGGTGATCGGGAAAGGCGTGCTCGATGAGCTCCATGCCGTGAGCGCGCAATTCGTGGAAGAAGCGCTGCGGGTTGCCGATGCCCGCCACGGCGTGCACGCGCTGTCCCTGGAATGAGGCCAGCGGCCGGCGCTCTCGCTCATCCACACTCACCACCTCGACAGCCACGAGCTGCATGGCAAGCACCGTGGGCGGCAACAGCGCAGCGAGCGAGCCATGGGTCACGCTACCGTTCACGACGATCGCATCGACCTGCAGCAGCCGGGTCGTCGGCTCGCGCAGCGGACCCGCCGGCAGCAGGCGACCGTTACCGACTCCGCGCGCGCCATCCACCACCAGGATCTCGCAATCACGGGCGAGCCGCAGGTGCTGCAGGCCATCATCCGCCACGATGACCTCCACACCCTCGGCGGCAAGGGTGCGCGCCGCGGCCAGCCGGTCGATGCCGATCACTGTCGGGCAGCCGCTGCGGCGTGCCAGTATCAGCGGCTCATCCCCCACATCCTGCCAACGTGCGTCCGCTGCCACCGCTCGCGGTGCGCTACCGTTACGGCTGCGGTAACCGCGTGCGACGATGCCGACCCGCAGGCCCTCGGCAGTGAGCGCGCGTGCCAGCCAGAGGGTGAGCGGTGTCTTGCCGGTACCACCCACGGTGAGGTTGCCCACCACCACGACCGGCCTTCCGGCGCTGGCACTGCGTGCCCAGCCGGATCGGTAAGCGCGCCGGCGCAACTCCACCAGGGCTGCATAAATCCAGGCGAGGGGTTGCAGGAGCGCGCCGTGTGGGGGCTCCCGGTACCACAGCTCCGTCAGCTGCCGCTCCATCGCCGCCGCGCTCGTCAGTCGGAGAACTGCAAACGGTGCAGTTGCGCGTAAAGCCCCCCCTGCGCCAGCAGCTGTGCGTGCGTACCGCTCTCGGCGATGGTGCCGGCGTTGAGTACCAGGATGCGGTCGGCCTGCTCTACGGTGGACAGGCGGTGGGCGATGACGAAGGTCGTGCGGTTGCGCAGCAGCTGGGCCAGCGCCGCCTGGATGTGCCGCTCGGACTCGGTGTCGAGCGCGGAGGTCGCCTCATCGAGGATCAGGATCGGTGCATCCTTGAGTAGCGCGCGTGCAATGGCGATGCGCTGGCGCTGTCCGCCCGAGAGCAGCATGCCGCGATCACCGACCAGCGCGTCGAGCCCGCCCGGCTGACTGCGGATGAACTCGAGGATGTGCGCCGCTTCCGCCGCGCGCTCGATGTCGGCATCGGGCACCTCGCGACCGAAGGCGATGTTGTTGCGGATGGTGTCGTTGAACAGCACCACCTCCTGGCTCACGACTGCGATGTGCTCGCGCAGGTTCTTCAGCTCGAACTCGCGCACATCGCGGCCATCGATGCGCACACTTCCGGCGGCAACGTCGTAGAAGCGCGGCAGCAGGTTGACCAGCGTCGACTTGCCGCTCCCCGAGCGTCCGACGATGGCCAGGCTCTCCCCGGCCGCGACCGCGAATGAGACATGTTCCAGAGCTGCCGGCCGCTCGCCGCGGGTGCGGCTGACGAGGTCCGCTCCGGGGTCGCCGCCGTAGGCGAAAGACACGTCCTCGAACTGCACCGCGCCGCGCACACGCGCGCTGCGGAAAGTACCGCCCTGGGGTTCGGGCGGCTCATCGAGCACCTCGAACAGGCTCTGTCCGGCCGCTATGCCCTGCTGCAGCGGACCGGCCACGCCCACCAGATCGCGCAGCGGCTGCGCGATGCTGACGAGCGCGGTGAGAAAGCCCAGCAAGTCGCCCATGCTCATGCGCTGATGGATCGCATCGCTGATGGCGATCGACAGCACCACGGCGGCGCCGATGGCGGTAACCAGCTGCACCACCGGGTTGGAGATCCCGCGGGTCAGGATCAGCTTCATGTTGGAGCGCAGGTTGTGCGCATTGACTGCGTCGAACTGGCGGCCGAAGTGCGCTTGCGCGTTGTACACCTTGATGAGTCGCGGAGCTTCGAAGCTCTCCTTGGCGACGCGGGTCACATCTCCCATCGAGTCCTGGATGCGGCGACTGTAGCGGCGGAACTTGCGGTTGATCACCGACACCAGCCAGCCGACCAGCGGTCCGAGGATCAGCGCGATCAGCGTCAGGCGGGCATTCAGCCAGAGCAGGAAAGCGATCGAGCCGCCGATGGTGAGCAGGGTGCGCACCACCACGATGATCGAGTCGGTGGTGGCCTGGCCGATCTGCTCACTGTTGTAGGTCAGACGCGACAGCAGGACACTGGAAGAGTTGCGATCGAAGTAGCTCACCGGCAACTGCAGCACGTGGCTGAACACCTCGCTGCGCAGCTGGTTGACGATCTGCCGCCCGATCTGTCCCATGAAGAAGGTCTGGATGAAATCCCCGATGCCGCGCAGCACGAACAGTGCCACGAGCGCCAGCGGCACCCAGACGATGGTGCGCGGATCCTCGTGCACCAGTGTGCCGTCGCCGAACTTCTTGGCGAACAGCGCGAAGCTCGCCATGGTGGCCGCGAACAGCACCCCGCCGAGAATTCCGAGGATGAAGCGGCCGCGGTGCGGTGCGAGGTAGCCGAGCAGGCGCCGATAGGAGCCCAGGGCGCCGGCCCTGCCGAGGGGCCGCACGTCCCTCGGTCGGTCGCGCGCTGCGCTGGTGTCGTTCAAGGCTTGCTCGCCGGCTCTTCCTTGACCGTTGCGATATTAACCTCAGCGAAGCCGAGGCGCCCGAGCACGTCCATGGCTGTGATGACCGACTGGTGGGTGGCGCGCGCGTCGGCGCGCAGCGTGACGCGTACCCCCCGATTGCCGCCCGCTTCCTTGAGCAGCGCCGCGCGCAGCGTCTCGGGACTGGAGTTGATCAGCTCGCGCTGGTTGACGAGATAACTCCCCTGCTGAGTCACGCTCACCACCAGCGGCTCGCCATTCACTTTCTGGGTGGGTACCGCGCTCGCCTGCGGCAGGTGCACGCGCAGCCGCCCTTCATCGGTGAACTTACTCGACAGGATGAAGAACACCACCAGCAGCAGCACCACGTCGATCAGCGACACGACGTTGATCTCCGGCTCCTCGTGGCGGCGGGGCTTGAGGTTCATCGCGGATCCGGCCGGGTCAGGCTACGGCCACGGCGGCCGGCGTGGTGCGCTCACGCGTGCGCGCGGCTTCGAGCGCATCGGCCATGCGGATGGCGTGCTTTTCCATCTCCACCACGATGCCATCGACCCGCCCGCGCAGATAGCGGTAGGAAATCAGCGCCGGAATCGCCACACACAGTCCGGCCGCCGTTGCGATCAGCGCCTCGGCTATGCCGCCCGAGAGGGCGCGCGGATCACCCATCCCACCGGCTTCGATGGCATTGAATGCGCGGATGATGCCGGTCACGGTGCCGAGCAGTCCGAGCAGCGGCGACACCCCGGCGATCGTGCCGAGGGTGTTGAGGAAACGTTCCAGCTCGTGCACCACGTGCCGGCCGGTATCCTCGAGGCGCTCCATGAGCATCTCGCGCGGGCGGTGACGGTTGGCGAGCCCGGTGGCGAGTAAGCGCCCGAGGGGCGAGTTCTGCTCGAGCGCCGCGATCACTTTGTCGTTCACCTGGTTGGACTCGATGAGCTGCCAGACCTTCTGCGGCAGCTCCCGCGGCAACACGCGCTTGTCCTGCAGCGTCCACAACCGCTCCAGGATGATCGCCGCGGCGGTTATCGAGCACAGGATGATCGGCCACATCAGCGGGCCGCCTGCCCGCACTATTTCCCACATCCGACCTGTTTCCTCACACGAGCCGCAACGGCAAAGGCGGCATCATACCGGAGGGACGGGCGCGCTCAAGGAACTGCGTCGCGGGCGCAGTGCACATTGCGCACACGGGGGTTCTGGTACAGTCCTCGGGTCCCATGCCGCGCCAGCTGCTGAAAAGGATCGTCCCGCCCCCGCACACACTGCAGGATCGCTGGTTCGTGCGGTTGTTCGGCAAGCGCATCTCCGATCCTCATCTGTGGACCTTGCACCGGCGCGGCGTGACCTACGCCTTCGGGGCGGGGCTCGCCATCTGCTTCATCCCGTTGCCGGTGCACCTGCTCACGGCGTGCACCATCGCGATGATCTGGCGGCTCAACGTTCCGGTCATCTGCGGCACGACCTTCTTCCTCAATCCCTTCACCGCCGTGCCGGTCTATTACCTCGCCTATCGGGTGGGAGCCGCGCTGCTGCACATACCACCACGTCATTTCAAGTTCCACCCGAACTGGGAGTGGTTCCGGCACGGTCTGGTTCCGGTCTGGCAGCCGTTTGTCGTCGGCTGCATCGCCTGTGCGGTGGTGTGTGGCGTGCTCGGCTGGCTCACGCTCGAGCTGGTGTGGCGCTGGCAGGTGACCGCGCGCTATCGGACACGCCACGCGCGCCACGCGGCCCTCTCCGCGTAACACCGCTGACGGCACTCCCGCGGCACGCGCCTCGGGCGTGCCCTAGGTGCGCTGCGCAAGCGTCCCACCCTCGAGCTCATAGATACAGTCCATGCGGCCGGCGAGCCGCACATCGTGGGTCACCACCACCAGGCTCGTCCCGCGCTCGCGATTGAGCTCCAGCATCAGGGCAAACACGCTCTCGGCGTTGGCGCCATCGAGATTGCCGGTGGGCTCATCCGCCAGTACCACCCGCGGCTGCGTCACCAGAGCGCGCGCCACGGCCGCACGCTGGCGCTCACCGCCGGAGAGCTGGTGCGGCCGGTGCTCGAGCCGCTCGCCCAGACCGACGCGCTCGAGCAGCGTGCGCGCCGCGCTGCGCGCAGCGGCAACCTTGCTGCGCCGGACCAGCAGCGGCATCGCGACGTTCTCCAGCGCCGAGAATTCCGGCAACAGGTGGTGAAACTGGTAGACGAAGCCGAGTGTTTGATTACGCAGCACCCCACGCTCGCTCTCACTCAGAAAGTGGATGTCGCGCCCCGCCACGCGCACCACCCCCGAGCTCGGTGGATCGAGGCCGCCGAGGATCTGCAGCAGCGTGGTTTTGCCCGAGCCCGAGGCGCCGACGATCGCCACGCGCGCACCCGCGGCCACCCTCAGGGCCACACCCCTCAGCACTTCGAGCACTACCGGTCCCTGGCGGAAGCTCTTGTGCACCTCGTGCGCTTCGAGGACGCTGTCACTCATGGCGCAGCGCCTGCGCCGGTGCGGTGCGTGCCGCACGCCACGCCGGATAGAGAGTCGCGAGCACGCACAGCAGCAGAGCCACAGCGCACACCCGCAGTACATCGATGCGCTCGACGTATGCGGGCAGGTCGCTCATGTAGTAGACGCGCGCGTCCAGGAACTGCGTGCCGAGCAGCCGCTCGAGCCCCGCCACCAGTGTCTGGAGATTGTCGGCCAGCAGCGTACCGAGCGCCGCCCCGGCCGCCGTGCCGGCGAGGCCGATGAGCACCCCCTGCACCGCAAAGGTCAGCAGCACGTTGCGCGGCGCCGCGCCGAGCGTGCGCAGGATGGCGATGTCGGTCTGCTTCTCCTTCACGATCATGACCAGCGTCGCGACGATGTTGAAAGCGGCCACGGCGACCAGCATCAGCAATATGACGAACAGCATCGACTTGGTGGTTTCGATGGAGCGGAAGAAGTTGGCGTGGTCCTGCGTCCAGTCGTTGACGTAGAACCCCTGAATGCCGAGCTGGCTTGAAACGCGCCGGGCCACCTCGCGCACCAGCGTCGGCGCTCGCAGTGGGTTGGTGAACGCCAGGCGCAGCCCGGTAACACTCCCCGGGGGGGTGCGAAACAGCCGTGCCGCGTCCTCGAGGTGCATCAGCGCGAGCCCGCGGTCGAACTCGTACATGCCGCTGCTGAAAACCCCGACGACGCGAAAGCGTCGCATGCGTGGCACCACCCCGGTGGGCGTGGCGGTGCCTTGGGGCGCAATCAGCACGATGGCATCGCCGATCCCCGCATGCAGCTCGTGCGCGAGCGCACTGCCAAGAATGATGCCGTAACTGCCCGCAGTGAGATCCTCGAGCCGGCCGGACACCACGTGCTGCGCCAGCCCGGTAGCGGTGCGCTCCTCCTGCGGCAGCACCCCGCGGACGTCGGCGCCGGCCATTGAGATGCCGTGGGCAAACATGGCCTGACTCTCGATGTAGGGAACGGCTGCCTGCACCGCCTCCTCGCGGCGAGCCGCCCCCTGCACTGCACGCCAGTCCGGCAGCGCGCCGTCGAGCCCCGCGATGGTGGCATGCGAGGTCACCGCGAGAATGCGGCTGCGCAGCTCGCGCTCGAAACCGTTCATGACCGACAGCACGACGATCAGCGTAGCGACCCCGAGCATGAGCCCGCATACCGACATGAGCGCGACGAAGGACACGAAGCCCCGCCGGTGCGTCGAGCGCAGGTAGCGTGTGCCGATCAGCCATTCGTACGCGCTCATCGCTTACTCGTAACGCAGTGCCTCGGCGGGTGCGGTACGGGCCGCACGGATAGCCGGGTAGATGGTGGCGAGGGCGGTCAACAGCAACGCGGCGAGGGCGATGACGGCCACGTTGCCCCAGTGCACCTCCGAGGGGATGGCGGTGATGTAGAAGACGTCCGCATCAAAGATCTGGAAGCGGAACGTGCGCTCGAGAAACGGCACGATGCTGTCGACGTGCAGCGCCAGCAGCAGTCCGAGCACCGCACCGAGCGCCACCCCGAGCCAGCCGATCACCAGCCCCTGGGTGATGAAGATTCCCATCACCCGCCGCGGCGCCGCGCCGAAGGTGCGCATGATCGCGATATCCGTGCGCTTGTCGGTCACCACCATCACCAGCATCGCGACGATGTTGAACGCGGCAACTGCAACGATCAGCAGCAGGATGAGCGACATCATGGTCTTCTCGATGCGGATGGCGCGGAAGTAATTGGCGTTGTCCCGCGTCCAATCGCTCACCTCGAGCTCCCGTGGCAGCTGCGCACGCAGCCGCGCCGCGACTGCAGGAGCGGCGAGTACGTCCCGTACGCGCACCCGCAATCCCTCGCTCACGGTTCCTGCCGGCCCAAGCCCGTGGACATCGGCGAGATTGGCGAATATCAGCGTGGCGTCGTGATCCTGCAGCCCCACCTCGAATACCCCCGCGACCTGCAACTCCCGCAGCTTGGGGGCGGGTGTGCCGTCGGCATTCACGGTCGGAACGAGCAGGGTCAGGCGGTCGCCGGGTGTGAGCCCGAGCCGCTCGGCGATCACCTCCCCGACGATTACGCGTCCGGAGCCGGCGTCGAGATCTTCGAGCCGGCCCTGCGCAATGGTATGCGCCAGCTCGGCGACGGTGGCGGCGAGGGTGGGGTCGATGCCGCGTAACAGCACCGGTACCATCTCCGGCCCGTGCACCGCCAGCGCCTGTAGCTCGGCGTAAGGAGCCGCATCGATGACGCCCGGGGTGCCGCGCGCGAGCTCCGCGATGCGTGACCAGTCTGGTTGCGCCGCGGACACGGAGGAGCCGCTCGCATACGCCGGCGCCGCCGTGACGCGTACCGGAGCGCTGAGCGAGAGCAGCCGATCGCGCAATTCGCTCTCGAAGCCGTTCATCACCGACAGAATGACGATGAGCGCCGCCACCCCTACACATACCCCGATCAGCGAGGTCCACGTGATGAATGACACGAAGAACCGGGTCGAGCGCGCGCGCACGTAGCGCAGACCGACGTAGATGGGCAGGGGATGAAACATCGTGGCGATTTAACCACAGTCGGGGCGGATATCAGACCTGCGTCACAAATTGGCGCGCCGTCCAGGGGCTGGTCTTTGACAGATTTTGGGCGGTGTTATAGTCGCAGTGAGTCTCGAGGAGAGTCGTCGCATGCAGACCCGCATCCTCGCCGCACTGGTGTGCGGTTGTGCGCTGGCGAGTGCCGCAGTTGCCGAAACCATCGTGGTGAACGATGAGGTGCAGGTGCGCGACTCGCAGCTCGATCGTCCGAAGCGTGGGCTCACCATGGACGAAGTCGAAAAGCATTTCGGCGCCCCGGTCACGCGTCATCCCGCGGTCGGGGGCAGCTCGCCACAGCAGCCGCCGATTACCCGCTGGGACTACAACGGCTTCTCGGTGGTCTTCGAGCATGACCGCGTCATCGACTCGGTAGTAAGCAGCGGGCCCATCCTCGCCGGCACCTGAGTCCCTGCGCGGGAAGCGCGCCTTTCCGCATGCGCTTTTCCCGCTTGCGCTTTTCCCGCTTCCTTCTGCATCCCTCTCACCTCTGCGGCTGAGCGCCACGCGCCCGCTCCTGGCCCTCGCTTCCGGCGCCGGCCCCTGGCGGACGGCCGTCCGTGCCCTGCGCGTCCACCGAGAAACATTAACTTCAGCAAGATGTGCTAGGCTCACGCCCAAGAAATAATTTTTCCTTGGGGATTCAGTGGCATTGGACAAGGCCTTGACGGCGCACATCGAGGCACTCGTGCGCGCCGGGGCGCTACGCAGAAAGACCGCCGCCGCTCAGCTCGAAGCGGAAATCCGTCGCCGCGAGGAGGTTCTCAGGCAGACCTTCCGCCGCTACGTTTCTCCGCGGGTCGCCGACAAGATCCTCGAGGACGCGCAGCTGCGCGACACGCTGCTGGCGACGGCCGATGCGCGCGCCCACGTGGTGGTGCTGTTTGCCGACCTGCGCGGCTTTACCAGTCTTTCCGAACGGCTCGAGCCGCCGCGAGTGGTGCCGTTGCTCAATGAGTACTTCTCGCTCCTCACCGAAATCACCTTCCGCCACGAGGGGACGGTATTTCACATGGCCGGGGACTGCCTGATGCTCGGGTTCGGCGTGCCGCTCGAGCAGCCGGACAGCCCGCAGCGGGCGGTACACGCTGCGCGGGAGATGCTCGCGAGCTTCGGTGGGCTCGCGCACTCGTGGAAGGAGCGTTACCGGGTCGAAGCAGGTCTTGGCATCGGCATCAACGAGGGCGACGTCGTGGCCGGCAATGTCGGCTCCTCCGCCTACATGAGCTACACGATCATCGGTGATACGGTGAACATCGCTGCGCGGCTGTGCCAGCGCGCGCGCGCGGGCGAGATCCTGTTCTCGAGTGCATTCAAGCACTCCCTCGATGCGCGCGGTGTGGATGTCGGAGCGACACCCCTGCCCCCGTTGCGACTGCGTGGGCGCTCACACCCGGTCGATATCTACTGCGTCCCGCGCGTGACGCGTGTGCATGTGACCGAGGGGCCGATCGCAGCCTGAAGCGGGTTACCGTCGGCAGTGTAAGCTGGTCCGATGTCCGCGCTCCTGCACCCGCCGACACCCAGCGGCAGCACTCCACAGCTGCGCTGGCATCAACTGTACGGCAGCGCCGCGGCGCTCGCGCTGGCAGAAGCCGCGCGTGCCGACCGCAGGCTGTACGTGCTCATCGCCGATGGTGCGCGTGAGCTCGAGCGGCTGTCGGCGGAGCTGCGCTTCTTCACCTCCGGCGCGTTGCCGCTGCTGCGGCTGCCCGACTGGGAGGTGTTGCCGTATGACCGGTTTTCACCGCACCCGGACATCATTTCCGAGCGCCTGCAGACGCTTTACGAGCTGCCGCACACCCACAGTGGTTGCCTGATCGTCACTGCCGACACCCTGATGCAGCGCCTGCCGCCGCGTCAGTACGTACAGGGTCGGGCGTTCGAGCTGGTAAAGGGCCAGGCGCTCGCCATCGAGCCATTCAGGCAACGGCTCACCGAGGCGGGCTACGCGAGCGTGAGTCAGGTGGTGAGTCCGGGGGAGTTCGCGGTGCGCGGTTCGCTCCTGGATGTCTTCCCCATGGGCGCTGCGACCCCGCTGCGCATCGACCTTTTCGATGAGGAGATCGAAGCCATCCGTCGCTTCGATCCGGACACGCAGCGCTCGCTCGATACGCTCCCGCAGGTGCGCCTCCTGCCCGCGCGCGAGGTGCCGCTCGACAGCCAGGCGGTCAAGGAATTCCGCCGCCGCTATCGCACGAGCTTCGAGGGCGACCCGAACCGGGGCACCGTCTACCGCGGCGTGAGCGAGGGGCTCGCGCCGGCTGGAGTAGAGTTCTACCAGCCACTGTTTTTCGATTCGATGGCGACGCTGTTCGACTACCTGCCGGGCGATGCGGTGCTGGTCCAGGATGTCTCCCTGCCGGGCTCGCTGGTGAAGGGCTGGCAGGAAATCCTCGAGCGCTACGAGGAGCGCCGGCACGACCTCGAGCGGCCGCTGCTCGCGCCCGCAGAGCTGTTCCTCGAGCCGGCACAGCTCGCGGCGCACTTCGAGCAGTTTGCCGGCATTACGCTCGATGCGTTCAAGGCAGACACCGAGCTTCAGGGCGAGTCCCGCGCGGTACGCAACTTCCCGACCGTCGCCCCGCGCGAATTGCGCCTCGATGTGCGCGCCGCGGAGCCTTTCGCGCCGCTCGATTCGTTCCTCAGGGGATTCGAAGGACGGGTGCTGCTGGCAGCAGACTCGGCGGGACGGCGCGAGGTGCTGCACGAGATGCTGCGCGCCCACCAGCACGAGGTGAGCATACTCGAGAGCTGGGATGCCTTTGCCGCGGGCACCGCACGACTCGCGCTCGCAGTAGCGGCGGATCTGCGCGGGCTGACACTCACGGTCCCGCCCGTCGCGGTGGTCGCCGAGGCACAGCTTTTCGGACCCCGCGCACCGGCCGAGCGCAGGCGGGCCAAGCGCGTTTCGGATCCCGAAGCGATCCTGCGCGATCTGCAGGATCTCAATCCCGGCTCCCCGGTGGTGCACGAGGAGTATGGCGTCGGGCGCTATCTGGGACTTCAGCCGATGGAGGTCGGCGGTCAGCCGGGGGAGTTCCTCGTGCTCGAATACCAGGACGGCGACCGGATCTACGTGCCGGTGCATGCCCTGCATCTGGTGAGCCGCTACACCGGTGCGGCGCCGGAGAACGCCCCGCTCCACAAGCTCGGCACCGACCAGTGGGCGCGCGCGCGGCGGCGCGCCGCCGAGCAGATCCGCGACGTGGCGGCGGAGCTGCTCGACCTGCACGCACGGCGCAAGGCACAGCCGGGACTCGCACTGGGGGCGAGCGAGCTCGACTACCAGGCGTTCGCCAATGCTTTTCCGTTCGAGGAGACAGAAGACCAGGCGCAGGCCATAAGGCAGGTGCTCACCGACCTCGCGGGCGAGCGGCCCATGGACCGCATCGTGTGCGGCGATGTCGGCTTCGGCAAGACCGAGGTCGCGATGCGCGCCGCGTTCATCGCCGCCCAGGCAGGCAAGCAGGTGGCAGTGCTCGCGCCGACGACGCTGCTCGTGCAGCAACACCTCGCCAATTTCCGCGATCGCTTTGCCGACTGGCCGGTGCGGGTGGAGGGACTGTCGCGCTTTGGCACCTCCAAGGAGACCCAGGCGGTCCTCGAGGGCCTCGAGCAGGGTAAGGTCGACATCGTCATTGCCACGCACCGCCTGCTGCACGCCCATGCACGCTTCAAGGACCTGGGGCTGCTCATCATTGACGAGGAGCATCGCTTCGGCGTACGCGACAAGGAGCGATTGCAGGCACTGCGCGCCAACGTACACGTGCTCACCCTCACCGCCACCCCGATCCCCCGCACTCTCAATATGGCGCTTGGCGGGCTGCGCGACCTGTCGCTGATCACCACGGCTCCGGCGGAGCGGCTCGCGATCAAGACGTTCCTCATCGAGTGGCACTCGCCGACGCTGCGCGAGGCCGCACTGCGCGAGTTGCGGCGCGGTGGCCAGATCTACTTCGTGCACAACGAGGTGCGCAGCATCGAGAAGATTGCCGCCGAGGTGCAGGCGCTGGTGCCGGAGGCAAGCGTGCGGGTCGGCCACGGCCAGATGCGCGAGCGCGATCTCGAGCAGCTCATGGTCGACTTCTATCACCGCCGTTTCAGTATGCTCGTATGCACCACCATCATCGAAAGCGGCATCGACGTGCCGAGCGCCAACACCATCATGATCAACCGTGCCGACCGGATGGGCCTGGCGCAGTTGCACCAGCTGCGCGGTCGCGTCGGCCGCTCGCATCACCGCGCTTACGCTTACCTCATCGCGCCACCGCGGCAGGCGCTGCCGCGCGATGCCGCGAAAAGGCTCGAGGCCATCGAATCAATGGAGGAGCTCGGTGCGGGCTTCGTGCTCGCCACACACGACCTCGAGATCCGTGGCGCGGGCGAGCTGCTTGGCGAAGAGCAGAGCGGCCAGATGACCGAGGTCGGGCTGTCGCTGTACCTGGACATGCTGGAACACGCGGTCAAGGCGTTGAAGGCGGGACGTGAGCCGCTGCTCGACCAGCCGCTCGCCGCCGCCACCGAGGTGGAGCTGCGGCTGCCGGCCTTCCTGCCGGAAAGCTACGTCGGCGACGTGCACGTGCGGCTGTCGCTGTACAAGCGCATCGCGGCCGCACCGAGCGAGGTGGCGCTCGATGAGCTCACCGCCGAGCTGCATGACCGCTTCGGCCCGCTGCCGCCCGCAGCGCAGAACCTGCTGAGGATCGCCAAGCTCAAACTCCACGCGCGCGCACTCGGTGTGCGGCGGCTCGATCTCGGCCCACAGGGCGGCTCGGTGCTGTTCGAGGAGCGCTCGGGCGTGGACCCGGCCACACTCGTGCGCCTGATCCAGAAGGGCGCGCGCGAGTACCGCCTGGAAGGTCCGTTGAAGCTGCGCGTGTCGCGCGCGCTGCCCGCCGAGAGCGCGCGCTTCGAGTTCGCAGCGCAGCTGCTGCGCCGACTGGGTGAGCCGGCACGCATCCATTGAGCTTCGTGCACGGGTAGAATGACTCACATGCGTCCTCGCCCTGCGCCACTCCTGCTGAGTGTGCTCGTCGCACTGCTGTCTTGCGTGCGTGCGTCGTGCTCGCTCGCCCAGGAAGCCGCACCGCCCGCCGCGCCGGCTGCGGCTCCCGCGCCAACACCCGCTCCGAGCGGCACCGTCTACAACATCGAGATCATCGTGTTCCGTGCCACCAGCGCGCTCGGGGGCCCCGAGGACTGGAGCGCGGAAGCGGGCGCCCGCAACATCGCCGGCGAGGAGTCCGCGAGCGGCGCAGCGAGCGTCGGGCACTTCGTCGCGGCACTCCCCTCCTCCAACTGGCAGCTCGGCGAGCTCGAGAGCCGTCTGCGCGCGAGCGGCGTCTACGTACCGGTGGCGCACGTGGCATGGTCGCAGACCGCAAGCTCCTGGGGGACCCGCGCCGGCTTCAGCGTGCAGAAGCTCGGCATCGATGTACCGGGGCTTTCGGGCAGCGTCTTTCTCGAGCGCGGCCAGTGGCTGCACCTGGGGATGTCGCTCACCTACGCCATGTCCGCTCCGCCACAGGGTCTTGGCGCGGCACCCGACACTCCATTCACCATCAACGAGAGCCGGCGCGTGCGTTTCTACGAGCGCAACTACTTCGACCACCCGGCGTTCGGCGTGATCGCGCTGGTCGCTCCGGCGCAGGGCACGCGGCCGCCCGGCCGTTAGTCAATCGCCGAGCAACTGCGCCGCAGTGAATTCGAACTGCGGGACATCGCTCCCCTGCAGCGCGCAACGCACCCCCCTGCGTGCGGCGGCAATGAACCAGGTCTCGAGCGCATGGGGCTTGCCGCGGCCGAAGGCGCTCGGAGCGAGCACGGCGACGCACGCGGCGTGCTCCGGATCGCGCACCGATTCGTAGCGGATGAGCTCGATGTGAGCTTCGCGGGCCGCGGTCGCCAGCGCCTGGGTGCTCTGGTAGTTCGAACGCTCGGTCCACGCTGCGCGCTCGCGCGCGAACGGCGCGCGCGTCAGATCGAGCGTGGCACGGCTACGCACCCCCGCCTGAAAGGCGGTGTGCGGCACCGGCTTCAGGTCGGGCGTGGCGGGAGAGTCCAGCAGGAAGCGCAGTCGCCAGTAGCTCTTCTCGGCGAGCGCAGTGCGCAGCACCTCTGCGCCGTACCAGACACCCGGCTCGAGGGCGGCGCGAAAGCGTGACCCCACATGTGGACGGTAGCGATACGGCGTCGCGAGCAGGTAATGCAGCCGTCGCACCTCCGCCGGGAGAGCCGGCTTACTCTCCTCGAGGACGGTTTCCAGCAGCGCCTGCTCCTCGAGTGAATCCGCGAGACGCATGGTCGAGGCGGTGTGCTGGGCCTCGACCACACGCCAGAGCGCTCGGGTGTAGCCGCGCGCCTCAGATGCGAGCGCGCGCGGCGTCCAGGTAGTCAACGGTGCGCACCAGGCCCGCGGGCTCGCGGATCAGATCGACCGGAACGCCTCCGAGGGCACGGTTGTCGCTGCGCAGCCAGGCCTGCGCGGCGGCATCGTCCGAGCCGACTATCGCATCGAGCGAGCGGAACAGCCGCACGAACAGCGCGGCGAGCTGCCAGGGCTTGGAGCCGGGCTCGAGTTGACGCTGACCATTGGCGAGGCGTGACAGCGTGGCGGCGCTCACGCCCAGGACCGGGGCCAGATCCGCTTGCGCAAGCCCGAGAAAGCGCGCGGCGCGCACCGTCGCCCGCGACAGGGTCGCCGCCGGGTCAACGGCCGGGCGAGCGCGCGGGGGGCGACGGGGCCTCATTTCATTGGAAATATTACTGCTATTTCGTTTCAATAGCAAAAGAACACGGCGCGCGCGGCTGTCGGCACTGCGCTCCGACCCAAAGCGCTCACTCCGTTGAAGCGCTCACGGCCTTGCGTCTGGCTGACTGAGTCTCATCTCCGGACAACTGGAAGTCCGCGGCTTCGGCGGTGACGATGCTGTCCTTGCCGTTTTTCTTGGCGCGCCGGAGAGCAGCCTCGCACGCCTTGAGCAGCCCCTCGAGCGCAAGCGTGCGCGGCGGTACGAGACTCGCGATCCCCGCGCTCAGCGTCACGTAGCGCCCGGCACCGGCGGTGGGATGATGCATCAGCAGATCCCGCACGCGCTGGCGCACCACCTGTGCATATTGCGGGGCCTTTTCCGCCGCCTCCCCCTGCGTCAGCACGACGAAAGTGCCCCCGTCCCAGCGTCCCACCAGATCTCCGCCGCGCCGGTAGGAGGCGGCGATCACCCGCGCGATCCGCCGGATGCAGGCATCGCCGGCCGAGCGGTCGAATTTCTCGTTGTAGGCGCCGAGGTCGTCGATGTCGAACAGCGTCAGCCCGATCTCGTGCGAGTCGCGCTGTGCAAGCTGCCAGTCCCGTTGCAGCAACTCTTCGAAGTAAGCCCGCGAATGCAACCCGGTAAGGCGGTCCTCGCGCAGCCAGGATGGCAACCCGGAAGGCAGCCGCTCGGCGTTCTTCAGCCGATCGCTCGCATCACGGTGGTAACCGATGAAGTGCGTGACCTTGTCCCCGGCGCGCACCGGCTGGATGACAGTCTCGTTCCAGAACATCGAGCCGTCGGGGCGATAGTTGCGCACCAGTACCCGCGCCGGCTCACCTCGGCTTACCGCCTCGGCCAGTCGGACGCGCGCCTCCTGGTCGCGATCGGTGCCCTGCAGGATGCGCAGATTGCTGCCCAGGAGCGCGGCCGCCGGATACCCGCACATCTGCGCGAACGCGGGGTTCACGAACACGGCGGGGCAATCCGCCGATGTGGCGTCGCAGATCACGATGCCCTCGGGCGCGCTCTCCACGACGACGCGCCAGGCCTCGGCCGCCCAATTGTTCATGCACGGCTTCCCGGGTCGAGCGTCAACGCCGGAGCCGCCGCGGTGCGCGCCAGCAGCTCACGGGCACGCCCCCACTCGGGGGAAGCCTCGAGGGCGGCGCGTGCCGGGGCGCCCGCGCGCCCATGCAGACGCACGAGGCGCAGGCTGGAGGCCGGCTGTGGCTCGATTTCGAGTCCCGCCAGCAGCTCGAGGACGCTCGCCCGATTGTTACAGACCGGTAGCATGTCGCAACCCGCCGACAGGGCCTGCCGCGCCCGGGTGACGACGTCCCCGTAGGCAGCGGCTGCCCCTCCCATGGACAGATCGTCGCTGAACACTACCCCCTGGAATCCCAGCTCTCCGCGGAGCACGTCGCGAATCCAGCGTGCCGAGAGGCTGGCAGGGGCAGAATCGACGGCCGGGAACAGCACATGGGCGGCCATGACGGCCGGGAGGCCGTTGGGGATGAGGCGCCGGTAGGGGGTCAGGTCGGGGGCGAGATCCTCCAGGCTCCGGCGATCCACAGGCAAGGTCAGGTGGGAGTCCGCCACCACCGACCCGTGGCCGGGAAAATGCTTGGCAGTCGCGGCCATCCCCGCCTCGCGCATGCCATGCACCCAGGCTCCCGCGAGCTGCCCCACGGCGGCCGGGTCGGCGTGGAACGCTCGCTCCCCGATGACCTCGCTCACACCCAGATCCAGGTCCACACAGGGGGCGAAGGAGATATCGACCCCGTGGGCCCGCAGCTCCGCCGCCATGAGCCATCCGAGCGCGCGCGCGAGGGTACCGCCTGCGCGGGCATCGAGGTCGAACTCGTGCCCAATGCGCCTCGCAGGCGGCAGCAGCGAGAATCCGGCACGGAAACGCTGCACGCGTCCGCCCTCCTGGTCCACCGCTACGATCAGTGGTGGCGAGCGCACCGCGTGAATCGAGCTCACCAGGGTGGTCAGCTGCTGGGGATCGAGGTAGTTGCGTGTGAACAGGATCACACCGCCCACGAGCGGGTTGCGCAGCAGCTCGCGCTCCTCGGCGAGAAGCTCGGTCCCCGCAAGGTCGATCATCAGCGGGCCGAGACTCATGCGGCGGGCACCGCCTCGAGGGGGTGGCCGGCACTGGTCAGGAGCGCCAGCGACTCGATGTGCGCAGTGTGCGGAAACATGTCGACCACACCGGCCGCTGCGAGCGTAAAGCCATGCTCGTGCACCAGCACCCCCAGATCACGCGCCAGACTCCCCGGATGGCAGGAAATATACAACAGCCGCTGCGGCATCAGCCGCGCGACGGCCGACAACACCGCGCGCGCGCCGGTACGCGGCGGATCGAGCAGCACGTGCGTGTAGGCGCGGCGCATCCAGGGCGAAACCGGGTCCGGCTCCGTCGCCAGGTCGGCGAGGTGGAACTCGGCGTTGCCAAGCCCGTTGCGGCGGGCGTTACCGCAGGCTCGCTCCACCAGAGCCGCATCACCCTCGACGCCGACCACCTGCGCGGCGCAGCGGGCAAGCGGCAGGCTGAAGTTGCCGAGCCCGCAGTAAAGATCGAGCACCACCGCCCCCGGGCTCAGCCCGAGCAGCTCCACTGCACGCTGCACCAGCGACTCGTTCACGGGACCATTTACCTGGATGAAATCGGTGGGGGCAAACTGCAGCTCCAGACCGAACTGCGGCAGACGGTAGTGCAAGGGCTCGCCCGCTGCCCCGAGCTCACGCACTGAATCGAGTCCGCCAGGCTGCATGTACAGACGCACGCCATGCGAGCGGGCGAACGCGGCGAGCCGCGCCTGATCCTCGGCGGTCGGTGTTGCGAGCACCCGCAGTACCAGGGCGGTGGCGTTGTCTCCCACCGCCACCTCGATCTGCGGCAGCTGCTCGCGGATGGTGAGACCGGTGAGCAGCTCGGCGAGCGGCTCGATGAGTGCGCTGGCGCCAGCTGGAAGCACCTCGCAGCCGCGCAGCTGCGCCACGTACGGTGCGGAGCGCTCGCGAAAACCGACGACCACGGTCTGCTTGGCTCGCACGAACTTGGCCCCGAGCCGCGCACGCCGGCGATAACCCCAATGTGGACCCGGCAGCGGGCGCAGCCAGTGGGCCGGTGTGACGCGCGCGACACGCGCGAGCGCTGCGCGCAGCTCGCTCTCCTTCGCCGCGAGTTGCGCAGCCGGTGCCAGATGCTGCAGCGCGCAGCCACCGCAGACGCCAAAGTGCGGGCAGCGGGCCGTCACTCGCTCCGCGGAAGCCTCGAGAACCTCGAGCAGCTCGCCCTCATCATGCTGGCGGTGCCGTCGCGTGCGGCGCAGGCGTATGAGCTCACCCGGCAGCGCGCCAGCGACGAATACCGTCTTGCCACCGTGTACGACGCCCTCGCCTTCGTGCGTGAGTCCCTCGACCCGTGCCGTTTCCTCGGCAGGCGCGGGGCGCCCACGCCGCTCTGCGCGCGAGGCAGCGCTCAAGCGTCCTCGCCCTGCCAGGCTCGGAGGAACTCGGCGAAATGCGGCTCCCGGGCGCTCATCAGGCAGTGGCGCACGCGCGCGAGCTCCTCCGCGTGCTGCTCACGCGAGAGCTGCCCGCGCAGCTGCTGGAAGCGCAGGTAGATCAGCCAGGTGTTGAGCACGTCGGTCTCGCAATAGCGGCGGATACCGGCGAGATCGCCCGCTTGCCATGCCTCCCACACCTGCCCGCCATGGAAGCCGAGCTTCCCGGGGAGTCCGAGCAGGCGAGCCATGTTCGCCAGCGACACCCGGTTGCGCTGGTGGAAGCCGGACAGCACGTCCATGAGGTCGGTGTGCCGCCAGTGATAGCGGTTGAGGTAGTTGTTGTACCGAAATGCATCATCGCCGTCGCCCATCTCCCACAGGCGCGGCGCCTGTGCGCCACTCAGCAGCGCGCGGTAGGTGAGCACCGGCAGGTCGAACCCGGAGCCGTTCCAGGACACGAGGTTCGGTGAGTAGTTCTCGATGCCGTTGAAGAAGCGCTGGATCAGCTCGCCCTCGGAGCTGCCGAGCTCGCCCAGACTCCATATCCTGAAGGCCTCGCCACTGCGCAGCGCGCAGGCGATGGCGACGACGCGCTGCTGCTCCGGCGGCAGAAACTCACCGCCGCTGTGCTGCCGCCGCAAGGCGAACATCGCCTTTGCTACCTGCGCATCGGCGAGCCCCTCGAGCCCGTACAGGCGGCGGCCGAGATCCACATCGGGCACGGTCTCGATGTCGAACACGAGTGTGTTCACGTGGCCTTCATCAGCACGGCGACCGCGACCACGAGCCCGCGTTCATCGCTCAGAGTCACGTGCGCATCGCCGACGCCGAGAGCGCGCCGCACCCGCTCGCCGCGCGCGGAGAACACCACCTCGGGCTTGCCCCAGGAGTTCTGCACCACGCCCACATCGCGGATCCACACCCCATGCGCGAACCCGGTGCCCATCGCCTTGACGATCGCCTCTTTGGCGGCGAAGCGCATGGCGATGAAACGCTCGGGCCGCGCAGTATGCGCGAGCTGCGCATGCTCCTCGGGCATCAGCAGGTGCTCGATGAAGCGCGTGCCAAAGCGCGCGAGCGTCTGGGCGATGCGCGCACTCTCGAGCACATCGACGCCGATGCCGAAGATCACCCGCGCGCCTCCCGCATCAGCGCCTTCATCTCGCGCACCGCCTCC
>Ga0306920_100002126_pt1 | contig 24907 bp, 30 predicted proteins | sample flu12Cox44000170_FD_204666 | JGI IMG/M metagenome (GOLD analysis project Ga0306920, IMG submission 204666) | Lab enrichment of tropical soil microbial communities from Luquillo Experimental Forest, Puerto Rico - flux4day.12C.oxic.44.000.170 (v2)... | ecosystem: Environmental > Terrestrial >...
GGAGCGAGAGTCAGCTTCCGGGTGGCCGACGATACGCAGAGAGATACGCATTTCTGCGGATGTCAACATCCCTAACAGAGCCATTTCTCCAATCTCGGCTAGGTTCTTGGCCAGCGGCTCGTCCGCCGCTGACCCCCCTTCATCGGCAATCGTTGCCCTTCGTCGTAATTAGGATGCATGCAACCTCCGGCCACGCCACACTCATTGCCAGGAGGAATCATCTCATGCGAATCACAGCTGCTTTATTTCTCATTGCTGTATTGCTGGTGTGGGCTGTGCCTAATCTAGTTGGCCAGTCCTCAACGGCTCAGACGTGGAACCTTCCCCAGGGAACTGCCGTAAAGGACAGCGGCCCCCGTACCTACCGGTTCACGGTGGACTACAACACCGCCAACACAAAGGGCGAGGTAGTGTACCGTCAGCGCGTAGCCGGAGAGTACACGCGCGGATTGCCGAACGGTGAGGTGGCGTGGAAAAACGTCACGGTGGCGGATGTCGTGGGCCCCACCGCCGCTTTCCAAACCGCGCAGAAACGCGACTTCATGGAAGGTTTCCACTATCACAACGATCTGGGCAGCACAATGAAGCCAGACTTTTTCAAGGGATTCCCTCCTGCCGCGGTGGTTGAACGCAATCTCGTCTGGGACACCGGAATGCTCGAGATGTACGGCCAGAACTATTTTGATCACCTGAAGCTGAACGAGCCTTACCACTCCATGTCCCATGAAGACGTGGCCATACCCGGCGTGGGCACGTTTCATGTCCGTGACACGGTCCTGGAGTGGATCGGGCGGTCGCAACGAAATGGGCAGGATTGCGCGTTGATTCGATATCAGTCATTCTTCAATCCCGTAGAAATCGCCACTGGCGGAATGACACTGAAAGGCCGCAGCGACTACTGGGGAGAAATTTGGGTATCGTTAGCCACCAAGCAAATCGAGTACGGCACACTCTATGAGGTTGTAGTCGGGGAAATGAAACCTCCGGGTCAGGATACGACGCAGGTGGTTAATGTCTTCCGCATTGGCGCTCTCGAGCCGGTGAGCGCGAAGTAGAGGGTGGTGGTTGGACAGGAGAGGACTGGGATGATGGCGAACAAGCGGGACTGGGTGTTTTCCTTCCTCTGGGTCAACTTCGCTGTGGTGGTCGTAGTTCTGATCCTGCTTGTGGGAAACCAGATTTCCAGCGGCCGCGAACTCCTGCGAATCCTGGTCTTCTCTCTGTTTTATGCGAATCTGACCGGATTTCTTGGTCTCCTCATCCTGGGCGGGCTTGCTGGGAAACTGGTCCGTAACCCACCCATGATTCCTCTGGTGGTAAGTGTCATCCTCGTGATTACCCCCCTGGGCTGCTTGTTGGCAGAGACGCTGCAGATGCTGATCGGCCTCGTCGTCCCTGGGCAGTTCTGGCGGGAGTACCTGCATACGCTGCGCGTAGCCATGCCGCTGGCCATCGTGTTTGGTACGGGCGCGATTGTCCACGCCTCGTTGCGCGGACGAGTGCAGAGTATGGAGGAGAAGCTTCGCGAAAAAGAAGTGGCCGAAGAGAGGGCGCGGAAACTGGCCGCAGAAACACGCCTGCGCTCACTGGAAGCCCAGATTCACCCGCATTTTCTGTTCAACACTCTGAACTCGATCAGCTCGCTCATCGCTGTGAATCCTGCGCGTGCGGAACAGATCGTGGGACGCCTCGCGGCCCTACTGCGCGCCTCGCTCGATACCAGCGGGCAGCCGCTGATTCCACTGCAGCAGGAACTTGCGATGGTGGAAAGCTATCTCGACATCGAGCGGGCACGCTTCGGCGAGAAGCTGCGCAGCTCGATAGCGGTTCCAACCGATCTCGAGAGCGCCAAAGTGCCACCGATGTCGGTGCAGTCGCTGGTAGAAAATGCGGTGAAGTATGGAATCACCCCGCAGAGCGATGGCGGCGAAGTCGTAGTCACTGTAGCTGCGGAAAACGAAAACCTGCATATCGAAATTCGCGATACGGGGCCGGGTTTCGATTTATCTGCGGTTCCTGCCGGACACGGTCTCGACAACCTGGTCAGCCGCCTCAATGCGCTGTTCGGACTGAAGGCGCGACTGAACGTGTTGCGCCGAGACGGCTATTCTGTGGTAGAGATGGTTTTGCCACGCGTATGAAACTGCGTGCTTACCTCGTCGATGACGAGCCTCTGGCGCTGGCGCGCTTACGCCGGCTGCTGGACCGATCGGAGCAGGTCGAAGTGGTCGGTTCCACAACCACGCCCGAGGAAGCTGTCGCCGCGCTGACCGCCGACCCACCCGACGTGTGTTTCCTCGACATTCAGATGCCGCGGCTCAGCGGTTTCGATGTTTTGGCCAAATTGCCTCGACAGCCCATCGTGATTTTCACCACGGCTTACGATCAATACGCGCTCAAGGCCTTCGCCGTGAACTCGGTCGACTACCTGCTGAAGCCAGTGGATCCCGAATCGCTGAAACGTGCTCTCAAGAAGGTCAAGTCGCTACGGAACTCAGGCCAGCCATCGCAGGCGGACCTTCAGGCTTTGCTCAAGGAACTCACCGGCTCGCTTCGGGAGACGAAGCCGGAGTATCTCGACAGGATTGCGTCGCGGCTCGGCGACCGGCTCTGGTTTCTCGACTTGGATCGCGTAACGCACTTCTATGCCGAAGATAAGCTGACCTACGCAGCTTCGGAGGGCAAAGCCTACTGTATAGATCATTCGATTGCTGAACTAGAGAAAAAACTCGACCCGAAGAAGTTCGTTCGTATCCATCGAAGCACAGTAGTAAGTCTCGCCTGGATCAAGGAAGTTACATCACTGCCCGGAGGATCCTTGAACATTCGACTGAAAGACGCTAGGAGCACCGATCTGACGGTCGCCCGCGACCGTGCCCGCGAATTCAGGACGCGGATCGGCTGCTAAGTCGTCCGCGGATTGTAAAAGACGGCAACATCGTCGTGGCGAAAGGGTACGGTGTCCGCAAGCTCGACGAGGCGACTCCGGTGGACGAATTCACTATGTTTGGCATCGGCTCGAACACGAAAGCCTTCACCACAGCCGCGCTCGCAACGCTCATCGACGATGGAAAACTCTCGTGGGATGACCCCGTCTACCAGCGGCTTCCCGGATTCGTGATGTACGATCCCTATGTCTCGCACGAGATGACGATTCGTGATTTGCTGACGTATCGCAGCGGAATGGGGCTTGGCGAGGGAGATCTTCTCTTCTTTCCCCGCACGACCTATACGCGCGACGAGATCATCTACAAGCTGCGCTTCATGAAGCCGGCATCGAGTTTCCGCAGCCGTTACGCATATGACAATGTGCTTTACATGACGGCGGGACAGATCATCCCTGCCGTGACCGGCACGTCATGGGATGAATATATTCGCCAGCGCATTTTCGGGCCGCTGGGCATGAATCACTCCAACGTAAGCACCACACTTTACAAGAATGGCGAGAACTTTGCGTACCCTCACTCGCGAGTCGATGGAAAATTGCAGGTTCGTTGCTTCCGCATCTCTCGATAACATTGGGCCTGCCGGCGCCATCAATTCCTGCGCAGCCGACATGGCAAGGTGGGTACAGTTGCAGCTCAACCGGGGAAAGTTCGCAGATCGCGAAGGTCATCTCTTCGCCGAGCAGCGATCCAAAGAGATGTGGGCCGCGCAGACGATTGTGCCGGTTTGGCGATCCTCCTCCTCCGCTCGCCGGGCTTAGAGCGAACTTCGCCGCCTACGCTCTCGGCTGGGGATTGCGCGACTATCACGGACGGAAGCTCGTCGGCCACACCGGCGGCGTTCCCGGCTTTGTGTCGCGAGTCATGCTCGTGCCGGAAGAAAGCCTTGGCGCGGGAACTCCAGATCAAACAGCTCAGTTACTTTTTTCATTACCGCGACAGCGAAAACCCGCTGGGACCACGCGCTGAGATTCGCCGACACTGACGAAACTGCTGGCGGATCGCTGAAATCACTTTAAGAAGTCGGTTTGGGCAGCCTCCAACTTTCCTGCGGTAATATGCCGCCGATTCAGGCGCGACAGAGCGGACTCCGTGATCAGACCGCGCATATGCCGGGCGGCCTGGGCGACGCCCAACCCCGAGGCCATGGAGAAGACAAGGTCAGGCAATAGCTCTGCCGTGGGTCTTCCAGCTTCGGTTCCAGACTCGACAGCGGCCCAAAATGCCGTGTGTAGTGCAGCACTCGGTCGGTGAGCCAGAGAATATCGATGAGGCTGCCTTCCGGCACTCGCTCCTAGTCTCGTGTCCCGAAGGTTCGTGTCATAAGTTGGGAGCTTGCGCAGCCGTTGTGCGCTGGGCGTAACGAGCGATGCTGGCCAAGATTTGATCCGCCGTTTTTGTCCAAACAAAGGGTTTGGGATCTTCATTGTGCACGTCGATGTATTCACGAATGGCGGCTTCCAGTTCTTTTACGCTGCGGAACACCCCGCGTCGAATTCGCTTGTTGGTGAGTTCGGCAAACCAGCGTTCCACTAGGTTGATCCAGGATCCATAGGTGGGAGTGAAATGGATATGAAAGCGTGGACGTTTGGCAAACCATTTCCGGATGAGGGCAGTTTTGTGGGTTCCGTAATTGTCCACAATAATGTGCACGTCCAGTTCGGCCGGCACTTGCGCCTCGATCACATCCAGGAACTGGCGAAACTCAACTGAGCGATGCTGGTGCTGTAGTTGCGCGATCACCTTATTGGTCTTCAATTCAGCTTCAAATTCCATGGCCGAAGCCGGAATCTGCCTGGCTAGAGTTTTCTTAAGCACCGGCTCGCCCCGCTCGTTGATCACCAGCGAAGTGTTCGCCGGATATTTGATGTCCGCCTCCTGGGCCGCGGTCTCTAGCTCGCTGTGCAACCGTTGGACGAATTCTTTGGCCGTCTTGGGAAAGCCCACTTTGTCGCAATAGCCCTCCAGCAGGGGCAGACAATCCTCCCACTGCAGAAGATGGCTTGCCCGGACCGGAAATCACGCACGCAGAGGCTGCGGGTGTCAGGTGCGCAGGTTCATCCTTCATATAACGACTAGATGAAAATGTTGTGAGACGAATCGAAGCCACGAAGCCACTGCCTTCCCGTTCAATCGAGCCGCTGTTGGTGTCCTGCTCAATGTAAGTGCCGGACGACCGGGTCAAATGCTGAAACTTACCCATGATCTGATCGAAGTAGGTGCTCGCAATGCTTGGTTGCGGATCGGTGAACCTGAGGCGCGGTGGCCTGAGAAACAACAACCATGATCAAGCGCCCCGTCTCCATCACGCTGCTCGCTGTGTTGCTGATCGCGACTGGCTTCCTCGGCCTCGTCTACCACGCCCGCAACATCAACCTGCAGCATCCGCTCCAAAACTACACTCTCGGGGTCGAGCTCATCCGCGTACTCGCAATCGTGGCCGGTATCTTTATGCTGCGCGGCCACAACTGGGCGCGCTGGCTCGCCCTCGCCTGGATCGCCTTCCACGTCGTCATCAGCTTCTGGCACTCGTGGTCGCAAGTTGCCGTACACGTATAGGTCTTCGCCGTATTCGCTGTCTTTCTCTTCCGTCCTCCGGCCGCTCGCTATTTCAAAACCGAGGTCGCGTAGTCACACCAATTCACGTCGGGCCGCCCGCACTATTTCCGAATTCGAGAATTCGGTCTCAGAGCCTTGGCACTTTACCGATGATGGATACTCGCGCTTACGTGCAGTGACTCGCGAAATAATCGCGTAGGCAAGGTGCGCTGAGGTGGTCCCCGTCTCGGCAAACCTTATTCCGGATGAGTCTCCTCAGACCTGCCGCCCGCTCCGTCAGGAAGAAACGGAAATGAGGTTCAGTATCAGAAAGCCAAGTTTGCCTAAGAGCCTTTCGGCCAGGACCTCCCTGAACCACCGAGCGGTAGTCTGCATCATGCGGCCAACCGATACCCGGGTGTAGATTTGTCCCAGACTAACCATTCGGGCTGTCCGCATTGGCGAATCTGCGGCGTGAGGCGTCCTATGCTGACGCCCTTCTCCTTTTTAATCATCCTTGAGTCTGCAAAATGTCTACCTGCTCGAACGGTTCCTGCTGGTGTAGGAAAAAATAGACGACCAGTAACGTCAACATCAGGATGCCAAGGACAACCATCAGCAAGGCGAACTGTCCGAGAGTACGAACCGGAGCCAGAGCCTCTTGCTGATCCTGGCTCACCAGAATCAGCCAGTCTAGACTAGGATAAGTCTGCGCAAGGCCCGTCTCGGCAAAACCCACGAATCGATTGCCACTCTTCATAACGGCCGTAACGTAGCCGTTTTGCCGGCCTTCCAGTGTACCCAGCGCGTCGCGGACGGCTGCGAACTCCTCCGATTTCAGCCTCAAGGCCGGGGTGACATTTGGAGCGCTAATGACTATTCCGTCGCCCCTCATCAGGAGGACGCGCCCGCTTCGGCCAACTTGCTGCTGGTTCAAGAGAAAGAAAAGACCTGAGACATCTACTAACGCATTCACGGCGCCGATAAAACGCCCAGTGCTTCGTTCGAGGACCGGGATCCCAACACCTATATAGTTAGATTTGGTCGGCTCATCGAAGCGCACGTCGATTACGTTCACTGCTCCTCGGCCCCCGGCGTAAATAGCCTCCCAAGTTTGTTTATCCGCCTGGGTGTAGTGCACCGGTTTGTCCGTTGCTGCAACGGGGACACCGAGGGCATCCACGGCAATAACCTTGAGTAGTCGCGGATTGACCTCGCGTTGCCTCCGTAGCCAGCCCGAGGCCGGGGACGATAGCATCTCCTTCACGATAGGGTCAGCTTCCGCGGTATCCCATCGCTGCTCGATCTTCTGGATGCGGGCGGTGATCACCTCATTGCTCATGTGTTCGTATGAACGATTGCCTGCACTGAGGGCGTCGAGCACGGCAGGTTCCTCAGCGAGAGCTCTCACCTCATCCACACGATCGCTAATAAACTGCGAAGTAACCGCTCCGTCGGTTTGTGCGAACGTCTTCAAGTACGTTCCAACTGCTTGTCGCAGGTTTGTGTCACTCTTAGAGGTTAGATACAAGCCCAGCACACTAAGCGGAACGATCACGAGGATCAGGCCGGTCAGTAGCCTCTGAACGGAGATCTGGATATCACGAACCATATTCGGCCTCCTTCGGTGGGAAGATCTGAAATCTGCGGGTAGAAAGCGCAGCGGGCTCAAACCGAGGCACGTACCGTGGGAACCTCACGACAGCCTCCAGCACCCGAACGGACGGATGCCATTATCGTAGCCCTAGGATCTGGCTAGTTCAATCGATCCGGTTCGGTTTGGCAAATCGCGGCGTGTTCCAAAATCCCTCGCAGCGTATTACTGGCTGCTGCAGGCGGAGAGCCGTCTGACGCGGTGGGCTCTTTGGGAGGTTGGTGGCACGATCTTGGCGGTGACGATCAGCCCGTTTTCATCCAGGGCATAGCGGTGATAGAGAATGCCGCGTGGTGCCTCAGTGATCGCCTGACCAACACCTATCTGGTTGGACGCGTCGAGACGGTAGGCGCCAAGCTCTACCGTTGGGTGCTGCGCGAGTACGGCCATGCCAACCAGCCGCACCTGGTACGGGATATCCAGGAGAAGAAGAAGATCCTTGACGTGCTGGAATCGGCTACCCGCGGCTTGCGACGCATGGAAGCTGTCCTCGACCGCGTTCCCGAACAACAGGTCAGCGCCTTGCTGGCCAAGCTGCAAGCTCCACCTCTCAATGAGATCGCCGACATGCCCACGCTGGTCCAGGTAGTCCAGGCACTGGAAAGCATCGTCAACGGTTCCCACCCCAGCGCAGCCTGACCACGGCTGTCCTCTCACCCACGCGGGAGATGCACGAGCATTCGTGTATCTCCCGTGCCCTTCCCAGCAAACTCAACTAAGACTACGCGGAAATTTCTGAAATTGCCCGAAGGCACTGCGGGTGACGAGGCGGACTAGGCGATTGGGAATAAAAAACGACTCGCGACGGTTATCAACTACAGAAAGAAGACTCTAAGCCTGAGTTCCAACGTCGCGCAGCAGCAAAACCGGCTGACATGGGACGGGGGCCGCGTGAGCGGCCTTAACCACCCAGGCCGAACGTCCGAAGGATCGACTGGGAGGGATTGGGATGTTCAACCGTAGCGAATTCGATAGGTTGCAAGCCGGATTCCGGCTGCGCGGCTACAGCCCGCAAATGGTGGAGACCTCGCGGCGACGGCCCAATGGGCTCAGAGGTGTGAGCTAGCGGCACCAATTGAGACGCCACTAACCAACGAACCCCAGACTGAGCCGCAGCCTTATACCGAGGCGGAAATGCCTGAGATGACATTCGCGTTTCTGATTCGGCTGAACTGCGAAGTGGAACAGATTTATGCTCATGCGATGGGGGTGAAGCTATGACATCGATAGTTGGAAGGCGGTTGCTTGTGGCGCTCATGATTTGGCTGGCAATTAGCAAACCTACGAGTGAGAGGTACTGGTTATGATGCGGGCAGAGCTAAGAGCGAACGATGAATACCGCGACCAGTTACTTTACCAAGTATCGCCGGAATAGCACTCCACCTCCAGCCTGATCTCACCTGCCTGTTTTCCCGGAGGTATCCATGCCCACTCTCGACACCATTCACGATTATCTCGCGGCCCATAGCGATGAGGTCGGACAGCGCATCCAGTTCGCGAGTACGGCCATTGCCAACCGGCCGCGCCCGGTGCGCGATATCCAGCAGAAGAAGAAGGTCCTCGACGTGCTGGAATCCGCCATACGCGGGTTGCGACGCATGGAAGCAGTGCTCGACCGCGTTCCCGACCAACAGGTCAGCGCCTTACTGGCCAAGCTGCAAGCTCCTCCCCTCAATGAAATCGCCGACATGCCCACACTGGTCCAGGTAGTCCAGGGACTGGAAGGCATCGTCAAGGGCTCCCACCCCAGCGCAGCCTGACTACGGCTGCCCTCTCACCCACACGGGAGACGCACGAGAGTATCTCCCGTGCCCTTCTTTACGAGGTTTCAAGATGAATACAAATGCATTGACCGCACAGAGCTGCAGCTTGTTTGAGATTGACGCCGAACTGGAGGAGGCGTTCGATCAACTGCAGGAGGAACGCGAGATCACCGGCACGATCAGCAACGAAAGTCGCCAGCGCTCGGTGCAGTTGTTCGCCGAACTCGGCAAGAAGATCGATCGCATCGCGGCATACCTGCGAACCCAGCAGCGCAAAGCCTGCATTGCAGCCGAGGAAGCACAGCGGCTACAGCAACGCCGCAGGTCAGCAGAGCAGCGGGTCAGCGACGTGAAGCAAATGCTGACTTACTTCATGCGCTGCCGCGGATTGAAGCGACTGGAAGGCGAACTTAACACCATTCGCCTGCAGACGAACTCACAACCGTCGCTGCAAATCGACGACTGGATGTTAACCCAGGAGTTCTGTCTGCATACCGGAAGCATTCCGCATCGCTTGCTGAAAGAGATGCTGGAGCATTTGCCGCATCGGCTTAAAGGAGAATTCCTGCAAGCCATGATCAACACCCAGCCAAATACCCAGCTGGTCCGGGATGCGCTGCTGCGGGGCGAAACCGTCAACGGAGCCAAGCTCGAACGTAGAAGTCACATCCGGATCGACTAGCTTGGTAGACCCCGAGCTATCGTGGTTCTTGGGTCGTGCTGGGATTTATCGACAGTCACACTTGCAGGTTGCCGCAGCGTCAAGGTTTAGCGTGATAATCGGTAAGTCATGCAGCAGGCGGTTAGCATCTCTGAACTGGCAAGGAGCGCCGGGATAACATCCCGAACGCTTAGATATTGGGAGCGTGTCGGTCTATTGCCGAGGGCGATGCGAACGCATACGGGCTATCGGATGTTTGACGCACAGATCGCCCATCACATCGCGTTTATTCAGAAAGCCAAGACAGTCGGGCTGACGCTGAAGGAAATGAGGCGACTGCTGGAGCTTGCCCGCAAAGGCAAGAATCCCTGTCCCGAAGTGGTGAAGTGGACTGATAAGAGGGCCGCTGCAGTGGAACGGCAGATCGGAGAACTCAAGGCGCTACACAAGCGCCTCAGCGATTTCCGGCATACATGCTCAACGTCCTCTGTGTTGACCTGCTTCCGACCCGGAGAGATGTGCTGTCTGATTGAGGACTTGCCGAATCCCAACAATGGAGGAGGCCATGCGAAAGCTGTACGTGCTCGGAGCCGTGCTGCTGGCAACGTTCGCGGCTAGTGCGGCGACCCTGGTAAGGGCAGTCGTGACCTGTCCGCCCTGCCCTCTGTGTCACTAACAGCAGGCCGCCGTGCCTTTTCAGTGCGGCGGTCTACCACACTTTACTGATTCCATCGCCGCAGCGGGCTTCACCTGTCTTCATTTCTCGTGCCAAGAGGACTGACCACGATTGAAGAGGACGTGACCATTGAAGAGATAGAGCAGCTATTCGAGCGCATGGTCGTACCGCGCTTTGACGTGATCGACAAGCAGCTTGACTACCTGACCAAACGAGTGGACTGCAGAAGGCAGCTCCGCGATCTTTCGGTTGAATAGCCTCCCCCGAAAATTGCTTGAGCCAGCAAGGTGACAAGTGGCGACACAACGACTCTCAATAGCTATGTTTGCGAGTCGACTGTTCAATCAGTTTTGCTGCGCCAATACAACCTGCGGCAGCGGGTTGCAAGCGCCGGGAACACTTGGCCCAAGTTCACGAGTCTAGGATCGGCAAAAACAAGCGACCCGCTCCAGGACTTCCCGAGATCGGTGCTCCGGGAGACAATCACGTGGTTATAAGTAGCGGTCTTGGCTTTCAGGATTCCGGGGATGCCTTGTGCATACACCGCATATACATTACCTGTGGTGCGGTCGGCGACGAGTTTTCCCTGGACATTATTGAAGGTTCCTCCTGCCGTGATTTGACCTTGGCCGACAATGGGATCGCCTACGCGTTTCCAGGTGACGCCATCATCGTCGGAGCGCTGCACGCGAATGAGCGAGCTGTTCTTGGAATCATGGTAGGAGATCCAGACGATGTTGCCGTTGGACGTGACCCACTGGCGATCATCGCCTGCTAGGTCGATGATCTCCTGCGTGCACTTACTCAGGTTGAAGGCGGTGGCGCCGTTGGCACAACTGATGGCGGAAACTCCCAACTGAACGCCCCTGCCGGTGCCATTGATGATGAAGATCAGCGTGCTGGCATGAAGTGTGCCATTGGTTCCGATGTCCACGTCAGCGTCGCCACCACCAAATACGCGCCTGCCCGGTTGTTGAAGGTTCATGTCAATCTGTCCCTGGAAGGTGGGTGTCGCGCCAAAGGAACCAGTCCAGAAGTTTGTGCCAAAGGTGAGCCAGCTTAGTCCGGTTAGAGCTATGTTGCCATCGTTATCGAAAGCGATGGCAGGGGTCGCTGCTTCCGGTGGCAAGGTTCAGCGGCGTATTCGAGAACGTTAGTGGGCCGCGACTGCTCCGACGGTGAGAGTGAGCAGTGTGAACGCTACGAAGATTGTCGAGCGCATGTTTCGCCTCCATTGGAAAGAACGGGGAGTATAGCTCAAAGTCCGTTTCGTGTTGTCAATAGTCTTGATGGACAGGCAGTTTCGCAACCCTGACCCGGAGCGGGCTTCCCACCAACCTGAGCGCACGGGAACAGCCGGAACGAAGGCAACGAAGAGCAGCGTGTCGTGGCCCGGGTGTCTCGGCAAGAATTTTGGTAGTCTCCCATCTAGTCTTACTTCAGTCGTGACCGCCCGAAGAACAAGAGAAGGATCACGGCGATGATCAGGATCAGCATCATGCGATGGTACAGATCGTTGCTTGCTGTGCGAGGCCCGACCGCCAGAGCAGCGATACCCAATAGCACGCCGCCCAAGGCAATCAAGTTGGTGGTCAACGCTATTCGCCATCGCATTCTCCAATCACCAAAGAGCGCAATCGCGCCCCACAACAAGCAAAGCCCGCACAGGGACTCCACGATCGCCGCTGGAATGATGAGCGGTTCGTGGAACTGTCCCACCGGGACGCCTGCGTGTTGAACGCCGCCAAAGAAAAAAAGCGCGGCGTTTGCGATCATCAACAATCCCGCTACAGTTTTCATGCGGACACCTCAGCCGGGCGCGATGGATAAGCAACAGCTTTCGGCAGCATGAACCCAGTCACGATCAGCCAGATAAAGCCGGGAAATCTCACCATCGGGATGAAAAAAAGAGCCTTCGGGAAAACCAGGTTGAACCAACTCAGTTCACCAGCAACCGCCAGCAATAGTCCAAATGCAATGAGCCATTTTGGCAACAGCTTCCGAAACGCGGCGGGGACGCATACTCCCGCCATGAACAGACCCATTGGCATGGAAAAACCGGGGCCGCCAAAAGCATACGAAAGATAGTTGAGCGCTGGGGTTACCGACAGATCCTGGGTCACGCCGGGATGAATCATCGCCCAGGTAGTGAAGCCAGCGGCCATGCTGTTGAATACGGTCATGAATCCACCAAGAAGGGCAATGTTCGGACCGGCAGCGTCGATGCCGAGAAAGCGCAAACGGCTCACTATCGTCGCAGCAAAAATACCAAGCGGAATCAGGGCGCCGATTTGCAGGAACACGCAGATCAGCACATTTGTGGGGTGTGTGTGAAAGTACGAAACGATGATATCGGGTGGTTCCCAAGGTCCAGGCCAGTATGGCTGTTTAACGCCGAATGGCGTCCCAAAGGCGCTTACCGCGGAAAGTCCGGCATTGAAGAGGAGCGTGTATATGATCGCCAGCATTCCGAGATTCGGACCGGCGTGCCGGCGGAGCATGGTTGAGGTGGTGTTCTCTTGAGAGTTCATGATTTCCTCGTCTCATTGCAAAGCATCGTGAGACTCTACTTCGAAGTTGCATAAGGTTAACGACAAGAATAATTATATCACAGGATGATTATTCTATGTAATAATCTGATGCGTGAAAAAATCGCGGACCACGAACACGGCTTGCTCCCGCCCTCCGGGCCGGCCCTCGCCGTCTTTTTTAATTGCCCAAGTCGGCGCTCATGCTGCGTCGCAATTTGCCAAGAGACTACAAAAGCTGAAGCTCGCGCCGCAGTATGCCGGTATTCTGCGGATCCTCAACGCGACGCCTGGCATTACACAGCAGACGCTCGCTGCGACTCTCGGAATGGCGCCAAGCCGATTGGTTGTCCTTATCGATGAAATGGAACAGCGAGAGCTAATCGAGCGGCGTGGGAATCCCGAGGACCGCCGCCGCTATGCCCTGCATGTCACCGAAAAAGGCCACTCGACACTGGAGGCGATAAGTCGAATTGCTCGCGAACATTCGCAAGCTCTCCTCGCCGGTATCTCAGCAGACGAACAACAACAACTCGCCACCCTTCTGCTACGGATTGCCGATCAACAGGGACTTACTCGTGGAGTACATCCAGGCTACCGGCATAGTGCTCAGGACAACCGCGGAGAATTCGACTAGCTTGATTCCGGACGGAACTGGAAACCAGGCTAATCTTCTTCCATCGGTTCGGAGTTCTCGACCGGGAGTTGTGGGGCAAGGACAAGATGTTCTGCGGAGCGGTTGGGCCGCAGTTCTTCATGTCGAACGGAAGCGAAGCAAGAGTGCCGCGTTGGCGCGCAGGATCGAGCAGCGAAGGCGGTGGGATTGATCTCTGCAGCGGATATGGGTGTGGACCGGATGCAGGGATTGCAGCCGGAGCAGGTTGAAGGTGCGACGAAGAAATTGGCTGAGGGTTTCGCCGGCGAGGGAATGGCTCCGCTGGCGGGATGCACACCGTAGGGACTTGGGAAAGAAGTTATCGCGAACGCAGCGGCCTGGAACACCGTGAACCTTGCGCCGATGCTGGCGAAGAGGCCGATGCTGGTGGTGACTTCAGATGATGGGCTGGGGCCTTCGAACGATGCTTTTGTGGCGGCTTATCGTAAAGCGGGCGGGAAGGGCATTACCGTGGTCCATCTGACTACGGACCACTCGTATTCGGACCAGCGGATTGCGTTGGAGTCGGTGGTGCTGGAGTTTCTGGAGAAAGTGAAAAAGCAGTGAGCGAGTGCGCGAAAGTAGCAACGAAACGGGCGTCGTCGGTCCTGGCTCCCTGCGTGTCGAAAAAGTAGGACTCTTCCCTGCGCATCAAGAACAACGATTCGCACCGCTCGCCGATGCGGTAATTCTTGCATGCCTAGCAAAAGCGCCTGGCAGTATATCGCGGTCGTTTTGACCAGGAGATTCCCCATGCCGACGTACCCAACCGACGACACTTGAACACATGGCTTCGCCGACAGCTAAAAGCAGGATATGTTTCTCCGCCGTAAGCCCTCACAAATCAGCAGATTACAAGCAGGTGTCCGCCTGATTTGACGGGAATCGCTATTACGGCGAAACTGCCCCCACTTCGCTCGGAAAGGAGGTGCTGCGGAGCGATGAGTGTCACCACCAACCAACCTCGGGGAATGAACCTCCCCGGGACAAAACCGCCCATCGTTCCGGTTACGCACGACAACGTCCGCGACTGGTGGGCCCTGTTGGTCAACCGTAAGGCTTACACCCGCCAGTCGGCGAACCCGCACCCGGAAACGAGCCGACACTACCACTACCAACCTAAGAATAAGGATAGCGGCCAGCCGCTGGAGCTTGACCCGCCTACGGTGCGCAAACATCTGGCCGGCTGGATCACCGTCGGCTTGTACGCCATCAACCCTCAATCGCAACGCTGTAAGTGGATCACCATTGATGCTGACTATGACGACGCGTTCTTCGACTTGGGAAAACTGAAGGGCGAGTTGGCACTGGATGGGGTCTCGGCTGCTCTGGAGATGTCCCGCCGTGGTGGACACCTCTGGATCTTCGGCGAGCGACCGCTCCTGGCGGAACAATGCCGGGTCTACATCTACAACGTCGCCCTCCGCCTGGGCGTGCCCATCAAGGGCGCGCAGCCGGTCTGCGGGACGGAATCGAGATATTTCCCCGACAAGACCGACTCGCTGCCTGGGAATTCGGCAATGCCCTGCGTGGTCCACTCGGAGTCCATCGTGCCAACCACCACCGCTACTGGTTTTACGACGCCGGCAGCGATATCAACTTACAACTGAATTACTGATCCCTACGGGACGATGACCGACCAGGAACTGGTCGCCGAACTCGAGCGGCTCGGAATCAAGCCGGTCGAGACGCTGCAATAGCTTCGTATTGAACAGCGTTCTGCTTTGAAGTCGTCGCTAAGCTCACCGACCAGATCACCACAAAGTTCAGGCACAAGGCGATAAATCCCGCATTCCATCCCATGTATGGATCGTGCTTAGTGAAGAAAAGAAGCATGCCGATGCCGATCCCCGTTACGAGACCGGCGAAGACACTTGTCGCAGTAGCGCGCTTCCAGAACAGACCGAGCACGACGCCGGGGAAGAACTGCGTAACGCCGCTGTATCCGAAAAGCAGGAGGCCGACCAGCGTTGTCGAGCTGTAAATAGCGAAGTACATCGCCACCGCCGTAACAACTACCACCATAACCTTCGCGAGCCGTGCGACCGCGTCGTCGCTCATTGTGGGCGCGAACAGAGGGCGCATGAAGTTCTTCGCGAATAACGTCCCTGCCGAGAGAATGAGGAGCGCCGCCGGCACCATCGCGGTCAGGGCTCCCGCGCCGCCGACCAATCCAAGGAACCATGGAGGGAACGTTTGGCGCACAACCGAGAGTAGCGCCATATCGCCGTTCTTCAAACCCGGCATGATGAGAATGCACGCGAAGCCTGCGAAGAACAGCAGCGGCAAAGTGATCGTGTACAGCGGCATGATCACGGCATTGCGGCGAAGCGTGTCGCCGCTCCTTGCGCTGAAAATCGAACCGAAGGCATGCGGCCACATGTAAAAGCCCAACGATGTCAGCAGGACTGTCGAAACGTACCAGCTGTGGCCCATGCGCTGCGTGCTGCCCGGCATGGTCAAGTGCTGCAGCTTGGTCTGTACCAGCGCCTGGAACATTGGGCGAATGCCGCCGAAATAGTGATAGGGAACTCCGATGCCAATGCAGAACGCCGCGATCAGCATCAGCGAGTCCTTCAGGACGCTGACCCAAGCCACGGCGCGGATCCCGCTGGAGAGCACAAATCCGGCAACGATCGCGAACGCAATCAAGATCGCCGCCGACCGGCTGATACCATCGAAGCTTGCGACCTGCACGATGATGCCGAGTCCCGTGAGCTGAAGTTGCAGGTACGGGATGACGAAGAGCACCCCAGCGATCGCAACGAATCCCGCCAGATACTTGTTGCCATAACGCTGAAGAAAAAAGTCGGACTGCGTGTGCAGCGAGTGTTGGCGGCCCACCTCCCAGATCCTGGGCAGAATGAAGAACGAAACAACATAGGCGAGTGTGAGATACGCGACAATATAGAGTGTCGGGCCGCCTCGCGAATAGGCCCAGCCGCTTGCGCCGAGGAACGCGAATGTCGTGTAGACTTCGCCGGCCATAAGCAGCCAGACGAGAATCAACCCGAAGCCGCGGCCCGCGACCGCCCATTGCTCCAGGTTCATCTGCCGACGGAAGCCGGAGTAAAAGCCCGTAACTGCGCCGACGAGGACTATGCAAAAGATGATGGCGAGTGCGACCAGGCTCGGGCTCATGGCAACCGGCCGTCATCGAGTGATCGGTTACTGGCATCCTCCGCGTGCGAACTCAACCAGAGCCGGTATACACCCCACATGCAAAGGCTCGTTAGCGGAATCCAGGCGACTAGCCAGAACAGGTTAAAAGGTAGCCCGAGTACTATGGGATAGACGCGGTCCCATAGCGACACAGAGAAGCAGACGGCCAGAAACGGAATTGCAGCCAGAAGAAGCGAGACGACCCCGGATCGTTTCATAGGGTGAGTTGGGAACCATAACCGAGCTTGTCATCAAATTCAAGCTCCTCATTAGTGGCAGGCGGTGACGGCGCAAAAGCGCCACAGATGTTACTTCCTGCGATCGGTCGCGCTGGGCGCAGATGGTTGCCGAGGCGTTGTTTACGCTATTGCCTGTTGAACAAACCCGCTTTGCGGCAGAGTTGTCAGTGCTTCAATTGCGCGAAGTAAAGTGCCATCCTACAGGGCCTTGTTCGTCACGAAACGATACTGCAACTCGGCAAATGCAGCCTTGGGTTGTTGAGGATGAATACTTTATCGTGGGCAACCCGGTACCGTGTCTAGTCCTGGGTCCTGGGACCATTAGTGTGATGGCTTGAAGAATTCGGCAGCGCGTCCATTGAAAACAGCAGCGGTGCTGCGCCTCCGAGCAACCGCTGCTACTATCCCGACCTCGGTCGCCTTTGGCGAATCGGCTAATGGCCCTGCTGAAATTTCAGCCATGCTGAAACCCCGGCGTCATCCGATGGCCAAAGGCCATGCACGGTTCTGTCCGATGGATCAGCACCATACAGGGCGATGGTCTTGGCCTGTATATTCCCAGTGGTCAAAATGAGATCGATTCGCTGATAAAGTTGCGAAATCGGGTTGTTATCCAACGGACGCCCAAGCATCTGGGCTGCTCGTGATGGCGAGTTACAACTGGGGCGAGGACCAAGTGCTACCCCTGGTGCGCAGCATGCCGGCGAATCCGCGAGAGCGCAACTTCTGGAAGCTCTTGCGCAACCATCGTGATCAAATCCCGCAGCAGACTTATAATTATGTCTTTTCGATCGTTGCTGCCGCGGTAATTTGCGAGAACCCGCGCCTTTTTGGATTCGATATAGACAACCCGCTTGCTACGGCGGAATGAATTGTATCGGTTTTTGCACCCTCTTAAGCCGTAAGTCTTTCCTGCGACTTGGACGGTGCCCTTGAGGACTACAACCAGTCCATTGCCCTCAAGTCAAACTCGTACGTCGCCTTCAACAATCGGGGCAACGCGCTCGCCGACTTGGCGATTCCGACGGTGCTTTAGCCGGCTACGACCAGGCTATCGAGCTCAATCCCGACTATGCCTCCGCCTACTACAGCCGAGGTACTCTGCGCAGGCAAACCGGCGACTCGGACGGGTCGCTCGCAGACTTGGATCACGCCATCCGCCTGAGGCTCGACAGCGCTGACATTTTGACATTTTCACCAGCCGCGGCCTTACGCGCGACAAATTCGGAGACTCAGACGGCGCACTCCAGGATTACAGTACAGCCCTCAGGCTCGACCCAGAACTCGTCGAAGCCTACACCAACCGAGGAATCGCGCGCGCTCGAGAGGGCGATCTCGACGGCGCACTCGCAGACCTAAACCAGGCCGTCCGCCTCCATCCCGATGACGGCAAGAACTTTTTCAATCGAGGTGCCGCCCATGAAGCCGCCGACAACCTCGACGACGCACTCGCGGATTACAACGAGGCCCTCCCGCTCAATCCCGATCGCACCGACGCTCGCTCAAGCCGCGACGAGATCCGTAAATCCATCGCAAAGCGGTCGAAATCCTAACCACCCTCTATCGAAATCTGGTTGCTTTCCGCAGTCGCGCGGCACACAATTCGTATCGCCGAGACAAATGAGCGCCGGAGCTAAGAACGGATGGGCATTTGTCCGGCAGAGAATACGAGGCATTTATGGCAAAGAAAGCGGGAAGCAAAGAGAGCGTTTACAACGTCATTGAAGTCATCGGCACCAGCACGCAGTCATGGGAGGATGCGGCGGGCAACGCAGTGGAAACCGCGGCCAAAACCGTGCGTGACTTGCGCATAGCTGAAGTTGTCAAGATGGACATGAAGGTAGAGAACGGCAAGATCAGCGAGTACCGCACCCGCGTCTTGCTGTCCTTCAAGTACGAAGGCTGAATCGGCCCGCCGGCGACTGCCGTCAATTCTCACATGGTTACTTGCTGTCCTGGCGGTATGGAGGTCCGCACGCCGGTCGCCAGTAGGAACTGCACCCCGAGAAATCCTGCCGTGGGTGCCGGTTGAAACCGCCGATGGCACCGACCAAAGGGTGAACGTCGAGCAAGTCGAGAAGATCATCGTACAGGCGAAGAAGATTGCTGCCGCCGGGAGCGTGCTCTCCGCGGCAGATGCTGCCAAGGCTTTCAAGCAGGCGATGTGAGTTGAGCGCGTGGCCCGCCCGGCGCTCCAATTCAGTTACTTTTGTGGGGCTAACGCTGGCGTGGCCTCCCCTCCTGACAGAGATTCCCGCCGAGCCGCTAGCGGGGAGTATTAGTAAGCGGTGGAGCTATGGGGAATCGGACCCTTTGGCGCCGCGAAGCGGGGACTGCCCTGTCTGAGCCAAGGAGAGTTTGGTAACCCGCTGTCATTTGGCTTCGTCGGCCCGAAGAAAGAAAGGCCGTTCGGAAGACCGCAAATACCTCAGAGTGCCAGGTCACGACATCAATCAAATCTTGGTTTCCGACCGGCCTTGATTCATCCGCAACACTCATATCCAAGCCGATCGGCCGTCTTGAAGAAACTCTCTCGAATCGAGCAATGGATTGCCAGTCGCTCACTCGATGGGGCCACATTTGGGGCCACTTGTTGGTGCTAAATGCGTAAACCGTTGACTCTACGTTTCCGAGCATTCCCGAGCGTTACTCGTAAATCCATTGTTTCCTACCGCTAGACTCATTCACACGATGGAAGTCATAGGTTCGAATCCTATAGCGCCCACCATTTTCAAGAACTTACAGGCATTTCAGATTTGGATCTGGGCCATCTGGGGCCACTTCTCTAAACTGCTTGATGATGCTTCGTTGCGCTTTGCGTTTCGCTGGGGTCACAGCCTGAACGTACGTGTTCAGTCACACTAACGTTTGCATGGCGCATCAGTGCTTGCACCGTCGCCACATCTTCACCGTTCGCTTTGAGCAGCGTACCGAACGTGTGTCTGAGCGTATGCCAGCCGATCCGTTTCGTAATCCCGGCTCGCTTCGCTGCAGGACGGATGTGATCCTCCATTGCGCTGTTCGGCCAAATCGGTTGCTTGCCGTGCATCTTGATTGAAGCAAAGACGTAGTCGTCTGGCTGGTTGTATGCACACTCTGCACGCCAGCTTGTGAGAACTTCAGCAAGTCCTTGTTCCATCGGTACCGGCTTCCGGCTCGCTTCCGTTTTCATCTCCGTCTCGTGTTGACGTACGATTCCACGGCAGAGATGGATTTCGCCGGATTCGAAATCACAGTCAGACCAGCGCAGACCTATTACCTCTGAGACACGCAACCCGACCACGCCACCGACGAAGACCATCGTGCGATAGATTCCCTCCAGCTCCTCAAAAAGAGCCTTCAGTTCTTCCACCGTGAGAACCTCAGGTCCACGTTGACGCTTCGCACTCTGCCGCACAAGGGTCTCCGTCCCTTCCTCGGTCTCCATCCAGGCTTCGATGGAGGTACGGATATCATCGACTTCAAGACAGCAGCAGCCGCATATGACGGTCACGATGTCATACTCTCCGACCAGCTGACGGGGTACTCGCGCGTCGGCCACGGCATCTCCAGCTCCTTCTATACCAGCCGTTTTACATTTTCCGTGATAGAAGTTTGCCCGGTGAAGTCACTAGACCGTCAACCGAACTGCCGGATCGCCAAGCAACACATAGTTTCTAGCGTCTATGACTGCCATCCTGAGCTGTTCTCTGTGCTGGGGATCTAGAGAGTCATCCGCAAGCATTCTGTCTATGCACGCCAAACTTGTGAATCGATTAATTAAACTCCTCATGGCGGTCCCGATGGGGTAGCCGTCCAGTATCTTTCTAACCAACTCTAAATGAACATACAAATCCGACATAGCCTGCTTCTTAGCTGTTGGTAACAATGCTAAATCAACCCCCTCAAAGCTATACATCCAACCAACATCAACAATGCCAATTACGGCCAAAGCGCTTCCGCGAGGATGTCTCAATAGCTGTATAGGGAGATCCGCCAAGAAAGGCGTTGCGCTCAGTTCTATCCGGGTACTATTGGAATCCCTATTATAATCGGTAAATCTTGGTGTGCCAGCGGTAAATGCGCCGTAATTTAGCGAAATCATCCCGAAGGTGTCGACGTCGGGTGCCAGATCGCTACCGGCGAAGTATTGCTCCGGTGCCACTTTGCCTAAAGATTCCCAATCCGAGCAGACGATCGCACCCTGTATCGCACGCTGTTCGGCCGACGGAGGCAACTGCATACCATGACTCAGGGTAATTAACAGGGCCGGATGTGCATCATCAAATTGCTCTTGAAGTACTTTCTTTGTGGCATCAGTCCCTCTAATGAGATCGATTTCCCACTCGGTGTGAGAGGTGCGAAGGTTCTCCGCAAGAAGTGTAGCGACTTTGCCGAGCAGCCTCGTAGCTGTGTCAAACTTATGCTGGGGACTGAATATTGTGACCCTATGCCTCACGATAGGTCTGGCCGTCTCTGCTCTACACACCGATTGGGAATATTTTTCATAATCGGAAGCCTCAACAAAATGGAGCCGTCCAACATCGTAATTAATGCTTAGTTGATATTGAAAGTCGAAGGGAATTTGGTCAGGACCTCCAACCAAGAGAAGAAAGCGAGGCATTGCTGGATCCGGTGCGGTAATTCCGGCTCCCTGACGTCTGAGAAAATCCATCGCTGATTCGCTCTCGTGAACGCCGGAATCGCCAAAAAATTCTCGATAGCGTCCAGGAAACCTGCGTGCAGATTGTCTCTGGCGAAGTGCCAATAGCTCATGCAAGGCGCTACGGACTTCAGCAGAGGTTGGCGAAGCGAAGATTATTCCCCAACCGCCAAATTCAATATTGTGAAGATAAGGATCTAGTGCGATGTCACGCTCGCGCTGTTCGCAGGCTTTAAGATAGTCAACTTCTAGAGAGCTCCAATCAAGTCGCCCTCCAGAATAGAGTGTCTTTGCGGCTACCAAAGGGCTTCCTCGGAGGAGGAGATAGTCGTCTTTTCGATCATTTCCTTCCCAATTCGCCGCAGCCTCGGTGATGCTGTCACGTAGCCTCAGGTTGGCGAGATCCTCATCTAGCCAGGCTCTCAGCTTGCCCCAATAACCTATTAGGGCCTCGTGGGCGACTTCGACTTCCTCCTGCCCGGTCACCTCATTCCGGCTAGTCACCACCAGCACCGCATCCGCTAACTTCTTCACCAATGCTTTGGTCTCATTGGCTTCGGTGCCCGCCGGTACCAGATCAGAGATGGAAACTCGCCGCCGCGTATCCCGCCGCTGCTCAGCCAATGCAACGCTCTCGTCCAGTTGGGTTAGCCGCAGGAAGATGTCGCGTACCCGCTGTTGTTCTGCCGACGTAAGCTCTCCGTACAGGCGATCAGCCGTTTCCGCGATCGCCTTCTTCACTCCACCCAGCTGGCGATACTCCTCCGCTCTCAACCACCGTCCATGCCGCCTCTTCCATAGCTCCAGCAATGCGTGCTGCAACAAGGGCATTGCCCCAGGCTCCCCAACCACCTCATCCAGCATTGTGTTACTCAGATCCGCCTCAAACCGCAACCCTACCTTCGCTGCCTGCTGCTCCATGGCCGCTCGCAATTCCGGGGCCGTCATCGGCGGAACCAACTCCTGGCGCGCTTGCATGCGCTCCTTAAGTTCCGCGTACGGTGCACACTCTCCCCAGAAGTCAGCACGCATTGTCATGATGACTGGTGTAGTCTCGGTGAGCTTTAACAACTCGTCGATGAACTGCTGTCGCTGTGCTTCGTCCTTGCACTGCGTGAACACCTCCTCAAACTGATCCACTACGTACAGTACCGGGCCTGACTCATGTGTCGTCTGATGAGCCCTCAGTTGATCCAGCGGCAGACTGCCAGGAGTGAGATTAACCACCTGTAGGTCAGGGACCTTCTCGGTGAGGCGTGGCACAAGTCCAGCCAGCACCAATGACGATTTTCCACTGCCCGATGATCCCAGCACGGCCAGAAAGTTGTGTCTTGCCAGCTTCTTTTCTAGCGTTCGGATTAGCGCCTCACGTCCAAAGAAGAACTCCCGATCCTCTATCCGGAACGGTGACATCCCGCGGAACGGCTGCCGCGCATCGTAGCCCGGTGCAGGTTCACCCTGCGCCAACGCATTGAAGCTGACCTCCACCGCTTCCTGGCACAGCTCGTTCAGCTCCATTAAGGATTGCTCACGCTCCTGCTTGGCCATCGCACTCAGCGCATCGGTATCATTGTCCAGCGTTTGCCGCAGCTTTTGTGCGCTGTTCTCGAACTTCTGTCGCAACACTGGGGCACGTTCGGTGAGTAGTTTATCCAGCTTCTCTAACCCTAACCTGATCTCTAGACCAGACGGGACTCGATCTACCGCTCGGCTAAACAACGGCTGTGACCCCAGCCGGCTGTAAAGCGCCGGCACATTGACATCTGGCCGACTGGCCAGCCCCGCATAGGCTTCCACTAACGCCCGGTCCACCTCACCAAGCTTCTTCTGCTCCAGAAGCCTTTGATAAAAAGCCGCGGCCAGAGCATGTGCCGTCCTAACGCTCACTTTCTCCGTCATGCCGATCACCGCCGGTATCCCCAACTCCCGAACCAACCGCTGCGCTAACCCGCCGAGCCGTTGCTCCGCCTCCGGAGCACTACTTTCGCAGGCCGATAAAAATACCAGGTATGGCAACCGCTTCAGGGGTGTCAAACGCTTTACCAACTCCGTGCCGCTCACCGGCTGGGCTAGCGCCACCGCGCCGTGACCATCCGCTGTCGCTTGTTCTAAGAAGAGCACCGTTTCTCCGTCATCCGAGTAAAACCTGCCGTGACACAACACGTGGAGAATCGGGTATGCCCCCTCCGTTAGGCGAGTAATCAGCTCGTCTAGCGTTGCCCCACCTGCCGCCCCAGGGACACGGGCCATCACCTCAGACGGTATCTGCTCACCGAAGATCGCTTGCAGCCGGGCTACGTTGGAAGCAATATCGAAAGGCTCTAGACCATATCGCTTATCTGGATCTGCCGGACTGGCTACCACCACTAAGGCACGTAGATCAGCTCGTCCGATGGGAGGATAAGCTCGGTCTGTAAGGCTGGGTAAATACAAGGAGAACAGTGCTCGCTGATCTAGACTCAGAAAGTCCCAACGATTACCGTCGAGAGGCCCACACAGCCACTCCCAGCGCCAGCTCTTCAACTCCTCCGCTTCCACAAACAGCAACACCCGGGCGCTGGCCGCCGACTCGTTGCGAGCCCTTACGAAGGCATCCCGGATACTGTCTTTAAATAACCCTTTTCCTAGCGCTGCCCCATAGTTGTGTGGAATCGAGCTAATAGGCTCACTAGCTAGCCGAAACCGACCTTCACTGCGGACCGGCAGCAGTGTCCCTGACCGGTGATCTTCCACCACCACCGGCCAGCTTCCCGCATTGCCCCGCTGTATCGTGATCTCTAAAGTGCTCGACGCCATGGCAGCCACCTGCTTTTAAGCAAAACGCGATCCATTCGGTCCGGCTATCAACGATTGTTGACCGCCAGGCGAACCGCCGGATCGCCAATCACAACATAACTTCGAGCATCGTTGTTGGCCGTCCAAAGACCGGCAAGTTTTTCGTCTTCAGTTCTTGTCTCGGATTCCGATCTGCCTGGAAGATCGTACTTCCTATTCTCAAGCTCGATGGTCAAATCGGATGAGAGTTGCGAATAGCGACTATTGAAATACTCCATTGCCGAACCGATTCGCTTGCCATTCACTAGTGCAGTCAGAGCATTCTCAAATACGCCCGACTGCTCGCCCGCACCTTCCCACATGAACGAGTACGTCCAGGCACGTTCCACATGGCCGATCACCGCAAGTGCTCCGCCTGCGGGATGCGCCAGCAGTCGCTTGGGCAAAGAACCCACGAACGCGTTTGGAGCAATCGTCGCTTGCGGCCCCTCTACGAGATGTGCGAAGTCGTCGAGTTTGGGAGACCCTGCTCCATAACAGGCGAAAAAAAAAGCAATTAGACCCTCAACGGAGGCATCGTTCAATACATGACGACCAGCCATGTAAAACTCTTCGGGAATCGGCCCCCTGTGCTTCAGTGGTCCTGGCCAATCCTGGCATAACAGAGCC
>Ga0306920_100002127_pt1 | contig 24902 bp, 30 predicted proteins | sample flu12Cox44000170_FD_204666 | JGI IMG/M metagenome (GOLD analysis project Ga0306920, IMG submission 204666) | Lab enrichment of tropical soil microbial communities from Luquillo Experimental Forest, Puerto Rico - flux4day.12C.oxic.44.000.170 (v2)... | ecosystem: Environmental > Terrestrial >...
CTTTCATCGCTCGCAGGCGAGGGCATCCTCAAGCGCGTCAGCGTGTACGTCCTGGCCGAAGAGGAGCCGCAACCATGACCGAAGCCCCGACCCTGGACGAGCGCTACATCTGCGCGATGAAGTCGATCCACCTCGAGGTCGTGCCCCACAAGCGCGGCGACGTCGACTTCGTCATGGCCGCCGGCGCTGCGCGCCGCCGGGTGTCCGACCGCCGCGGCGACGACGTCGCTGGCCAGCTCGTCCGACTCCAGCAGGAGTTCGACCAGGCGCGCAGCGAAGTGCACCTCGTCGAGCGCAACCACCAGCGCACGCAGGAACAGGCCAAGGTGGTCGCCAAGCGCGGCGGGAAGGCTACGGCCGCACAGATGCGCGATGGCGCCTACCGCGATGCCCTCATGGCCCGCGCGCACATCCTGCTCAAGCTCCCCTCCCGGGCGGCGACGAAGGAAGCCTTCGGCCGCTGGGCGCGCGAGCAGGCGCTCAAGGTCAACTTCATGGCGCCGGGCCCCGTCCCCATCGAACGCGCGCCGCTGAAGGTGTGGGCCGAGAAGGTGCGCCGCCGCGAGGAGATCATCCGCGCGATCGCCGGCCGCGTCCTGGACATCATCCTCGATCCGCTCTGCCTGCACTGCAACGGGCTCGGATTCACCGGCGGCTACGACGGCAAGCCCCAGACGTTCATCTGCAAGCACTGCGTCGGCGGACGACGCACGGCGGGCGCGGAAGAGCGCGAGAGCGAGGCCTTCGCCCGCCATCTGCACGTCCAGGTCGAGATCATGCTCGGGGCCTACCGCCGCGAGATGGGCGAACTCTTGTCAAACTGAAAGATCGCGTTTAGACTCGCGGTCAGCGTCCGCGTGACGCTCCCCGCTCGGTCGCGGTGCTGCCCTTCCGAGTGAATTTGACGGCCCCAAGCCTAAGCAGGCTCGACCTGCAGCCATTCGATGGCGGAGCTATGGAGTCGTCGCCCCCACACACAACCCGCCCGGTGCGAGCCGAGGCGGGTTTTTCATTGGAGCCCGCCATGCACTACAGGAACGGCCGCGAGGCCAAGAACGGGGACAAGATCGTCCGACTCGCCGGCGGAAAGATCGAGGCATTCGGCTGGCTGGTCGACGCCGTGCCGGGCAACGACTACTGCAACGGCGCCATCGTGGGCAAGGGCGCCCTGGAATACGCGTGCCTCTGCGACTGCCTGCATGTGGACGACGTCGCCGAGATCTTGGCCGGCGCCGGCCTCGACAAGCGCCCCGAAGGCAAGTGACCCATCAACGGCAGGTCTGACCGGGGAGCGTTCGCTACCCTGGCCGGCTAAGGGCCTGAACCGGCCGGCCGCCACCCATTCGCTCGGGAGAGCCTTCAGCGCCATCAACGGCTCGGCCTTCGCCACTCAGCGCCCAGCAGGGACACGGCACCAACACCGAGTCAGGCCCGATGCAGCCGGCGGACATCGCCACGATCACCGGCAGCCAGCGATGCGAGTGAACGAGCGGCCGTACTCCTTGACGGCGCGCGGCGGGCGCTGGCACGAAACACCATGCGAAATGTGAAGCCTTCCCCCAGACAGCGGCCGATGCCGCCGACGGACTGCTGGAACTTCACGCCCGCCAGAGAGGCGAGGGACTGGGTGCAGCGCACCATCCTCGCCGAAGACGGCGCGATCCATAACCCGGATCACGCCCACTTGATCGACGCCGACCTGGAGTTCCTGTGGGCTCCCCGCGGCTACCAGTCGAAGATGCGCACCGTCATCGGCACCGCCGAAGAGGTCGCCTTCCGGTGCTCCGCATGGCAGCGCGAACGCCAGGAGCAGCAGATGCGGGAATGGTTCGGCCGCGTGCCGAAGTTCCTGATCACCCTGGACGCCAGCTACTGCACCCGGTGTGAGGACATTGAGTTCTGCGCACTGGTCGAGCACGAGCTGTTCCACATCTGCCAAGCACGCGACGTGTTCGGCGCGCCTGCGTTCCTCAAGAGCGGGCTGCCCCGGCTGACCATCCAGGGGCATGACGTCGAAGAGTTTGTTGGGGTTGTCCGTAGGTACGGCACCGGTAGGCCCGACAGCGCGGTGTCCCGCATGGCTGCAACTGCACGGGGTCAGCCGGAGGTCGGTCGGGTCGAAATCGCTGGGGCCTGCGGGACATGCCTGCTAAGGGCGGCGTAACCCCGACCCGGCCCCCACAGAAAGGCCGACCATGGCCAAGCTCACGGAGCCGCAAAAGCTCTTCATCGTCAAGGCGCTGGCCTGCTACGACACGCCGACGCAAGTGGCGACCGCCGTCAGGGAAGAGTTCGGGATCGAGGTCGACCGGCGCCAAGTGCAGGAATACGACCCGACCAAGGTCAACGGGCGCGACATCAGCAAGAAGCTCAGGGCGGTCTTCGAGGCGACCCGCAAGGAGTTCCTGGAGCAGATCGCCGATCTGCCCATCGCGAACCAAGCGTTCCGGCTGCGCACCCTGCAGCGGATGGTCACCAAGGCCGAGAGCCAGGGAAACATGGCGCTGGTCGCCCAGCTCCTCGAGCAGGCCGCCAAGGAGGTCGGCGGCGCGCTGACAAACCGTCGCGAGCTCACCGGCAAGGGCGGCGGCCCCATCCAGTCGGAATCCCGGCGCACGCAGGAACTGTCCGATGACGAGCTGCTCGCAATTGCAGCAGGCGGCGGCCCGTGAACTTCTGATTCGGCGCCGGGCGCGTGCAGACGTCCTGGACTACGCCAACGCGATCGACATCCCCGGGGCGCCGACGACGGATGACCCGGACACGGAGTTCTTCAAGCCAGTCGAGACGACGCTGGCTGCGCACCATCGCCTGTTCCTGACCGCGATCGAGGAGACGAGCCGCACGCGTCATGGCCGGCTCATGATCTTCGCGCCGCCGGGCTCGGCGAAGTCGAGCTACGCCTCGGTCGTATTCCCGTCCAAGTACCTGGGGCAGCAGCCGGACCGCCGGCTGATCCTCTCCAGCTACGGCGATGACCTCGCCCGCAAGATGGGCCGGCGCGTCAGGTCGATCGTCAAGCAGCCGCGCTACCGCGGCATCTTCAACGCGACGCTGACGGCCGAATCGTCGGCGGCGCAAGAGTTCAGCCTGACCAACCGGTCAGAGTTCATGGCGGCCGGCATCCTCTCGGGGATCACCGGCAACCGTGCCCACGGCATCATCATCGACGACCCGGTCAAGGGTCGCGAGCAGGCGAACAGCGACGCGGTCTCCGACAAGACCTGGAACGCGTACAACGACGACCTGAAGACCCGGCTGATCCCCGGCGGTTGGATCGTCCTGATCCAGACACGGTGGAGCGAGAAGGATCTCGCCGGCCGGATCCTGCCCGAGGGCTGGAATGGGCAGTCGGGCGTGTTCCGCTGCCAGGACGGCCAGGACTGGCGCATTCTGAGCCTGCAGGCGCGGTGCGAGACCGACACCGATCCGCTGGGCCGCGCGCACGGCGAGTACCTGTGGACGGAGTGGTTCGACCGCAAGCACTGGGCGCAGTTCGAGAACCTGCCGCGCACCTGGGCCAGCCTGTACCAGCAGATCCCCAGCCCGGGCGACGGCGACCTGTTCCAGCCGGATCAGATCCAGATCGTCGACGCGCTGCCGGCCGGCGTCACCCGTTGGGTGCGCGGCTGGGATCTGGGCTCGACGGTCGACGGCGACTGGACTCGCGGCGGCCTCATCGGCGCGATGCCGGACGGTCGCTTCATCATCGCCGACATGGCGAGCGTGCGCGACCTGCCGCATCGGCGGGACTTCGCGATCAAGAACACGGTGCACGGCGACGGGCACCTGGTCGAACAGAGCCTGCCGCAGGATCCCGGGCAGGCTGGCAAGTCCCAGATCGCCTACATGGTGTCGGAACTGGCCGGATACCGCGTCCATACGTCGACCGAGACCGGCGACAAGACCACGCGCGCCGAGCCGCTGTCCTCGCAGGTCAATGTCGGCAACGTGCTGATGCTGCGCGGGCCGTGGAACAAGCCGCTGATCGAGGAGATGCGGATGTTCCCGAACGGCAAGTACGACGACCAGGTCGACGCCCTGGGCCGAGCATTCAACAAGCTGGTCGCTGACAGCGGCCGGCAAACCCTTTTCGGCTGAGCATGGGCCTTCTGTCCGAATTCCGCCTGTGGGCCGCGCGTCGCCGCTACCAGCCGGAACGCGAGTCCATGGCCTACCCCAAGCTCATCAGCTTGATGGGGCAGAACCGCACGCTGGGCACGCCCAAGCCGACGCCGACGAACCTGCGGTACTTCTCGCGCACGGTTTACGCCCGCCGGGCGATCAACACGATCAAGAACCCGGTCGCTTCGCTGCAGTGGGAAGTCGTTCCCGACGGCGTCAAGGGCCGGGCGGTCGAAGCGCAGGCCGAGACGGTCGCGATGTGCCTGGAGCGACCGAACCAGGCCGATCACTTCCGCTCGCTGATCGAGCAGCTTGTCGAGGACGCGCTGGTCACGGGCGCCGGCGTGCTCGAGCATGCGCTGAGTCCCGACAAGGCGCGGCCACTGTGGCTCTGGCCCATTGACGCGACGACGATCCGCCCGGTGGTCAAGTGGGACGGCAATCCGAAGTCGATCCGCTTCATCCAGGGTCTGGGCTACACCGGCGGCTCGATCCTATCGGACGTCAACGCCAAGCAGCTGGCGGCCGAAGACATCCTCTACATGAGGCTGAACCCCTCCAGCGAGACGCCGTACGGCTACGGCCCGCTGGAGATCGCGTACGACGCCATCTCGTGGAAGCTGGGCGTCGGGCGCTACGCGGCGAACGCGGCCAGCAACGCCCAGCCGCAGAACATGATCTACGCCGGCGAAGGGCTGACCGAGCAGCAGATGCTCACCTTCCGGGCGTACTGGCGCAATGAGGTCGAAGGGCAGGGCCAGACGCCGCTGCTGTCCGGCCCGGTCAAGCCCGAGGCGATCCGCCTGCACGCCGGTACCGACGACGCGCTCTACCTCGACTGGCAGGAGTTCCTGATCCGCGAGATCGCGACTGCCTTCGACCTGAGCCCGCAGAACTTCGGCGTCGAGCGCGACGTCAACCGCAACACCAGCGAGGTCGCCGAGGATCGCGACTGGGACATGGCCATCAAGCCGATGGCCCGCCTGATCGAGGCGCACATCACGCGCGACGTGATCCATGACCGCTTGGGCATGACGAACCTGAAGTTCCAGTTCGTCGGTCTCGATCGCGAGGACGAGGAAGCGACCTCGAAGATCCTCAAGACCTACTACGAGTGCAACTCCGTGACGCCCGACGAGATCCGCGAGCGACTGGGGATGCCTCCGCTGAAATCCTTCTGGGCGGACAAGACCTACGCCGACGTGCAAGTCGCCATCAAGGCCGCGCAAGGTGCCAAGCAGGTGGATGACCCAGAGATTGCCCCTGCTGCCCCTCCCACCCCTCCCACTGGAGCGAACTGACCATGAGCATCGAACACCACACCCTCGAGGTGCCGGATGGCTTCACGCCGAGCCGCACCGACCGCACGATCCTGGGCGTCCTGGAGGGCGTCGCAAACGGCTCGGGCGCCAACGGCGCGACCGTGTCTGTCGCGGTCTCGCTGCCCGCGGGAGCGAACCTGCCGGCGAACTTCGCCGTCCTGGTGAACCCGGGCCAGGGCGTCGGCTGGTACGTCAACAACAAGACGTCCAGCGGCTTCACGGTCAACCTCGTTCCGTTCGCGGGCACCGTCGCGGTGGCGGCCGGCTCGTTCGACTGCGTGCTGGTGGCCTGACATGGCACGCGGCAAGCAATCGCCCGCGAACGCGGAAGGCGTCGGCCAGGTGGACGGCTCGCAGTTCGATGGTGATGCCACCGTCGACGGCGAACTGGCGCAGTCGCTGTCCGACCTCATCGCGCAGGCCTCGGCCATCGCGAAGACGCCCCAGGAATCCGCCGCGCTGCACGCACTGACCGCGTCCCTGACGGATCTGAAGCGCCGCGCCGATACCGTCGCCGAGCATCTTGCCGCCGATGACTTCGCGCCGCTGATGGCTCAGCTCAAGGCCCTCTGAAGGAGATCGACATGACCGGTCAAGCCACCCTCACCACCGAGCGTGTTGCCCAGGAACTGCAGCACACCGTGGCCTCCACCAAGCTCGCCGCCGCGATCGCTGACGTCGAACTCCGGGCCGCCGAGCTGAAGCTGGCCATCACCCGCTTGCAGGCGGTGACCGGCACCACGACGACCAACGCCGATGCGGTCATCAACGCACTGAAGGCGCAGCTCTGATCATGGCGCTGAACAAAGAGGCACGCGACGCGCTGCCGGCATCCGATTTCGGGGTGCCGGGCAAGCGCGCGCTGCCGATCCACGATGAGACGCACGTCCGCATGGCGTGGCAGATGCTCGACCACACCAAGGGTCTGAGCGATGCCGAGCGCGCCGAGGGCAAGCGCCGGATCCTGGAGCGCGCCAAGGCGCTGGGCATCGACACGTCCAACTGGGAGGCACACCAGTCCGCCCGGATGGACATGCAGCCCACCACCGAGGCCGACGGCGGCCTCAAGGCGATGCATTTCGAGGCGATGGCCCTCGAAGTCCCCGACGTACCGAACCACCCGAACCGCGTGCCGTTCTCCGGCATCCTGACCCGGGTGGACGAGCCCAGTGACAACCCCGTGGGCGGCGCGCAGGGCAAGAAGGTGCTGATCCCCAAGGCCGTGGCCGAAGCCGCGCTGGCTTCGCTGCTCGGCATGGGCGTCGACTACCAACCCGATCTATCCGGGCACAACCCGCAGAAGAAGATCGGCGTGATCACGGCCGCCACCATCGAAGGTGATGGCGTGCACATCGAAGGTTTCCTGTACGGCGCGGACTTTCCGGCCGTGGTGGCTGAGATTCAGTCGAAGAAGGCGCTCCTGGGCTTCTCTTACGAAGCGCAAGCGGCCGTCGCCGACTGGAACAGCAACCCGGTCGAGGTGACGAGCTGTGTATTCACCGGCGCTGCGATCCTGCTCAAGGACAAGGCCGCCTACACCACTACCTCACTCGAGGCGTCCGCCGCCTCATCGGAGATCAACATGACCCCGGAAGAACTGCAAGCCATCCTCGCGGCCGCGCTCAAGCCCATCGTCGAGGACATCACCGCTCTCAAGGCCAGCGCCGGCAACCTCGAAGCCGCCAACGTGCTGCACAAGGTCAAGACGCACGCTGACGCCCTGCGGGGCGCTGCCGACGGCATGGAAGCGGCCGGCATGGGCGGCCACGAGCGCAGCGGCCATGTCGCCGTCCTGCGCCGCATGGCCGACAAGATGGAGGCCGAGGCCGTCCTCGGCAAGCTGCCGCACGTCTGGCGCGATCACGACTGGTTGGAGGCTGCCGCGGGCGCCGCTGCCACCGGTGGCGCCGCGGACGCGGGCACCGAGCGCATCGCCGCGCTCGAAGCCGAGATCAAGGATCTGAAGGCCCGCGGCTTCGCCGCCTCGGCCGCGCCCACCAAGCCGACCGACACGGCCCCGGCCGCCAAGCCGGACCTGCAGGCCGCCGCCGCGGCCGGTGACGCCATCGGCAAGCGCGACGCCGAGCTCAAGGCCTCCGGCGCCTCGACCGTGGCGCGCCTGGCCGCGATCACCGAAGCCCGGATGACCAAGGCCGCCTGATCCATCCCCAATCTCAGCGAAAGGCGCCCCGCAGGGCGCCTTTTTCATGCCTGAAAGGAACTTGAAATGTCCCAAGCCCAGATGATGACCCTGCAGGCCGCCGCCGACTACCTCGGCACCGGCGCCATCGAGGTCAACGAATACGAGCCGGTGATCACCGACATCGTCCGCCGCCGCTCGGTGGCCCTCCAGCGCTTCAAGCAGAAGCCGGCGACCGGCCAGCCGCATCGCTACTTCGAGCAGACCGCCATCGCGACCGGCGCGTTCCAGTCGACGGGCGGCCAGGGCAGCACGGCGATCAGCCCGAGCCCGGCGTCCCCGACTCGTGTCGAGCGCTCGGCCTTCATCAAGGCCTGCGTGAACCAGTCGAACATCGCCCTGTTCGACAAGATGGTGACGCAGCAGCAGAAGCGCTTCGCTGGCGTCGTCGCCCAGGACATCGAGGACATCGTGAACGGCGTAAACGTCGCCCGCGCCTCGAACGTCTGGAACGGCAACGACACCAGCCTTTCGAGCCCGACCACGGTGCAGTACATGGGCCTGCTGTCGCAGATCACCCTGCAGGCGACCATCGCCCCGGGCGCGTCGATCATCGACGGCCTGAAGGCGGAAGTCGCGGCGATCGTGGGCAACCCGCTCTACACCGCCAAGCCCAGCGCGATCTACGTCAACCCGATCCTGGGCGACTACATCGATCGCGAGGCCAAGGCTGGCCAGATCACCCTGACCGAAGTCGAGGTCGTCTCGGGCGTGGTCGTCAAGGCACTGTCGACGCAGGCCGGCATCCTGCCGATCATCGGCGACGCGTTCCTGCCCGCTGCCACGGGTGCGCTGTACGGCTTCTCGGCGCCGCCGGCGGGCAACAAGAACTACTTCGCCGCGATCCTCATGGAGGAACTGGTGGAGATGCCCTACGTCTCGGGCGAGACCGACAACCCGAACCCCATGCTGTTCCAACTCGGCCTGACCGGCAACCTGTCGGGCCAGTTCGTCAGCGTGATGTTCGACGCGATCATCGCCAAGGGCGCGAGCTACGCGCAAGCCGTCGTCTGCGTGCAGCGGCCGTAATGCGCGTCTACCGACCGCAAGACGCGGATGTTCCGCGTCAACGGCTCTACGTCCAGCCGGGCCGCGAGTTTCCGAACTCGGACTGGCTGGACGCGGAAGGCGCGCCACGGATGTTCACCGTGGAATTCAGCGCCGGGGTCGCCGAGGTGCCCGACAACCTCGGCCAGTACATGATCGACCGGGAGCTGGCCCAGAGTTCGCCTCTGATCCTGCCGCCTGGCGCCGCATTGCGAGGCACCAGCCATGCTTGAAACCTCCCAGGCACTCACCCACGGCGCGGTCGACGCGGGCCCGTTGGTGCAGGCGTTCCTGACCGCGACGCAGCTCGGCCTGACGGTGCCGGGCACGAGCCCGCTGATCCTCGCTGGCGGATATCCCCGGATGGCCATCGGTGCGCAGAACACGGTGGCGGGCAACATCACCGTGCAGCGCTACCTCGACGCCGCGGGCACGATCCCGCAGGGGCCGGCTCTGACCCAGGCGCTGACCGCCAACACCGCCGGCGTCCTCAACGTCACCGACGGCCTGCCGTTCCAGTCGTTCACCGTCGCCATCAGCGGCGCGGGCACGCTGTCGAACGTCGGCCTGCTGTTCTCCAGCCGCTAAATGCCCGCGCTTTACCTGCAGTCTGGTGACCTGGCCGCCTTCGGCGTTCCGAACGCCACTGCCGCCCAGATCCAGCAGGCGAGCGGCCAGATCGACGTCTACCTGCAGCGCCCTGAAGGGCTGCTGTGGGCGCCTGACGCCAATGGCGCGCCAGCCTACATGGCCGGCCTGAGCCCGTCGCTCTCGTTCGCGCTCGTGGGCGCGATCGTGCCCGGGCAGAACGTCGTCGTGCAGCTGAGCGGCGCCGTCGCTCAACTGCAGGTCGGCGCCGTCCTGATCGCGGACATCGTGACGCCGGCGGCGACCGAGGCCCTGGTGGTCCAGGCCATCAACGGCAACTCGGTGACCTTCGCCAACGTGCAGTTCGCGCATGCCGCGGCCGCAGTGCTGGCCGCCGGCCTGACCATCGTCGAGCAGAAGACGATGCCGGAGAACCGGCCCATCACCATGGTGTCGCGCACGCCGGTGATGGGCGTCCTGTCGGGCGTTGGCCGCTATGGCTACATGCGCCGCGGTTCGGATGCGGTTGGCTCGATCGATACCTACAACCTGCTGGCCGTCATGTCCAAGTTCGGCGGCCCGCCGGCCTGGGAGCAGTGGACGCCGCAGGCCAACAGCATCGACCCGCAGACGGGCACCGTGTGGGTTCCGGCCGGCGTGCTGCTGGCCTACTACACCGAGGTGCGGATGCACTACGTGGCCGGCTGGAACTACGCCAGCCTGCCCGCCCAGATCAAACAGGCCTGCGCGAACATCGTCAACGCGATCATCGCGACCTCCGGGATGCCGGGCACCATGGAGAAGATCCAAGCCGGCGACACCTCGATGCAGCGCTTCGCGCGCCAGCCGGGTGTGCTGTCCAGCCTGATCCTCGACGACGACACCAAGGCGCTGCTGCAACCGTTCCGCGCCATGGTGTTCGCATGAGCTTCATCTACCCGCGAACCATCGCTGTCACGCGCCCCGCGGCGCAGGCTGGCGTCGGCCCGATCGGCTACGGCGGCGAGACCATCGCGACCGAGACGGCCGTGGTTTCAGGCATCGCAGCGTCGATCCAGATCTCGAGCGGGCGCGGCATTCCTCCGACCGGGCTGCCCGGCGATGCCAAGCGCACCTTCTGGAATGTGCTGATCCAGCTCGGCGCCGTCGCCAATGGAGTCATCGAGACGCGCGACATCGTGACCGACGACCTGGGCGTTCGCTATCAGGTCGCGGCGCCTTACTGGAACTCGCTCGGCTACCAACTGCTGGTTGAGCGTCTGGAGGCCTGACATGGCCGACCTGAGCGACGTCCTTGGCGCCCTTGTGACCTCGGTCGCCGGCGTGCTGTACCCGAACGGAACCGGCAATCCTTCGGTGACCGGCTTCGGCGTCAAGATCTACGCCGGTTGGCCGAACCCCGACACCCTCGAAGCCGACATGCGCGCGGCGCCCGCGGTCGGCCACGTTTCGATCTTCCCGCGCCCCGACGAGAAGAACAGCACTCGCTTCCCGCCGACCTGGCAGACGACTGCCGTGAATACGGCCACGCTGACCATGACGGCCGCCGGTCAGACGGTGACGGTCGGCGGCGTGGTGCCGGCAGCGGGCAACCCGCACATCGTGGCGGTGCTGGCCAACGGGAAGCCCTACGTCTACTCCGTGCTGGCGACCGACACGCTGGCCAGCATTGCCGCCGCGCTCGCCGCGCTGATCGCCGTCGACATCGCCGGCACCTCAGCTGCAGGCGCGATCATCACGCTGCCGAACTCGGCTCGACTTCTTGGCGCCCGCGTTGGCGTCACCGGCACCGCCGCTCGCGAGGTTCGTCGGCAGGAACGACTCTTCCAGATCAGCTGCTGGGCCAGCACGCCAGCCAATCGCGACAGTCTGGTGCAGCCAATCGACGCCGCGCTGGCGTTTCAGACGTTCCTGACGATGCCCGATGGCTTCGGGGCGCGGCTTCGCTACAAGTCCTCGGCGATGTTGGACGAGATGCAGAAGGACGGCGTCTACCGCCGCGACCTGTTCTATACGGTCGAGTACGCGACGACCCAGACCGAGACCGAGACGCAGATCACGCAGGCCCAGGTCAACGACGCCGCGGCGGTCGCCGGCGTGCTGCCGTACGTCGCGACGACCACCACCTACTTCTGAAGAGCCTAGTTCATGACGCAGACCACTCTCGCGGTCAAGGACGCGAACAACTCGACGCAGTCGCTTTCGACTGTCACCGACCCGACCAACAGCGGCGCCCAGATGGGCGTTGCGACGATGGCCGATCCCGTCACCGGCAACAAGGCCAACATCGCGGCCTTCCATACCGCCGACAACCAGCAGCCCGGCGGCACCGCCTACGGCATCCTGGCCGGCGGCGTGGCGCAACTACTCAATGTCGCGGGCAACCTCGACCGCCAGCGCTCGACCGGCATCGATGGCGTCCCCAGCGTGGGCATTCCCGCTGGCGCGGCGTCGTTCGCGATGTCGTTCAAGACGTCGATCGCCTCGGCGATCACGCTCAACGCCTCGCCGCAGACCGTCACGCCTGCGGCCATGTCCGGCACCGTGGGTGGCGTGCCCTGGTCGATCCAGACCGGCGGCGTCGTCATCGTCGACAGCGGCGGCAACCAAGAAGCGATCTACGTCACGGCGGTGACCGGCACGACCTTCACCGGCATCTTCACGAAGAACCACTCGTCCAACGTCGTGGTGCGCGGCTTCGTGTTCAACCAGGAGCGCGACGCTGCTGGCGAGGCCGACGGCGCGACTGGCATCGGCACGGCCGTGGCCGCCGAGTATGAGTTCAACGGCGGCGCGCCCGGCGGTGGAAACTTCGACCGCGCCCGCAGCCTGCAGGCCAAGGGCAAGACCACCGCGACCATCTCGGCCGGCGGTGGCAGTGGCAGCACGTCGCTGACAATCAGCGCGGCCGGTACGCTCAAGGCCGGGACGCAGGTGCTGCTGTACAAGGCAGCGAACTTCCCGAGCGCGGGCTACTTCGAAACGGCCTACGTCGACTTCAGCTACACCGAAGGCTCGACCACCGTCCCGCTGGCCTCTGCGATCGTCAACGCGGTCACCTACGACACGATCGCCTACGATTCCTTCTCGGCCACCGGCCCGGGTCTGAATGGCTTTCTGCCGATCGGCGTGGGCATCGAGGAAGAGGCCCTGTACGACCCGGTCACCGGCCTGTTCTTCATCGAACGCGCCGCCACCGCCGACGCCTGCGCTCCGCAGAACGTCGTCCTGGAGAACCCGGGCTTGTACAACGGCGCAACCATCGACCGCGCGCGCTCGGCGCCCGGCGCGCTCGGCGCGGCGCTGGTGAGCTCGGACGGCGCCAAGGCGACATACCGCTACGCCTCGCTGGGCAGTACCCCGGCCGCCACGCCGACCGACCTTCTCACGCTGGCCGGCTCGGGCACGAAGACTGTGCGGGTCAAGACGATCAAGGTCTCGGGCCTGGCGACCACCGCGGGCCAGATCCCGGTGTCCCTGGTGCGCCGCAGCGCGGTCAACACCGGCGGCACGTCGACCAACCCGACCGCCATCAAGCACGACATCAACGATGCCGCGGCGACGGCGGTACTGGCCCTGTACACGGTCAACCCGACCGGCCTGGGTACCGCGGTGGGCAACGTCGGCGCCAAGCGCCTGTTCCTGAATGTCTCGACGGCCCAGGAAGACCAGGCGGTCTGGGACTTCAGCACCCGCCAGGACAAGGCGCTGGTGCTGCGCGGCACGACCGACATCCTCGCGCTGAACTTCGGCGGCGCCGCGGTGCCCGCCGGCGGCGTCCTGGACTTCGAAATCGAGTGGGAAGAGGACAACAGCTAACCAGCTGACACCCTCCAGGGCGGTCCATGCGGCCGCCTCGATCGCTACCACCTACGAATGAGGAACGACATGCAACACCTGATCGTCACCAACGACTTCGGCGACTACAAGCGCGGCGACCGCATCACCGATCAAAAGGTGATCGACGAGATCCGGGCGGGCCAAAACGCATCGAACGTCGTGCCGGTGGTCGTCGCCGATGAATCTGCGCCGGATCTGCAGACCAAGAACTGAGCGCAAGCCACCGTACCCATCAAGGGCGCCTTCGGGCGCCCTTTTGCATTTCTAGGAGTCCGACATGCCAGTGACCCAACAGGGCCAGATCAACACCACCGCCCTGGTCGTCCCCGACCTGTACGTCCAGATCGTCCCGCCGCAGACGCAGTACCTGAATGGCGTGCCGACCAACATCCTGGGCATCGTCGGCACCGCATCGTGGGGCCCGACCAACAGCCCGACCACCGTGGGCAACATGGCGCAGTTCGGTGCGATCTTCTCGAGCATCAACGCCCGGAAGTACGACCTGGGCACCCAGGTGGCCACGGCCATCCAGCAGGGCGCCAACAACATCAAGGTCGTGCGCGTCACCGACGGCACCGACACGGCGGCCAGTGTGGCCGTGCTGACGAACTGCATCACGTTCACGAGCAAGTACACCGGCACGTTCGGCAACCAGATCCAGGTCACGGTCTCGCCTGGCTCGCAGACCGGCACCTTCAAGGTGGTCGTGGGTGCGCCGGGCCTTGTGCCCGAGGCCTTCGACAACATCGGCAATGGCCTGAGCGGCAATGCCCTGTGGCTCGCGATCGCCGCGGCCGTCAACAACGGCACCAGCGCGCTGCGCGGCCCGTCGCAGATCGTGGTCGCGTCCGCCGGCGCTGGCACCACCGCCCCGGCTTCGGCGACCTACAGCCTGACCGGCGGCACGGATGGCGCTACGACCATCACCGGCTCCGTGCTCGTCGGCGTCGACACTGTTCCCCGCAAGGGCATGTACGCCCTGCGCAACACCGGCGCGAGCGTCGCGATCCTGGCCGACTGCGACGACAACACGACCTGGGCGACGCAGGTGACCTTCGGCCTGTCCGAGGGCATCTACATGATCATGACGGGGCCGTCGGGCGACAGCATCTCGAATGCGGTCACCACGAAGTCGACGGCCGGCATCGACAGCTACGCCGCCAAGCTGTGCTTCGGCGACTGGGTGTACTGGCTCGACACCTACAACAACGTGCTGCGCGTCGTGAGCCCGCAGGGCTTCTTCGGCGGCCTGCTGGTCAACCTGTCGCCCCAGAACAGCACGCTGAACAAGCAGATGCAGGGCATCGTCGGCACGCAGAAGAGCTACTCGAACCAACAATACAGCGCGGCCGAGCTGCAGCAACTCGTGAGCGCGGGCATCGACGTCATCACGAACCCGGTGCCGGGCGGCAACTACTTCGGCGCGCGGGTCGGGCACAACTCCAGCTCGAACCCGATGATCAACGGGGACAACTACACCCGGATGACGAACTACATCGCCTACACGATCAATGCGGGCATGGGCAAGTTCGTCGGCCTGTTGCAGAGCGCCACGGTGCGCAGCCAAGCGGCGGCGACGCTGAGCTCGTTCTTCTCGAACCTGCAGCAGCAGGGAATGATCGGCGACCCCAACGGCGGCGCGGCGTTCAGCGTCCAGGTCGATGCGAACAACAACCCCAGCTCGCGCGTCGCGCTCGGCTACCTGCAGGCCGACGTGAAGGTCAAGTACCTGGCGGTGATCGAGAAGTTCCTGATAAATGTTGAAGGTGGTACTTCGGTTCAGATCCAGAAGCAGCAGACCCAGCTGGCGTGAAGGTCTGCAATCTGTGCGGTGCCGAGAAGCTGCTCTCTGAATTTCATCGGCACAAGTCCTACAAGGACGGTCATCGGTCGCAGTGCAAGGCGTGCCTCAAAGCGCGCCCGAAGACAGATGAACAGAAGGCGAGTCACGTTCGCAACGTGCTCGCCTCCAGGGCGCGAAATCTCGAGAAGGCGCGCGCCTATCAATCGGGCTATCGCGCGAAGCATCGCGATCAGCTCAATGCGAAGTCGACGCTGTGGCGCAAGCAGCATGCCGAAGCTCATCGATCGCTTGTCTCTGCCTGGAGTCGTGCGAACCCGGGCGCTAACGCCGTCTACCTCAGTCGCCGCAGGGCCAGAAAGATGGGGAATGGCGGCAGCCACACCGATGCCGAGTGGCGAGAACGGGTCGCCTATTTCAACGCGTGTTGCGCCTACTGCCTTACCCACGAATCCGAGTGTGGCCCGCTGACGCGGGATCACTTCACTGCGCTCGCGATTGGCGGCTCAGACGGCATCGAAAACATCGTCCCGGCCTGCGCGACCTGCAATAGCCGGAAAGGCCCCCGGCCTCTCTTCAAATTTCTGCAATTGGAGTACACCAAATGCCTGTGAATGGATTTTCCGTCGGCCGCGACGTCACGCTCACCATCGTGACGGCCAGTGGCCCGCTCAACCTGAACCTGATCACCGGGTTCCACTCGCGCCAGGACACTGCCGAGATCAAGGTCAAGGGCCTGGATGGCATCACGCGCCATGCCCGGTTCTTCGACGGATGGACCGGCGGCTTCGACATCGAGCGCTCTGACAGCACCGTCGACGACTACTTCGCCCAACTCGAGGCGAACTACTACGCCGGCATCAACGAGCAGCCGGGCACGATCACCGAGACGATCACCGAGGCCAATGGCAACGTCACGCAGTACCGGTTCCTGAACGTGCTGCTGAAGTACGACGACGCGGGCAACTGGGCCGGCGACCAGACGGTCAAGCAGAAGCTGAGCTTCGTGGCTGCTCAACGCCAAAAGATCGCCTGATCATGACCAAGGTCAGCCTCAACAACAGCCCGACCGAGCAGTTGGTCGCCAAGGCGCAGGCGTCGGCGCAGATCACCGATGCGCGCGGTCGCTCCATTACGCTGAAGAAGCCGGGCGTGCTCGCGCAATTCCGGTTGATCGAGGCTCTGGGCGACACGTCCAAGAACGAGGTCTACATGGGCATGGTGCTGCCCTTGATCTTCGTGACCGACATCGACGGCGACGCGGTCATCCCGCCGACGCGCAAGGGCGAGGTCGAAGCGCTGATCCTGCGCCTGGACGAGGACGGCATCGCTGCGGTGCAGGCTGCCGTGCTGGAGAAGTTCGGCGCCTCCACGCCTGAGCAGGACAAGGCCGCGCTAAAAAACTAGCCCAGGCCACAGCGATTCGGGAATGCCTCTGGCTGGTGCGCAACGGCATCCCGTTCGACGTGGCCTTCTCCATCGATGACGTCACCCGGGCCGCCTGGTCGATCGTCTTCAGCGAGATGGAGGGCAACGTCTTCGATTGGTCGACGATGCGGTTCAAGGATCAGGACTGATGGCCGCCGTCAAGGAATTCGAGGACATGGCGCTGTTCGCGCTGCACCTTCTGGAGAAGCAGGTTGCGGTGCACGCCAGCATGAAGCGCGGGATCGAGCGCGCGCTATTGGTCATCGAAAACGACGCCAAGGAACAGGTCGGGCACTACCAGAGCGAATCGGGCGAATTCCCGGCCTGGGCGCCGCTGGCCGACTCCACCGAAGCCGAGAAGGCTAGGCTCGGCGCGCCGGCAGGTGCTCCGCTGTTGCGCCACGGCGGCCTGTACGCCAGTTTCGGCCACGAGGTGCTGAGCGCGGAGGAGGGCGTCGCCGGTTCGACCGACCCGACGCTGGTCTACCATGAGTTCGGCACCTCGAAGATGCCGCCACGGCCGGTCATGGGTCCAGCGGTGTTCAAGAACCGCGACAAGATCCAGGCGATCCTGGGCCAGGCGCTCGTCGAGGGCATCCTCGGCGGCGCCGCCGAGCCGGGCAGTGGCGACTACTTCGGTGGCGACATCACGCCATGAGCGCGGCCCAGACCAGGCCGGCCAGCGCCAGCAGCACCACCGCCGAGCCAACCATGAGCGCCAGGCCGAAGACGGCCAGCGCCATGCGCAGATACCAGGGCATCTGGTGCTTGAACACCGCGGGACGCGGGCCGACGCGGCGCACGCGCGGGTATTGAATCCAGCTCACTCGGTCAGCGAGCCAGTCTTGAGCGCGAAACAGGAGTGAGGGCATGACTTTCGAGGCCTACAGCGTCGCGGTGCGCCTGAAGCTGATCGACGGGGTATCGACCGGCCTGATCGGCTTGGCTGGCCAGTTTAGCGCGCTCAACCGCCATGCCCTAGCCACAAAGACCCACCTGACCGACATCGAGCGGCAGATGGGCAAGCTCAAGACCATGGGTCTTGTGGGTGGCGCCATGCTGGCGGCCGGCGGCTTCGGGCTGTCGCTGTTCTCGGCGCCACTCGAGGAGGCGAAGAAGTTTCAGACCGAAGTCGCCAAGATGTCGGCTTTGGGCCTTGGCGATAAGGCGACCTCGCAGGCCGTCCAGTTTGCCAAGGGCATGAACATCATGGGGCAGTCGGCTCGCGACAACTTGAAACTTGTGCGTGAAGCGACAACCATCATGGGTAGTCTCGATCACGCCATGGAGGTGACGCCGCTGCTGGCGAAGATGAAGTTCGGCCTGCAATCCGTGATGGGCGGCGAACACAGCTCGCAATTCGAGCAGATGTTCCAGGCCGCTCTAAAGACCACGGAACTGCGCGGCGCGCTCATCAATCGGCAAACCGGCCAGATCGACGTTCAGCACTTCAGTCATGTGCTCAACATGATGACGCAGGCCTATGTCGCCAGCGGAGGAATGGTCAAGCCACAGGACTACCTGGCGGCCATGAAGACCGGCGGCGTCAGCGCCAAGCTGATGAACGACGAGATGTTCTTCTACGGCCTGGGCCACTTCATGCAGGAGTCCGGTGGCTCGCGCACTGGCACGAGCGCCATGTCGATGTTCCAGAACATCGCGATGGGCCGCGTTTCTCAGCAGGTGGCAGAGACCTGGGCCAAGTATGGCCTTCTCGACCTGAAGCACGTCCACTACGGAAAGACCGGGCACATCACCAAGGTCGACCCGATGGCCGTCATCAATGCCCATGGGTTCACCGAGAACTCGTTCAAGTGGATGAACGAAACGGTGGTGCCGCTCCTGCAGCGCAAAGGACTCAAGGGCGAAGATCTCAACATCGCTTTGGCAACGCTGTTTGGACAGCGGACGGCCGCCAACATGGCCGATCAGTTCGTTCGGGAGCAGAAGGTCGCAGACCTGTACATCACGCGCGCGAAGCGGGCTGCCGATACCGACGTCCTGTACGCGAGTGGCTCGCAGACCATGCAGGGCAAGGAACTGGACTTGTCCGCCAAGTGGAAGGATGTCCTGAATGAGCTCGGGACGACAGTGCTTCCCATCGCCATCAAGGCCGTCAGTGGTCTGACCAAGGTACTCAAGGGCGTGATCGCGTTCGCACGGGAATTCCCGAACGTCACTAAGGGGCTGGCGATCAGCTTTGCGGTGCTGTCGGGCCTCGTGGCCGTTGGCGGCGCGGTCACGCTGGCGACAGCCGGCTTCCGGGCGCTGGGCTTGGCGCTTATGGTGAGCAAGGGCGCCGGCATCGGCAGCATGCTCCTGGAGGTGGCTGGCGGCGTGGGCGGCCTGGCGCTGAAGCTCGGGCAGCTTGGACTCCTCGCTGGCGCCGGCGCCGCGGGTTACTACGGCGCCAAGGCGCTGGGCGCCGACGCGGCAGGTAACTGGGTGGGCAACAAGCTGGCCGGGTGGTTCCAGGACGATCCGATGGCGATCATGGCCGCCCGCGACAAGGCGGCGCGGGATCGTCGAATGGCGATGGGGCCCAGTTCCTTCATGGCGGCCGGCAAATCGGGGCAACCGATCAACGTGCACACCCAGATCAACCTGGACGGTCACAAGGTCGCCTCGGCCGTCTTCAAGCGCGCCGCCACCGAACTGGGCCGCCCGCAGGCCGGAGGCTCAAGCTACGACCCGACGCTGGGTCTTGAACCCGCAGGGGGCTGAACATGGCAGGAGCCCAGACGTCGGAGACGACGCTTCAGCTCGGCGATTTCGTCTTCGGCTCTCTCGAGATCCCGGCCGAGATCAACTTCGGCGGCGCGCAGCGCCTGGCGGTCCATCAGCTCGTTGGCGGCACGAAGGTCGTCGACGCGATGGGCCGCTCCGATGATCCCATCACCTGGTCGGGGATGCTGCTGGGTGGAGGGAAGGATGTCTCAGGCAACGCCATCTTCAGCGGCGCGGTCGACCGCGCCCAATACCTCGACCAGCTGCGCGTCGCTGGCCAGCCGCTCGACCTCACATGGGGCCGCTTCAAATACCGCGTCGTGGTGCGCGAATTCAAGGGCAACTACCAGAAGTCCTACCTGATCCCGTACCACATCACGGTCGAGGTCATCCAGGACGAGACGTCGCCTGTCACGGCTGCCGGCTCGCCGCCGATCGATTCCGCAATCGGGGACGACGACGCGGATGCTGCGACGCTGGCAGCCGCCATCGGCGACCAGACACTGATCGGCTACATGAGCAACGTCAGCGCCGCCATCGCGGCCGTCTCGACGTTCACCACGGCGCCGCAGAGCCAGATCAACAGCGTGCTGCAGCCGATCGTGTCGGCGCAGGCGCAGGTCGGCGTGCTGACTGCGGCGGCGACCAGCACGATCGCCGGCGCGACGGCGTTCGGCGGCCTGGTGCCCGGCGCGCCCACGGCGACCTCGGCCACGCAGATGAGCGCCCAGGTCGCTGCCATGACGCAGCTGAGCAACCTGCGAACGCTCGGGAGCATCCTGGGCCGCATGCAGCGCAACCTCGGCTCGGCCAACTCGTCGCCGCGCACGGTGGCCACCGCCGGCGGCAACCTGTTCCAGATCGCCGAGCAGCAGTACGGCGAAGCCTCGGCCTGGACCGGCATCGCGCAGGCCAACGGTCTGACCGATCCGTTCATCCAGGGCACCAAGGTGCTGCAGATCCCGCCGGTCGTGGGCAGCACCACCGGCATCCTGAGTTCCTGAAGGCCCTTCGATGCTCAACGCTTTCCCGGCCGTGCCCGCTGGGCGGGCGCCGCGCGCCATCGTGCGCGTGACCAGCGGCACCGGCAACAACGCCTCGGCCGTCACCAACGCTTCGGTGGATGGCTGGATCTCGTGGGAGGTGACTAGCAACACCTACTACGAGGCGGACACCTTCCGGGTGTCGTTCGCGATGTCGCAGTTGCCCGCCGCGATGGACGCGAACTGGTTTTCGACGCAGACGCAGCTCTTCGTCGAGATCATGGCGGGCTTCCCCGCCGACCCGGCTCACCCGACGCCGTCCGAACTGGTCAGCCTGATCTACGGGCGCGTCGACGACGTCGAGATCAACCCGGTGGCGGCGATGCTCACGCTGACGGGCCGCGACCTGACGGCCGTCTTCATCGACGCCAAGATCACGAGCCTCTACGAGAACCAGCGCTCCAGCGACATCGCCACGCTTCTGGCCCAGTCGCACGGCCTGACGCCCGTCGTCACTGCCACCGCTCAGACCGCGGGCACGCTCTACAAGCACTCCCAGGTGCGCATGCAGGCCGACCGCAGCGAGTGGGATCTGCTGACCTGGCTGGCGCGCGAGGAGGGGATGGTCTGCTACGTGACCGGCGAGGAGCTGCACTTCGAGCCCGACACGCGCGAGAGCAGCGAGCCGTACCTCCTGTACTGGCAGGCGCCGGACTCGACCATCGGCTCGCCGCAAAGCAACGCGATCGCGCTGAGCTTCTCGCGAAGCCTGACGATCGCCAAGGGCATCTCGGTGACGGTGCGCAGCCCGAGCATCACGAAGAAGGTGCCGGTGATCGAGTCCTACCCGACCAAAGCGAAGGCGATCCAGGCTGGCAAGGCGTCGCCATTCGGCGGCGTCCAGAGCTACAGCTACACCGTCGCGCCCGGCAAGACCGCGGTGCAGTGCCAGCAGTTGGCCGAGCAGAAGTACCGGCTGCTGGTGGCGCACGAGATGAAGGTGCATGCCGACATGCCTGGTGATGGCCTCCTGACGACGAAGCAGATCCTGCGCGTGCAGGGAACCGGCACCGCCTTCGATCAGAACTACTTCCCGACCGAGATCGTGCGCTCGATGAGCCTCGACGACGGCTACCGGATGACGGTGTCGGCCAAGAACAGCAGCCCGGACAACGAGGCGACGTGATGATGAATCCGGTGCTCAATGCGATGCGGCTGCAGGCCCAGCGCGAGGCCAGCACACGCCGGCAGGAGTCGGTCGGGCTGATCACCAGCTACGACCCGGCCAACTTCTCGGTGCGCGTGCAGCTGCAGTCCGAGCAGATCCTGACCGGCTGGCTGCCGCTGTGCTCGCCCTGGATCGGGAACGGCTGGGGCATGTTCGCGGCGCCCACAGTCGGCGACATGGTCGCGGTGCACTTCTTCAACGGCGACCTCGAGGCCGGCTTTGTCGAGGGCCGGCTCTACAACGACATCGACCGGCCGCTCAGCGTCCCCAGCGGCGAGTTCTGGCTGGTGCACGCCACCGGAAGCTTCGCCAAGCTAACCGACGCCGGGCAGATCCTGCTGCAGGACAAGGCCGGCAGTCTGGTGAACTTGAACGGCGACGGCACGATCACCGTCAGTTGCCCCGGCAACGCCTCAGTCAGCGTCGGCGGCAATCTGAGTGCTTCCGTGACCGGAAACATGACGGCGACCATCTCGGGCGCGGCAACCGCCAATGTCAGCGGCAACCTGGCGGTGACGGCTGCCGCGGCCAGCATTACCGCGCCTACCACGATCACCGGCGCGACCACCATCAACGGCAACGTGACGGTGAACGGCAATCTCGGGGCGAGCGGCACGATCACGGCGCCCAACGTCGTCGGCACGACCGACGTCACCTTCGCCGGCAAGTCCGGCAAGACGCACGTACACAGCGGCGTCTCGACAGGCACCTTCAACACCGGAGGCCCGGTTTGATCAACGACCTGTTTCACTACTGGGGAAGCGACGTCTCGACGGGCCCGACGGGCGATCTCCAGACCGTCAACGGGACGCTGCTCGGTCAGCAGCGCGTGCTGCGGCGCCTGCTCACGAATCCGGGTGACTACGTCTTCCAACCGAACTATGGCGCCGGCCTGCCGGCCTACGTCGGCCAGCCGATGGACGTCGGCAAGATCACCGCGCTGATCAAGGCGCACCTGCTGCTGGAGAGCGCCGTCGCCAAGACGCCGCCGCCGCAGATCACCGTGACCCAAGCGCCGACGGACCCTTCCGCGCTGGCCGTGACCATCGCCTACAACGACGCCGCCACGAACACGCCGGTCGTGCTGAGCTTCAACGTCTCCAACTGAGCACTTCATGGCCATCCAGACCCAGACCTTCACGCAGATCGTTTCGAACGCCGTCGCGGCGATCCAGGGCGCCGCGTCGCAACTGGTCGACATGACCGTCGGGTCGGTGCTGCGATCGGTCGTCGAGGCCGTGGGCGCGATGATGCTCTGGTTGCAGGGCATCGCGCTGCAAATCGCGTCGCTGACGCGCTTCGCCACCAGCAGCGGCTCCGACGCCGACAGCTGGGCGGCGGACTACAACTTCACTCGCCTGGCCGCGCAGGCCGCGACGGGCTCGGTCACCTTCGCGCGGTTCACCGCCGGCGCGCAGGTGACGATCCCGCTGGGCACCATCGTCCAGACCGCCGACGGCTCTCAGAAGTACACGGTGATCGCGGACACCGGGCAGGCGGCCTACAGCACCACGCTCGGCGCCTACGTCATGGGCGCGGGGATCTCCAGCATCACCGCGACGGTGCAGTCGACGTCAGCCGCCGCCGCCGGGAACGCGGTCGCGGGCCTGATCAACACCATCGGCAGCGCGCTGGTGGGCGTCGACACGGTGACCAACCCGTTGGGTTTCACGACTGGCGCCGACGCTGAGACCGATGCCGCGTTCCGCGCGCGTTTCGTCCTGTATATCTCCGCGCTGTCCAAGGGTACGCGCGCGGCGGTTGCCAACGCGATCGCGTCGGTGCAGCAGGGCATGAACTGGACGATCACGGAGGATCAGACCTACGGCGGCGTCTATCAGCTGGGCTACTTCTTCGCGGTCGTCGACGACGGCAGCGGGCACCCGTCCGGAACGCTCCTGTCGACGATCTCGAACGCCATCGACGCGGTGCGGCCGATCGGATCGACCTTCGGCGTCTTCGCGCCGGTGGTCGTCACCGCCAACGTTGCCATGACGCTGACGACCGCGGCGGGCTACGTGCACTCGTCGGTGGTGGCGCTCGTGAACGCCGCACTGACGGCCTACATCAACGCGCTGCCGCTGGGCACCTCGCTGCCCTACAGCCGGCTGGCGCTGATCGCCTACGGCGCGTCGCCGGGCGTCTCGAACGTGACCGCGATCACGCTGAACGGCGGCACGGCCGACCTGACGGCGACGTCGCTGCAGGCCATCAAGTGCGGCACGCTCACGACGACCTGAGGACAGCATGGCAACCGGTGACCAAAATGACATCCAATCGCGCCTGCGCCAGCTGATCCCTCACGGCTGGTTCCTCAACGGCCTCTCGCCGCTGCGCGACGCGCTGCTCCTGGGCCTGGCGAACATCCTCGCGTTCGGCTACTCGGTGCTGGCCTACGTGCGCCTGCAGACGCGCATCAGCACGGCCACCGACGGCTTCCTCGATCTGATCGCCGCCGACTTCTTCGGCAGCAACCTGACGCGGGCGGCGAACCAGACCGACGCCAGCTTCCGCTCGCGGATCCTGATCAACATCTTCCGCGAGCGCGTCACGCGCCGTGCGGTCATCAGCATCCTGACTCAGTTGACTGGACGCGCGCCGATCGTCTTCGAGCCGGCACGGCCCGCGGATACGGGAGCCTATGGCGCCGCGGTCGCTGTCTCGCGCGCTGCATCGGCGACCTACTACGACTCGACGGGCACGCTGCGCGTCGCACCGCCGAACACGCCGCGCTACACGTACGACCCGGCAAATTTGTCGGCGCCGTCGAGTCTGTTGATCGAGAGCGCGACCACAAACCAAGTCATCAACTCGTCCGCATTTGGTGCCACTGGTTGGGTGAACGCGAGTGCACTTGTCACGCCCAACGCGAGCAGCGCGCCGGACGGGACGTCAACCGCCAGCATGCTTGCAGAGGCGGCTGCGACAGCAGGTCACTACATCGGTCAAACGCCAATCTTCACGGCAGGTCAGCCCTATACCGCTTCCGCTTACGCTAAGGCAGCAGTCGGGCTGCGGTACTTCCAGCTCGTGCTGACCGTGAGCGCCTTCGGCGTCAACATCATCGGGTCTTTCGACCTGGTTGCTGGCGCGACTGCGGTCACCGGACCAGGTACGGTGCGAGCTCAGTATGTTGGCAATGGTTGGTGGCGGTGCAGCCTAACGGCGACTCCGACAACGACATCGGCCGCCGGTGTTCAGTTGCGTCTTTCGACTGGCCTGAATGCGTTCGCTCCGACGTACCTCGGCGATGGAGCTTCCGGCGTGTATCTGTGGGGTGCACAGGTCGAGGCTTCGGCGAGTGCAACAAGCTACATCGCTACCGGAGCTACCGCAGCTTCGCGCGACGCCGATGTCATCGTCAACAACATGCCGGCTGGCTCTGGAGCCTCCGGTGGCTACGGTGTTGCCGGCGGCTACGGCTCGTTGCTGCTGCCCATGCAGGCTTTCGTGACCGCCTACCGGCCGGCCACCTCGGGCATCTCCGGCGCCGGGCCCTACGGCGTGGTGCAGACCCAGATCACGGGCGCGACCTACATGCTCGGGGGCATGCTGATCCCGCAACAGTCGGTGGGCATCGGCGGCCCGGGCGGCTACGGTGTTGGAGCAATCG
>Ga0306920_100002128_pt1 | contig 24900 bp, 27 predicted proteins | sample flu12Cox44000170_FD_204666 | JGI IMG/M metagenome (GOLD analysis project Ga0306920, IMG submission 204666) | Lab enrichment of tropical soil microbial communities from Luquillo Experimental Forest, Puerto Rico - flux4day.12C.oxic.44.000.170 (v2)... | ecosystem: Environmental > Terrestrial >...
CCAGCGTTTTTGTCATGTGCACCAGGCCGGCATTGCGGGCGCCGCCGCTGAGATTGCCGGCGTTGCGGGCGTTGCCGCCGCTGATGTTGATGATGCGGCCCCAGCCCGCCGTCTTCATAAAGGGGATGACAGCGCGGGAACAGCGCAGCGCCCCCACATACTTCACGTTGAAATCCTCGATCAAATCCTCGTCGACGACGGTTTCGATCGGGCCGGTCGCGGTGGCCGAGCCGCCCGGATGGGACCCGCTGTTAACCAGGATGTGCAGGCCGCCCAGTTGCTGCGCCGCCTCGGCGACCACGCGGTCGACCTGCTCCTTGCTGGTGACATCGGCTGCGAGGGGGAGGATGCGCCGGTTCGTCTCGGCAGCCAATTCCCGCGCCGTCGCCTCCAAATCCCCCTTGTTCCGCGCCACGATCGTCACATCGGCCCCTTCGCGAGCCAATTCCCGCGCGATGGCTTTGCCGATGCCCCGGCTACCGCCGGTCACGATCGCATGCTTTTTCTGCAATCCGAGGTCCATGGCTCTCTCTCCTTGTCGGCGTGACCGCGATTTGTTGCTTCACTGCTCATTGTTCTCTCTGAGGAAACCTGGCGCAAGTGTTGCCAAACGCGGGGCGACGCATGGAACGTGCCTACAGGCCTCCGGCAGAGCCGCCGCCCGAGCGCGATACATAGGGCGCACACCATCCCCTTCCCGACGCCGTGACTGCCGCCGACATCGAACGGCAGGACGGCGGCGGGCTGAAGGACATGTTGCGGCAGCTTGAGAGCGATCCAGGCGATCGGTTGGGGGAGTATTGGCGGGTGGGCATTAACCCGAATACGCCAGAGGCCGGTTGGACCCGCAAAGACGCCGGCCGCGGCAATGACTTTCCCCCCCGGAAGATGGCAGGTACGCGTGGTCGGCCGCGTTCATTTGTTACGCTATGCGGATCTCCGGCGCCGCGACGGCGTTTCCCTATGCCCCGGATCATGCGGTGTATTTCAATGAGGCGAAACGCATGACATCGGGCGCCGATCATGGCTGGTTGATGACCGCCGAACGGCCGGAGACCTCTGCTCCCGTTCCGGGTGATCTGATCTGTTACGGTCGAGACCATGCCGAGGCGCTACGCTATGACGATCTGCCCACCGAGAGGTCGTTTCTCGCGCATTGCGATATCGTGGTCGAAGATCGCGGCGAGTTTGCGCTCTACTGGATGGATGGGCAAGCGTAGCTCCTCCTCACCGCACTGTAGCGAGCCGCGCGGCCGTCGCGCGACCCTTCAGCCGAACATCTTACCACCCGGACGCATGGAACCTGATCGTCTGCTTCCCAGCGATTAACCGGGTCGGGTGGAGCCGGCCATCCAAGATCGCCTCAAACCCTATTCGCGGCAATCGCCGATTCCCGGCCCGATCTCAGCGCCACCAATCGCATACCGATCATGCTGGCAGCGAACGGTGCGGCGACGAACGCCACGGGCACCCAAAAAGCCGCGCGGAGAACGGAGCTTGGATGCAGGCCGTCACCGAGACCGCTGGCATTCGCAATAAGTCCGGCAATCGCTGCGCCGAACGCAATACCGGTTTGTTGGACCGTGGCGACGGACGCGGCAGCGATGTTCTCCTCGCCATGTTTCGCGCCAGTCATGACGTGTTGAAGGATGAAAGCCCAGCAGACGCCAATGCCAATGCCGATCAGGGAGATTGGCAAGAGCAGGGCAGCAACCGGCCCGGGCACCATCACCACAGCAACCCCCAATAACCCTGCGCTCATCGCAATTGGTCCCGCAACGATCAGCCGGGCAGGCCAGCTATCTGTAAGCGACGCGACGGAAAGCGTGGCGGCCGTCCATGCCAGCGATGCTCCCGCAACCATGTATCCAGCGGTCAGTGGACTGAGTGCGTGCAATCGCTGCAGGAACAGCGGCGCGTATATCGCAAGCGGACTGTAGGCGATTGATAGCAACCAGACCATCCATAGCGCTGCACCAGTCGCAGATCGCAGGGAGAAGGCATCGCTCGGCAGGAGCGCACGGGTCGCCCCACGATCGATCCGCAACGTCAGAACGAATGTTCCGATTGCCGCCACAATAAATGCGCTCTTGATCGCGGGGCCCATCAAGACGCTCGCCAGCGACAGCAGAGCGATCGCGGTACATATCAAAGCCACTCGGAGGGCCGGCACCTTGGGTTCGGTCGCGTCGTTGCTCGCCGCATCGGCTGGCAGAATAAACAACCCAGTAACAGCAAGCAGGCCGGCGACCCCCGTTATCGCGTAGAAGGCGCCTCGCCAATTTCCGTAACCTGCGAACAGCCCGCCGATCAAAGGACCTGTAGGCACGGAAACCGACCAGACGCCTGCGAACAGACCAAAGACCCGTGGCCAAAGAGCCTCCGGAAATACATTGCGCACCAGGATGTATGCCAACGCGGATAACAGCCCGCCTCCAAGGCCTTGGACGAAGCGTCCCGCGATCACCAAGTCAATCGATGGCGCCCGCGCACACAAAATGGCGCCCGCAGCATAGATCACGGCGCCGCCGCAGAACGCCCGCCTGCTACCAACCACGCTACTGACGATACCGGTACTCGTGGCAGCAACGATCGAGGACGCAACAAACGCGGGTGGTCGGCCAGCTCATGAGATTGGAGCCGCCGACATCGGAGACGATGCTGGGCAAGAGGGTGGCGGTGATCAGCACATTCATCGAGTGCAGAAGCACACCGCCCAACAGTACGCTTAGCGGCAGCGCCAATTGATACGCAAGAAGGGCCCGCCAGCTCGACTCTATCAGCCTCTCGCGCACGGCGATCCTCCTTTTCAAAAGTGTTTGGTTGTTTTATAGTCCCGAATGTTAAGAAAGCAATTAGTTTCTTTATCGGCGATGCCGTCAGGCAACGACATGAGCTCGGATAACAGTAACAAGATCCTCTACGCGCTTAAGTCGCGCGGCCCGCTGGGCACGGGCACCCTCGCGCCCGCCCTCGGCATCACCGAAGTCGGCGTGAGACAGCACCTCGCGAAGCTTCATGGCGAGGGTCTGGTAGCGTTCGATGACCAGGCGGGCGAAGTCGGTCGTCCGAAACGGATGTGGCGGTTGACGCCGAAAGGCCACTCGCGGTTCCCGGACACGCACGGAGACCTCACCGTCAGCTTGATCGAGGGGATCCGATCGATTTTTGGTGAGGCGGGATTGGATCGTCTCATCGAGGCGCGGCAGGAAGCCATGGTGGCAACCTACCGCCAAGCGCTGAAGCCTCACCTCGATCTCAGAGATCGCGTCGGCGTCTTAACCCGGTTGCGGACCGTCGAAGGCTATATGGCGGAGTTCGAAATGCAGGGAGACGGCAGTTTCCTGCTGATCGAAAATCATTGCCCCATCTGTGCTGCAGCCAAAACATGCCAAGGCTTCTGCCGTTCGGAGCTTGAGCTGCTTCAGGCAGCGTTCGGCCCCGACATGTCAGTGACGCGCCAGGAGCATCTTCTCTCCGAAGGACGACGTTGCGTTTATCGTATCGCGCGTCTGAGCTGCGATAACCAAGCGGGCGATCAAGGCTCAGAATCTATGGCGCCGCGATGACCCGATCGGTGGAGTGGTTTCCGGGCTCTCATCGAGGGCCCGCGTCCATGCTTGGTATTTGATAGCGGCTAGGGGACGGATTCGACCGGTTGCTTGCTACGCACGAATGGCCGCTGTCGGCGTTAAGGCGAAGCGGCAAGCGCCGACGCGCCGCTGGCAGAGAGGCCGCGGGGGTGGCACAGATCGAGCGCCGGTTCAAAGCACACAGGGGGGCGGGGCTGCTGTTCCTGGGGCGAGCCACGGTGTCTGCGCGTGGAGTCGCGATCATCGGCGGCAAGGCTGCGCCGTCGTTCTCGCAAGCGACGGAGGTACGGTCACGCCCCTGCGGCAGCGCCTCGCTGCCCGTCCAAGCCAAGTGCTGCCTCCCAGGCCTGCTGCGTCGCGAGCTCCTCGGTCCACGGGCGCATCAGTGCTGCGGCCCGCGCGTCGCGGGCGTAGCGCTCAAGCGGATAGCGCCTGAGGAAGGCCCGTCCGCCGCAGACGCGGATCGCCTCCTGGGTGACTGTGACGACCGCGCGTTGCACGGTGACGTGCGCCGCCCGGGCGCGCTGGACCGCCTCCAGCGGAGGATCGACCTCGGCCTCCGAGATTGCCCGGTAGTAGAGCGCGCGAGCGGCTTCGATCGCAAAGAGCATCTCGGCGATCGCATGACCCTTTGCTGCGATCTCGGTGTGCGGGATGGGTGCCCCCGGCATCCGGCCGGTCAGGTAGGCGAGCGCGCCGTCCCAGGCCGCTTGCATGAGTCCCAGGAACGTCGCGGAGAAGCTCAGGAAGAGGTGAGGGAAGGCGTTGTACATCGCCCCAAACAGGCCCGGCGGCAGCACCTCCGCGTCGTCGGGGACAAACACGTCCTCAAGTAGCATGTCGCGGCTGACGGTGGCGCGCATCCCCATCGGGTCCCAGTCGCCGGAGAAGGACACACCCGGCGCGTCCTTGGGAACCTGGAGATAGAGGGTGCGCTCGATCCAGGGCTCGGGCCCAAGCCGGATGGCAGGGGTGGCGTAATACGGGGCGCAGCCCGCCAGCGAGACGAAAAACTTCCGCCCGTTCACCACATAGCCGCCATCCACCGTGCGCGCGGTGGTGCCAAAGCGCCGGCCGCCCACACCGAGCCTGATATCGGTCTCGCCCTGCTCCACCGGCTCGCTGTGCGGCTGTCCGTAGAAGGCGCCGTCCTCCACGACCTCGCGGTACTTGAGGGCCCGGAGCTTCTCGTGGCGTTCGCGCGCCGCCGGGGACATCGGCATGTTGTCGGCGATCGGGCCCATCATCAGCATCGTCAGGCAATGCATGTTGAAGGTGAGCGCCGTCGAGGCATTGCCCTGTGCCAGCTGCTCCGCGACGAGGCAGTAGGTTTCGTAGTCGGCCCCGAGCCCGCCATAGCGCTCGGGCACGCACAGGCCGAGGAGCCCCTCGGCACGGAGATCGGCATAGTCGTCAAAGGGAAAGGAGGCGTCGCGGTCGTGGCCCTCGACGCGCGGGGTGAAGCGCTCGCAGGCCAGACGGCGGGCAAGGGCAATCAATTCGCCCTGCCGGAGGGAAGGCTGAAGATGCATCAGGGGCTCACCGCGCTCGCCACACTTGCGCCAATAAGCCACCTCCCAAGACCCGACTTCAAGCCCGGCGGGATCCACCCGTCGTGGACCCTGACCCTCCTAGCCGTGTCGCAAAATTGATGAAGGCCGGTGCCGCCCGCCGAGGAAGGCCATCAAATAGCTCATTGGAGTCGCCACCGCGGGGCCGGACGGTTGCACGACTGGCCGCTCTCGGCGCCGAGCGGCCGAAAATGGGGCGAGCGAGGAATGCCTGGAGATGCCCCCTTTACCGACCTTCCCATGGGGCCAGGGAAGCGACCCGAGGCCCGCGGTAGCGAAGAGCGTCTACGAGCAAGGAAAAGGCTGGCGTCGGCTGGCGGCGACTCGGGTAGTAAAGGTGATATCCCGAATACGGAGGACACCATTCCTCAAGCACCCGCGTGAGACGACGCTTGGCGAGATGCGGTTGTGCCACGTCCTCCGGCACATAGGCGAGGCCGAATCCGGCGAGCGCCGCATTGAGCATCTGGAACGTGCCGTTGAAGACGAGTTGGCCTTCGACATGCACCTTCAACGCGTGGCCGTCTTTCTCGAATTCCCAGGCGTACAATCCGCCATGGGTGGGCAGACGCAAATTGATGCAGTTGTGGCCGACCAGCTCCTGTGGCCGCGTCGGTTTTGACCGCGCTGCGAAATACGTCGGCGCGCCGACGACCACCATGCGCAGATCCGGCCCGATGCGCACGGCGATCATGTCCTTCGCCACCTGCTCGCCGCTGCGCACGCCAGCGTCGAAGCGCTGCGCGACGATGTCGGTCAGGCCATAGTCGATCACGACCTCGACCTTGATGTCGGGGTATTGCCGCAGGAACTTCGTCAGCTTCGGCCAGAGAATCGTATCGGCGGCATAATCCGTGGCCGTGATCCGAATGGTGCCAGCGGGCTTTTCCCGGAGTTCGCTCAAGGCGGCCAGCTCGGTATCGATCTCCTCGAAGCGGGGACCAACGGTGCGGAGCAGGCGCTCCCCCGCCTCGGTCGGCGCGACGCTGCGGGTGGTCCGGGTCAGCAGCCGCAGGCCAAGCCGTTCCTCGAGGCCGCGAATGGTGTGGCTCAGCGCCGACTGCGACACGCCGAGCTTCGCGGCGGCTTTCGTGAAGCCGCGCTCTTGCCCTACAGCCAGGAAAGCCACGAGATCGTTCAGATTTGCGGGGTGCATTTATGACATGGAATCATAAGTCTATGCTGATTATAGGACCTAATCACAACGGCGGCGCGCGCTAAATCTTAGCTGAGCGACGGCCCAGCTTGACGGGCTTGTTAGGCACGGGAGGTCAGGCCATGACGAATTTCGATGCGGAGACCATGCGCGAATTGCGCGATGTGCGGGAGGTCGCGATCCGGACCGAGAAGCACCCTAAAAGCGCGGTGGTGATCTGGGTGGTGGTGGCCGACGACGAGGTTTTTGTGCGTTCGTGGCGCGGCGCGGAGGGACGCTGGTACCGGGACCTCGCGGCCGGCGGCCCCGCTACGCTCGAATATGCCAGTCGCCGGTTGGCCGTGCAGGCGAGCCCGGCGGACGACGAGGCTGCAGTCGCGCGGGTCAGCCGCGAATTCCTGAGGAAATATCGGCGGAACAGCCATGCGCAGGAGATGGTGCGCTCCGAAACCTTGCCGACCACGCTGCGGCTCGAACCGCGCTGAACCGGCAGACCAACAAAAGGAGAGCAGAGATGGAAATCAAGCGAAACGGCTCACAGCCTTCGACCAAAGGTTCTGCCGATTATTTCACCGGCACGGTGCGTGTTGATCCGCTGTTCGGCCCGCCCGAGCCGGCCCGTGCCACCGGCGGCACCGTCACGTTCGAGCCGGGCGCGCGCACGGCATGGCACGCCCACCCGCTCGGTCAGACCCTGATCGTCACCGCCGGTTGCGGCAGGGTCCAGTGCGAGGGTGGGTTTGTCGAGGAAATCCGGCCCGGCGATGTCGTCTGGATCTCGCCGGGAGTGAAGCACTGGCACGGCGCCGCGCCGACCACCGCGATGACACACATCGCCATCCAGGAAAAGCTCGACGGTAAGGTCGTCGGGTGGATGGAAAAGGTCAGCGAGGAGCAATACCGGAGCTGACTGCCTATCGATATGCCTCGCCGGAGAGACGACATTGACTACAGCTTTCGATGGAAAAGTGGCACTCGTCACCGGCGCCGGCGGTGGCATTGGCCTGGCGACGGCTGAAGCCTTCGCCAAGGGTGGTGCGTCCGTAATCCTTGGCGATCGCGACGGGGAGACAATCGCCAAGGCGGTCGAGGGTCTGCGCGCAGCGGGTCACAACGCCATCGGTGTCACCTGCGACGTGACGGATACCACTCAGGTCGAGGCGATGATCGAGCGCGCCGTCAGCACCCATGGGCGGCTCGACGCAGCCTTCAACAATGCCGGCGTCAATTCTGAGGCTGCCGAGTTTCTGGAGACCAGCGACAACGAATTCGAGCGCGTGATGAACGTCAACTTGCGCGGCGTGTGGAACTGCATGAAGGGCGAACTTCGCCAGATGATGGCGCAGGGAAGTGGTGCGATCGTCAATTGTTCTTCAATCGGCGGCTTAAAGGGTTCCAGAGGACGCAGCGCCTATTCTGCGAGCAAGCACGCGGTGATCGGACTGACGCGGAGTGCGGCTCTCGACTATGCCGACAAGGGCATCCGCATCAACGCCGTCTGCCCGGGGATGGTCAACACGCCGATGGCAGTCTTCGTCACGAAGAATTACGACCCGGAAATCGTAAGACACATGGTAGCGCAGGAACCCATCGGACGCTTCGGTGAGCCGGAAGAAATCGCTGCTGCCGTGGTCTGGCTGTGCAGCCCGGCCGCGAGCTTCATCGTGGGTCATGCCATGACAGTCGACGGCGGCCTCCTCGCCGGCTGACTGACGCCGCAATATCGGCGTAGCCGTAGATTATGGGTCATGCGGCATCCCAAAAGAGAAAACCGACTTAAGGAGTGATCGAATGAAACGCTTTGAAGACAAGACTGTCTTAGTAATCGGTGCCGGCAGCGGTATCGGCGCGGCCTGCGTCCGGCGATTATTTGCAGAAGGTGCCTCGATCGCCGCCGCGGACGTACGGAAAGAAGGGGTCGATAGGGTTGTGTCCGAATTCGGGGACAGCGCCAGGATCTATGGCGCCGACGTTGACGTTTCGAACCGGGACCAGGTAGCCGCATTCGTGTCCGGCGCGGTTCGACGGTTCGGAAAACTCCATGGTCTGGTCAACAGTGCCGGCATCCGTGGTGTCGGCAATATTCTGGATACCGATCCCGAGGTTTGGCAGAAGGTCCTGTCGGTCAACCTCGAAGGCACGTTCAACATGTGCCAGGCTTTCGCCCGGGCCGTAAAGGAAGCGCAAACGCGGGCGGCAATCGTGAACCTCAGCTCTGCGGCCGGGATCAGGGGCGTGCCCAACCGCCTCCCTTATGCCGCGTCGAAATACGGGGTCGTGGGGCTCACCCAGACGATGGCATTGGAACTCGGACCGCTCGGCGTCCGCGTCAATGCCGTCGTGCCAGGGATGATTCGTACACCCATGACAGCGGTCATGTTCCAGGATCCGGAAAATGTGAAGCGGATTCGCGCAGCTCATCCCATCGGCCGCGAAGGTCAACCCGAAGAGGTCGCGGCAGCGATTGCCTTCCTGCTGTCTGACGATGCCAGTTTCATCACCGGCGTGGCTCTCCCAGTTGATGGCGGTTCAACCGCGGGTATTCCGTCACATTGATACAACCTGGCCCCCGGTCGGTGGCCGAGACGAACGTACACGGCAGGACTGTTCGAGCGCTTGCTCGAGCGGCCACCGGCAACGCCTAGCTGGTGGGGCGCGTGACCGGTCAGGAATCCGCTCAGGCCGAGACCCTCCCCCGATCACACCGACCAGATAGTATCGCAAGGAGCCCGCGACCTGAGGCAGGTCCGCTATGAGACGATGTGGCCGTTCGACAAGGCTTACGCGAACGCCCGGTTTCGGCGCCTTGCCGCCTCTGCCCGGCCAAGCCACGTTCGAGCCCTTAGCTGCCTTGCGTCTCAATAGCGAGTACGGCTCGGCCCGACTCTTTCGCTCTCTTCGACGGTCCGCGCAAAGGACCTATGGATTCACGCCACGGCGCAGCAAGACGGCGTAGCGGCCCGGCGTCAGGCCAAAGCGGGATTTGAAGTGGCGGGTCATGTGGCTTTGGTCGGCAAAGCCGGCGGCGACAGCCGCCTCGGCGAGCGGGGCGCCGCGAACTATCTCGGCCTTGACGCGCTCCAGCCTGCGGCCGGTCAGGTAGCGGTGCGGTGAGGTACCGAAACGTGTGCGGAAGCCGCGCGCCAGTGTAAAGCGGTCGACGCCGGTCTCCGCCTCGAGCGCGGCGGCGCCGATATGGTGGTCGGAGACGGCTTCAAGCAGCAGTTGGCGTGCGGCGGCGAGCGCGTTGTGGTTGCCGAAACGCGCTGTTTTTTGGCGGCGAGCCGGCGCGGCGCGAAAGGGCGTCGGCGAGGGTGGCAATGATGCTTGGGATCGCGAGGTCCTCGATCGGCTCGGGGAAATCGGCGAACGCCTCGGCGATGACACGGCCCAGCGTCGGATCGTCGACAACCGGGTCGGATACGAACGGCAGGTTGCGGCCGCCGAGCGCGGCGTTGATCAGCGCCGGGGTCGGCATAGAGCATGCGATAAGTAAGCCGCCGGGTGCCCCGGCATGGCCGTCATGCGCCTCGTCCGGGTGGATCACGATGACGCGCCCGGGCGCGCTCGCCTGCGCCGCCCCGCGGTAGTGGAAGCATTGCAGCCCGGCTTCGGTGACGCCGATTGCATAGGTCTCGTGGCGGTGCCGGTCGTAGGCGTGGCCGGAGAAGCCGGCGCGCATCGCTGCAGTCCGGTAGCCGGCATATCGATGATCAGGAAATCGGCCGAAGTCGCCATGGTCTCCTTGCACGAACGTTCAAGACCGCCGGCGCAGCGGCGCTAGGATGCCGCATATGATCTACAGCACCAAGACCGCGCTCGTCATCCGCGCCGACCTCTTGCCCTGGCAGGTGGCCAATGTCGCGGCGTTCTTGTCCGGCGGGCTCGCCGGCACCTATCCCGAGATCATTGGCGAGCCTTACCGCGATGCTGACGGCCGGCTTTACACTCCGATGATCCGGGAGCCGGTCTTCATCTACGGCGCGGCCAGTTCCGAGCTGAGCCGCACCCACGGCCGCGCCATCAATCGCGGCATCCGCTTTGCGATCTATACCGAGCCTTTGTTCAAGACTTCCAACGATGCCGACAATCGCGCCAGCGTCGCTGTGACCCCGACCGTCGCGCTCGACCTGGTTGGGCTCGGCCTCCACGGCGATCGCAAGACCGTCGACAAGATCACCGGCGGCCTCAAATTCCTCACCTGACCGGCGTCACTACCCGCAGTGCTCGGCCTGGACAAGCGGGCGAGGACTCGTAAAACGAGTGGCCGCTTTGAAATCGAACCCGGCGCTTATATCAAGTTCGCGACAATGGTGACCTTCGGCACCTTTCCGCCCGCCTTCGGCCAAGCCGCGTTCGACAGGATTTGCCCCGAGGGAGACTTTCGACGCAACGAAGTCGGGTTAGCTTTCCCAATCCTCAAAAAGGTGCGAACCTCCCGCCCGATCAACCTGTCAAGATTTGGCAACAACAGAGTAGGGAGGACACCATGCATTCCTGTGCTCGTACTTTGCTGAGCATCACGCTCATCTTCTTCGTGGCTCTCTCACTCGCTAATATTTCGTCGGCGCAGCGTTGGGGTGAGAAGCGGGCGTTCTTGCGTGTTTCGATGAACGCACGGCGCGTTCGAAATCGACGTAGCTCTGTTGTGTACGCGGCGGGTTGACGAGGTCCAATTGTCGACACGCGGCAGGCGCCCACTCGCTCCTGCGTCGGAGGCGGTATGAGTGAGGCAGAAAGAACGGTGCTCGTCGAGGAACCGATGGATCACCCGCGCCAGCGTGGGTCGCGCGCGCTCTGGGCGAACCGCGCGGCCCGTCGTCGCTAGGCGGCGGCAAAGGCAACGGCCGCGGCGCCGAGGGTGTAGGCCCCAGCCACTGCGAGCAGGGCAATGGCCAGCATGGCAAAGGCTTCGGCGCCGAGACGATCACCGATCGGACGGCCGGCGAGGCCGCCGAGGAAGGCGAAGGGGATCAGGGTGCCGGCAGCAAGCCAGGTCGGGGCGGGGATGCCGATCGTCGCCGCATGGGAAGCGAGCGTCACCGCGTATGAGAGTGCGAAGAACGCGAGGAGCGTTGCGCGCACGGTCCTCGCCGCCGCCCCGGCAAGCAGCAGATAGATCAGCACCGGCGGGCCGGGCTGCCCCGCCAGCGCGCCTGCGATGCCCGAGACGGCCCCGGCGGCGAGATCGAGGCCGGGGCTCATCGCAAACGGCGTCCAATGCTTGCCTGGGCCGGGTTGACCCGACCGGCGGCGCGACACCGCCATCAGTATGGCAAAGCCAAAGATCATTGCCCCGGCGGCCGCCCGCACCAGGATCGGATCGGCATAACGGAAGGCGACGAGACCGAGCGGCAGCCCAACAAGACTGCCGAGCGCCAGGCGCAGCAGCAGCCAGGGCGCGATAGCCGGCAGCAGCCCCCGAAGCACGATAATCGATAGCACCGTCGAGATGATGATGACGAGCTGAATTGCCGGTGCCGGGTCGAGAAACAACAGAAAGAGCGGCGCGGCGAGCACGGCGAAGCCGAACCCGCTTATTGCATAGAGCAGCGCCGAGCCCAAAGTCGTCGCGGCCAGTACGATGAAGATGGCGATCGCCATCCCGAGCATCCCGCCCAATGCGCCGACGCTCGACATGCCGAGCAGCCAAGATCCAAAGCCGGCATTCATGTTAGGCACCTTAGGCACCTTCGGTTTGCATCGAAGGACGCGTCGTTTCTCTGTGCTTTACCAGAAGGCTGTCGATCGCCAGCGGTCCTGAGCCCCCCAAGACGAGGGCAGCAAGGCAGGCGAGGTAAAGGAGATCAGTTTCGAAGCCGGGGGGTCCGAACTGGGCGCCGGCAGCCGTAACAGCCTGGAGCTTGATCGAACTGAACCCGTAGGGCAGATGCACAGTGAACGTGGCTACCAGGAGAACCGCCGCCATCGGTATGCTGGCCAGCGGCACCAATGCACCTAAAAGCACGGCCAGGCCACCTACTGTCTCAACCACGATCGTCAGCCAGCCCATGAGGTGCGGTGCGGGCACGCCGATTGCCTGCAAAATCGCCGGGAACGCATCCGGACCCCGGGCCAACTTGGCGAAGCCGTGCTCCATGAAGCCGTACCCGACGATCAGACGCAGTGGGACCGGAGCCCAGCGGGCGATTGGAGATCTGCTGATCAGATCGATGAGGAGGTCGCGCCAAATTGGCGACCGCCTCCGGACAAAGCTCGTCGGTTTCATATCCAATCAACCTCCAGAGGCTCAGTGAGCCCGCCGGGCGCGGGTCGGCACTGCAGGCTCAGTGAAGTCTTTTAGAAGGGCTGTCTGCTAGCGGACCAGGGCCCAATGACCCCGCCATGCCCCGTGCTTGTCGTATCCGTACTGGTACTCGTAATGTGCGGTTGTTGCGGCGGCATCTGCAGAGCCGGTGTCGACGCGCCGGGAGATGCCGGCCCAAGTGTTCCCGCCGGAGAGTTTCGGGCCTTGCGCCATTGCCGGCGTCAATTCCACGGCGGTCAGCAAGGCGAGAGTCGCGCAGGCGAGCAATAGGGTTTTCATGTCGGTACTCCGTATGTGTCGAGCGTAAGTTCGAGCCGAGCGACTGAGCTGCGATGATGAAGCGGACAACGGCATCGCCATTCGATGATGGTCGGCGGATTGACCGCGCCACACTGTCGGGAAATTTAGGCAGGCGACCCTTGACGCCAAGACATAATGATGTCACGTTGTCGTGATGTCACGATCACCGCTCTACGAACGTGTTGAATCTGTTCTGGCTGGCGATATTGCTGACGGCAGCTTGCCCCCGGAGACCCAATTGCCGCCCGAAGACGGCCTCATCGAGCGGTTCAAGGTCAGCCGCACGACCGTGCGGAAAGCGATTCAGAATTTGGTCGAGCGCGGCCTCGTCGAGGTCAGGAGGGGCAGGGGCACTTTCGTCACCCAGCCGAAGATCACACAGGAGCTGACCGAGCTGACCGGGTTTGTCGAGGACATGCAGGCTTTGGGGCGAACCCCGACCGCCCGCCTGCTCGACAAGCGCATCGTTGCAGCCGACGAAGCCGTCGCGCACCACCTTGCATTGGCGCCCGGGACACTGGTGATCAGGCTTCGGCGTATTCGCTTGGCCGACGGTGTGGCGATGTCTTTTGACGAGACGTACTTGCCTCGCGACCTGGGGGAAAAGGTTGCGAAGAACGACCTCGAGGCCGAGCCGGTCTTCGCACTATTGGAGAACAAGTACGATACGCCTCTCGTCGAGGCTGAATATAAATTGGAAGCAGCCGCCGCCGACCCTGTTGCCGCCCAGGCGCTGCAAGTGCCGGCCGGCAGCCCGATCTTCCTCATCGAGCGCACGTCCTATACCAGCGGCAATCGGCCAGTCGATTACGAGAGGCTGCACTATCGCGGCGATCTGATTCGGTTTGTGACACGCCTTGCCCGACGCCCAAGAACCGCGATACAAACCGGAGGCGCCTGACATGAATGCCGGCTTTGGATCTTGGCTGCTCGGCATGTCGAGCGTCGGCGCATTGGGCGGGATGCTCGGGATGGCGATCGCCATCTTCATCGTACTGGCCATCATCATCTCGACGGTGCTATCGATTATCGTGCTTCGGGGGCTGCTGCCGGCTATCGCGCCCTGGCTGCTGCTGCGCCTGGCGCTCGGCAGTCTTGTCGGGCTGCCGCTCGGACTCGTCGCCTTCCGTCATGTCGATCCGATCCTGGTCCGGGCGGTCGCCGGGGCCACGATCTTTGGCTTCGCCGTGTTGATGGCGGTGTCGCGGCCGCCGGTCGGGCCAACCCGGCCAGCGCACGCATTGGACAGCGTTGGCGATGAGCCCCGGCCGCGATCTCGCCGCCGGTGCTGATCTAGCTGCTGCTTGCCGGGGCGGCGGCGAGGACCGTGCGCGCGACGCTCCTCGCGTTCTTCGCACTCTCATACGCGGTGACGCTCGCCTCCCATGCTGCGACGATCGGCATCCCTGCCCCGACCTGGCTTGCTGCCGGCATCCTGATCCCCTTCGCCTTTCTCGGCGGCCTCGCTGGCCGTCCAATAGGTGATCGTCTTGGCGCCCACGCCTTAGCCATGCTGGCCATTCCCCTCCTCGCGGTGGCTGGGGCATACACCCTCGGCGCCGCCGCTGCCTTTGCGGCTCCCTCACGATGACAGGGCGTGCGGCTCATCCAAGGCGCGCGCAACCCACGCCTCTCAGCGCAAATTCCGCTTGAGGGCGCAGGTCTGATTGTTCGCCGCGTCAAGGGCACGAGACGCCCGTGCCATCTGAGCCGCGTCTAATTCGCGATCGGGCCACACGCAGCTCGTTTTCACGTACCACGGAATCCCGATAAACACCCGCGCCAATGAAATACGCCGCAAGCACCCCCGCATTCGACCGCGCGCTTTCGGTGGAGATCGCGGCGAGCGAGCAGATACGCATGCGGGTGCTCGCCGGGACGCTTGCGATCCTGTTGCTTGGCGACCAGCTATTGTTTCTGTTCGCGCGCGAGACCCTCGCTCAGTTCACTGGTCGATTACTTCCGACCTGGCTGCCCCTCAAGGTGTTCGGGCCGTTCCTGGCTTGCGAGATCGTGACGCTGGTCGCGCTCCGCTACCGGCGTGCGCGCGGCAGGAGCATGCCGACAGCCGCGAGGTTTGCCAACGCGGTCATCGCAACCAGCCTGCCGACGGTCATCCTCTGGTGGATGAATCAATGCACAAGTCCGCTGGTCACATTCGGTGCCTGGCCGACGCTGCTGTACTTCGTCTTCATCGTCGCCTCGACCTTGCGCCTGGACTTTGCGTTTCCGGCGTTCACCGCAGCCGTTGCGGCAATCATATCAGCTATCTGGGAATGGCATGCTGGGTCCTCTCGTTCAGCGCCATCGTGGCTAATCCACTCAGCCATGTCAGCAAGGCCGCGATGATGGTCGTCGCTGGCGTGGTAGCGGGCCTTGTAGCACTGCGGCTGCGCGCAAAGTTCCGCTACGCTGTCGAGCAAGCGACCACGCGCGATCGCGTCACCAATCTCTTCGGCCAGCACGTTTCGCCGGCGGTCGTCGATCGTCTGCTTGCAAGTCCGGCAGACTTCACGGGGGAGACGCGCAAGGTCTGCGTGATGTTTCTCGACATCCGGAATTTTCCGGCGAACGCATGCAGCAGGCAGTCCCAGCAGGTTGTCGAGTTCCTCAATGCCACCTTCGGCTTTATGATCGAGTCGATCGACCGACAGGGCGGCTTCATCAACAAATTCCTCGGCGACGGCTTCATGGCGATCTTCGGCGCGCCACTTGACGACCCTGCCGCCGCTCAGCATGCCGTCGCCGCCGCACAAGAGATCCTCGTGGAGATTGACCGTCTCGGCCTCGCCGGCGGTGCGTGCCGCTGTGGGTTGGCATCGGGCTGCACATAGGCGACGCCGTCATTGGCAATGTCGGCTCGCCGCGGCGCAAGGAGTTCACCGCGATCGGCGACACCGTGAATTTTGCTTCACGGCTCGAGCAGCTCACGAAGGAACACAACGCCCGGCTCATCGTGTCCGATGCGATAGTTGCGGCAATCGGCAACGCAGCCGGGACCGCGACGAAACTCGGTGCAGCGACGGTGAAAGGCTACGACGAGCCGGTGAACATCTGGCGGCTGGGCTGAAGCCGGTAGTGCTAAGGATAGCGCGGCGACGGCTGTGGAACCGCCCACCCCGGTGTTTGGGTGGACTTCATCGGCGGGCTGTGCTCGGGGCGTGCGCTGAGCGCGTTCGCTTGCGTTCTGACCGACAACTTCAGCTTCGGGTCAACGTGTCCTGCGAGTTCGGGCTTCTAGCAACCGCACAGCGGGAGTGCATCGAAAGCTGACGTTGGCTGCTCGTAGGGGAAGTCGGTCCGGCATCCTGGTCGCGCGTCACCAACCCAGGAGGATGGCCATGGAAACTCAAGCGCGGACGATGTTCTCGACGCCGCGACGAGAACCCATGAACAAGGGCAAGCTCATCGGCCAGAAGCGCCGTTGCGGCCGAAACATGTTTGGTCGATCCGTACTAGTCCGCCAACTAATTTCCGATGCGGGAGTTGACGTCTCCCCGCCCGCATCTGTGGCTCCAGCGCTTGTAGCCACGCAGAATGGTGGCGGCAAAGGCGGTTTCGCGGGCGTCAGACGGCGCACGGGCGACTTGTGGGCTCAGACAGCTCGGCCAGGATAACGGTAGTGCAGCGGGGAAGCCGCCCGCTGCACCTCCAGCTTCCCCTCGCATCCGGCGCTCTCGCCGCGCCCTACCTCCGGTCCCGGCCGGGCCTGCCGACCGGTCTCCGATTTGCTGGCCCCTATAAATTCTCGGACCCAGACGGCGCAGGACGCGCCTTAGCAAGGACGGCCTCGGCAGCGAACGGACTGCCAAGAGCTGCTCTACGCGCTCCAGGCGCAGGCGTGCTTCGCGCGATCGTTGGTCGAGCTCTGCTCTTGGCGCGCTCTGCTCCAACACATCGTTTCTCGGCATGATAGTCCTCCACGTCAGAGACGCCTTGGCAGGTCAAGGTCACCCAACAGATGACGTGTGCGACACAAAACGAGTGTGAGGTCGCTTACACTGGCGACACTTTTTTAATAACGAAGACCAATCGCCGTAGCGAAGGCGATACCCGGCGAGTCCGATCGATTGGCGAGCGCATCGTACTGCGCGACAAAAAGAGCTTGTCGCGGGGGGAGCGACGCTATAGGGCAGAAGCCATTCATCGCCCGTCGCGGTGCTGGATCGGCGGCCGAGAACGAGGAGCCTTATGTCGATCCTTCTCACCGGCGCTGCCGGGTTCATCGGCTTCCACACTGCCAAGGGGTTGCTTGAGCGCGGCGATCGCGTGCTCGGCATCGACAATCTCAACGAATATTATGATGTTCGGTTGAAGGAAGCGCGGCTGGCCGAGCTGCGTCGCTTCACTAATTTTTCGTTCGCGAAGCTGGATGTCGCGGACCGCGACGGGATCTTCGCCATGGTCGAGCGCCATAAGAACTTGCGCAGCATCATCCATCTCGCGGCGCAGGCGGGGGTCCGTTATTCTCTCGAAAACCCTTACGCTTACGTCGCCTCAAATGTCGCCGGCACCCTGGTGATGTTGGAGGCCGCGCGGCGGATCGACAAGCTGACTGCGTTTACCTATGCCTCATCATCCTCCGTTTATGGCGGCAACAGGAAACAGCCGTTCAGCGTCGAAGATCGGGTCGACCAGCCGGTCTCGCTCTATGCGGCGACCAAACGCAGCTGCGAGTTGATCGCCCACACTTATGCCCATCTTTACGGTCTGCCGGCGACCGGATTGCGGTTCTTCACCGTTTATGGCCCGTGGGGCCGGCCGGACATGGCGGCCTATCTGTTCACGCGGGCGATTTTGGCGGGTGAGCCGATCAAAGTCTTTAACGAGGGCAAGATGGCCCGTGACTTCACTTATATCGACGACGTCGTCGCGGGCACGCTGGCGGCTCATGATCGCCCGGCGCCGGCAGGGGCGGACGGGGTTTCCCACCGGCTTTACAACTTGGGTAATCACCGTCCCGAGAAGCTCCTCGATTTCATTGCTGTTCTTGAGCAGTTGCTCGGCCGCACCGCAGTGAAAGAACTGCTGCCGTTGCAGCCGGGCGATGTTCCGGTAAGTTTTGCCGAGATCGAAGCGTCGCGCCGCGATCTTGGCTTCGAGCCGAAAACCACGATCGAGGTCGGGCTCGCGCGCTTTGTCGGATGGTACAAGCGGTTTCACAAGGTAAATTGATCGACACCCTCGCATGGAACGCGGATTTGCCGTCATCGGCCTCGGTTATGTCGGCCTGCCAGTCGCGCTCGCCTTGGCGAAGAAGTTCGAACCGGTCATCGGCTACGACATTTCGAAGCGGCGGGTCGCCGCCTTGCAGGACGCCAAGGATGCGACGGGTGAGGTGAGCGAGGCGGCACTGCGTGAGACGCGACTCCGCCTCACCGACGATACTGAGACCCTGAATGAGGTAAGCTTTTTCGTTGTTACGGTGCCGACACCGATCGATTCCGAGCGCCGGCCGAACTTAGCGCCACTCGAAAGCGCATGCGCTCTGATCGGAACGCATCTGAGGCCGGGTGCGGTCGTCGTTTTCGAGTCGACCGTCTATCCGGGCCTTACACGCGAGTTTTGTGGTCCGCTACTCGCCAAGGCCTCCGGGCTCCGACAGGGCATCGATTTCAAACTCGGCTATTCACCCGAGCGCATCAACCCCGGCGACAGGCAGCACCGGCTCGAGACGATCATCAAGATCGTCGCCGGCGAGGATGAGGAGACTTTGGAGCGTGTCGCGGCGGTCTACGCTCGGATCGTCGAGGCCGGGATCTATCGCGCCTCCTCGCTCGAGGTCGCCGAGGCGGCAAAGGTCATCGAGAATACCCAGCGTGATCTCAACATTGCATTGATGAACGAGCTTGCGATCATTTTCGACCGGCTCGGTATATCGACCAAAGAAGTGTTGGAGGCAGCCGGCACAAAGTGGAATTTTCTGCGGTTCACACCGGGATTGGTGGGTGGACATTGCATCGGCGTCGACCCCTATTACTTGACCGCCAGAGCCGAGGCGGCTGGATATTATCCGCAGGTCATCCTTTCCGGCCGCCGCATCAATGACGGTATGGGTGGTTTTGTCGCTCAGCGTCTTGTAAAGCTGCTGATCGCCGCGGAGCGGCCTGTCAAGGGCGCAAGGATTGGCATTGTCGGCATCACCTTCAAGGAGGACGTGCCCGATCTGCGCAATAGCCGCGTGCCGGATATCGTTGCAGAGCTGCGTGAATTCGGCATCTCGGCGTTGGTCGCCGATCCGCTTGCCGACCCGGCCGAGGCGCAGCTCCAATACGGTATCGAGCTGGTTCCACTCGAAGCTTTTGGTAATCTCGACGGGCTAATTCTCGCGGTACCGCACCGGCTGCTGGCCGCGGCTGGTTGGGAAAAGCTCTTCGCCGCGCTCGTTCCGGGCGGCGTCTTCGTCGACGTCAGGTCGGTCATTGCCCCTGACCGGGTTCCGTCCCGGCTCCAGTATTGGAGCCTGTAGCCTCTACAGGTCGAGCCCCGAGAACGTGAATGTCGTCAAACGTGCTGCTCGGGCGGGAGCTGCAGACGGTAGCCGACACCGAGCTCGGTCAGGATATGGGTTGGGCGGGTCGGGTCAGGTTCGAGCTTTTGCCGCAGCCCGCGGATGAAAACGCGCAGGTATTGCACCTCGTCGGCTTGCGCCGGGCCCCAGACTTCGCGCAGCAGGTGGCGGTGGGTCAGCACCTTGCCGGCATGCATGACGAGATGGCGCAAGAGATCGAACTCCTTGGGCGAAAGCTTGACCTCCTGACCGCCGCGAGTGACGTGCCGGCGGACCAGATCGACCGCCAAGTCGCCCGAGACAAAGACCGGCAGCTCGCCCTGTGCCTGGAAGGCGTGGCGCTGCGCTGCGCGCAGTCGCGCCATCAACTCATCCATGCCGAAAGGCTTGCTGATATAGTCGTCGGCGCCGAGGTCGAGCGCCTCGACCTTCGAGCGCTCGTCGTGGCGGGCCGACAGCACCACGATCGGCGCGGTCGATGTCGTGCGGATCTCGCCGATCAGCTCAAGCCCGCTTTTATCCGGAAGACCGAGGTCGAGGATCACCAGATCGGGGTTCTCGGCCGTAAAGAGCCGCTTCGCCCCCGCAGCGTCTTCGGCTTCGATGATCCGATATCCCGAAGCAACAAGACTGGTGCGCAGAAACCGCCGGATCGGCGGCTCGTCGTCGACGACGAGGACGCTGGTGGGCTTAGCCATGCACCAGGGCCGGCTGTCGCTCGGCGGCAATCTCCGGCACCACCGGCATGCGGATGGTCAGAACGGCGCCCGAGCGATCGCGCCGATTGCGGGCGACAATCCAACCGCCCAGAGCTTCGACAAAGCCGCGGCAGATCGCCAGGCCCAGCCCGGTGCCGGCACGCCGGCGATCCTGCGCTTGGACGCGATAAAACTTGTCAAAGATGCGCTCCAAATCGGCGGGCGGGATCCCCGGACCTTCATCGACGACCTCGATTTCGACCAGCTCCCCGTCGCGGCTTGCGCGGATATCAATGCGGCTGCCGGCAGGAGAGTATTTTGCCGCATTGTCGAGGAGGTTGAACAGCACCTGCTCGAACAGTACCGCATCGAGGTGCAGCATCGGCAAGTGGGGCTCGATGTCGAGTTCCACGCGATGGGCGGCGAGTACATTGCCCGCGCGCTGCAGCGCCGCACCGACGATCTCGGCAACGTCGATGAGTTCGAGCTTGAGCTCGATCGCGCCAGATTCGAGACGCGTCATGTCAAGCAGATTGGAGACGAACCGGTTCAAGCGCTCGGCTTCATCCTGCAGGGTGGCGAGCAAGTCTTCGCGCTCGGCTGGGCTATATCTCCCCGGAAAGCTGCGCAGGCTGGAGACGGCGCCGAGGATCGAAGCGAGCGGCGTCCGCAAATCGTGCGAAATCGAGGTCAGCAGCGCCGCGCGCAGCCGCTCGGTCTCGGCCAGCACGCGAGCTTCGTCGAGACCCTTGGCGAGGGAGATGCGCTCGATTGCCACCGCCGCCTGATCGCACAGGGCGTCGAGCAACCGCCGATCATCGGGCGTCAGCAGCGGTCCTGGGGCATCACGGTCGATCCCGAGCACACCCACCGGGCCACTGCCGGTGCGCAGCGGCAGGAACAGGCGCTTGCCGCCGGGTAGTGTGTCGGCGCCTCGCCCCGCTGCCCGATTGTGCTCCCAGGTCCACCGGGCCGCCGCCATATCGGCGTCGTCGAGATGGTCCTCAGGCGGATAACCCGAGGCAACTTCCAACCCCTCACCGTCCTTTGCGGGCATCAGCAGGACCGTGCGAACATTCAGCATCGACGTGATCTGATAGGCGGTTGCCCAAAGCAAATCATCGAGTGCGCCAATTCCGGCGACCTTGCGGCTGAAGGCATAGAGCTCGGCTGTCGCTTTTGCCCGTAACCTTGCGGTCACAACCTGTGTTCGGGTCCGCGCCGTCAAATTGCTGACGATGACCGCGACAATCAGGAAAAAGAATAGAGCGAGGACGTTTTCGGGGTCCGCGACGGTAAAGGTGTAGAGCGGGGGGAGGAAAAAGAAATTGTAGGCCAGCATGCTGGCAATTGCAGCGAACAGCGACGGCCACAGGCCCCAGGCAATCGCAGAGGCAAGTACCGCCGTCAGAAACACCAACGAGATGCTCTGGACCGTAATGAAATGCTTGAGCAGCAGGCCGATACCGAGGGCAACGGCCACCGCGCCGGCGCTACCGAGGTAGGATTCGATCCGGATCGGTTCGACCTCGGCACGGGTTTGGATCGATTTTGGCGGCACCGTCTCGCTGTCATCAGCCGAGATTACGTGAACGCTGATCTGGCCCGTTTTTCGTACGAGCTCGTGCACGACCGAGCCATGCACCAACTCAAACCATCGCGAACGACTCGATTTACCGATCACGATTTGGGTGATGTTGTTTGCCGTCGCGTAGGCCACGACCTCTTCGGCGATGTTGCGGCCCGGGATGGTAATCGTCGAAGCGCCGAGCGTTTCGGCCAGCCTCGAAAAGTCCGCGATGCGGTCCCGCTCGGTATTAGTGAGACGCTGGGTGCGCGTGGTCTCGACATAGATCGCTGTCCACGGGACGCGCAGGCGATCTGCCACCCGCCGGGCGTAGCGGATCAGTCCCGCCGTGCTCGGAGCTTCGCTGACGCAGACGAGGACCCGCTCTCCTGCCGCCCAGGGGCCCGCAATCGCATGCGCGCGCATATGCGAGAGCAACTGCTCATCGACGCGCTGGGCGGTGCGACGCAGCGCCAACTCGCGCAGCGCCGTTAGATTCCCTTGCGAGAAGTAGTGCCGTATCGCTCGCTCCGCCTGCTGCGGCACATAGACCTTACCCTCCCGCAGGCGTTTGATCAGATCTTCCGGGGAGAGATCGATCACTTCGATATCATCGGCCTCGTCGAGGATGCTGTCCGGCACCGTTTCCCGCACACGGATCCGGGTAATCCGGGCAACGACGTCATTCAGGCTTTCGACATGCTGTATATTGAGCGTCGCGAACACATCGATGCCGGCTGCGATGATCTCTTCGACATCGAGATAGCGCTTGGGATGCCGGCTGCCCGGTGCGTTGGTGTGGGCCAGTTCGTCGACCAGCACGAGCTGGGGGCGGCGCTTGAGGATCGCGTCCAGATCCATCTCTGCTAGGAGATGGCCCTTGTAGTCGACTTGCCGCCTCGGAATGGTCTCGAGGCCTTCGAGAAGTACCTCGGTCTCGCGCCTGCCGTGTGGCTCGACGACGCCGACAACGACGTCGACCCCTTCGCGCCGCCTGGCCTGAGCCGCCAGAAGCATTTCGTAGGTCTTGCCTACCCCCGGCGCAGCACCGAGAAAAATCTTCAGCCGCCCGCGGCCTTCCTGTTTTGCCGCGGCGAGCAATGCCTCTGGTGACGGTCGTCCCTCCCGCTCAGCCATACTCCCAGTTTAGCTCATCTTGGGCAATCTAGCGCAGTTGATCGAGCGCGATATTGAGCTTGAGGACATTGACCCGCTTCTCGCCTAGGACACCAAGGAACCGGTCTTGGGTCATATCGGCGACCAGCGAGCGTACTTTGTCCTGCGGCAAGTTGCGGGCCTTTGCTACGCGCGGCACCTGAAATTCGGCGGCGGCCGGCGTGATGTCGGGATCGAGACCGCTCGCCGAGGTCGTCACGAGGTCGACCGGGATTGGCGTCGACGGGTTCTCTCCCTTGAGCTTCTCAGCGTCGTCCTTGACGCGATCGATCAGCGCCTGGCTCGTCGGCCCGAGGTTCGAGCCGGCTGAATTATCGGCGGCGTAGGGCACCGAGACCGTTTTTGTCGGATCGTTAGGATCGGGCTCGGTCGTCGCCGACGGGCGGCCGTGGAAATATTTGTCGTCGGTGAAGTTTTGGCCGATCAGCTCGGAGCCGATCACGGTGCCGTCTTTCTCGATGAGGCTGCCATTGGCCTGATGAGGAAAGACGAGCTGCGCGATGCCGGTCATGCCGAGCGGATAAATGAGGCCCGTGATCACGGTCATGACGATGATCATCACGATGGCAGGGCGGATCTGTCGCAACATGGGAGGACGTCCTCAGGCAAGCCCAATGGCGGTGACGGCGAGATCGATCAGCTTGATGCCGATGAACGGCACGATGATGCCGCCGACGCCGTAGATGAGCAGGTTCCGGCGCAGGATCGTCGCCGCACCGGCGGGACGGTAGGTGACGCCGCGCAGGCTCAACGGAATCAGCGCGACGATGACCAGCGCATTGAAGATGATCGCCGAAAGAATGGCGCTCTCCGGCGTCTGCAAGTGCATGACGTTGAGAACGCCGAGCTCCGGGTAGAAGGCTACGAACATCGCCGGGATGATCGCGAAATATTTCGCGACGTCATTGGCAATCGAAAAGGTTGTCAGCGCACCGCGGGTCATCAGCAGCTGTTTGCCGATCGCGACGATCTCGATAAGTTTTGTCGGATCACTGTCGAGATCGACCATGTTGCCGGCTTCGCGCGCTGCCATCGTGCCGGTGTTCATAGCGACACCGACATCGGCCTGGGCCAGCGCCGGCGCGTCGTTGGTGCCGTCGCCGCACATCGCAACGAGCTTGCCTTTTGCCTGCTCCTCGCGGATCAGGGCAAGTTTGTTCTCGGGTGTCGCCTGGGCGAGAAAATCGTCGACCCCGGATTCGGCGGCAATCGCGGCCGCGGTCAGCGGGTTGTCGCCGGTAATCATGACGGTGCGGATTCCCATTTGCCGCAATTCGGCAAAGCGCTCGCGGATGCCCCCTTTGACGATGTCCTTGAGATGGATAACGCCCAAGAGACGGTCGTCTTTGGCGACGGCGAGTGGTGTGCCGCCCTCCCTCGCGATCCGTTCGGCGATCGTCGTCGCTTGCCTCACCGTGTCGGAAACAGGCGCCGCGCGCAATGCGGCTCCCCCTGCGGTGCTGCGCCATACCGGACCCGCGCTGCTGCCTTCGGCAAAAGCGATGATGGCGTCGACCGCGCCCTTGCGGATCGCAACCCCTTCGACATCGATGCCGCTCATCCGGGTTTGCGCCGAGAACGGAACGAAGCGCGCATTGAGCGGTGCCATCTCGCGGGCGCGCAGGCCGTATTTCTCTTTCGCCAGAACCACGATCGAGCGGCCCTCCGGCGTTTCGTCGGAAAGCGAGGCGAGCTGCGCCGCGTCTGCGAGTTCGTTTTCTTGGCCGCCGGGGAGCGCGATAAACTCGGTTGCCTGCCGATTGCCGAGGGTGATGGTTCCGGTTTTATCCAGGAGCAAAGTGTCGACATCGCCCGCGGCTTCGACAGCGCGGCCCGACATGGCCAGCACGTTGAAGCGCACGAGCCGGTCCATCCCGGCGATGCCGATCGCCGACAACAGCGCGCCGATCGTCGTCGGGATCAATGTGACGAAGAGCGCGATGAGAACCACGACCGACACCGCACCCCCCGCATAAGAAGCAAAGCTCGGAATGCTAACCGTGGCGAAGACGAAGATCAGCGTCATGCCGGCGAGCAGAATGTTGAGCGCGATCTCGTTT
>Ga0306920_100002129_pt1 | contig 24898 bp, 29 predicted proteins | sample flu12Cox44000170_FD_204666 | JGI IMG/M metagenome (GOLD analysis project Ga0306920, IMG submission 204666) | Lab enrichment of tropical soil microbial communities from Luquillo Experimental Forest, Puerto Rico - flux4day.12C.oxic.44.000.170 (v2)... | ecosystem: Environmental > Terrestrial >...
GCCTAACTAAACGGCAAAACGAAAATGGACAAGGGCAAAACCAAAACGGGACAGAAACATCAAGTGCCATCAGCTCTCTAACTCTTCTCTTTCGCACTTTTTCAACAGATTCATCTGATTTCGGAACCCGAAACTCGCCGAGTCCGGCCTCGCGAAATCAACGACTTGTGGACCACACGGCGGAGGGGTTTTCGGAACATGGTCAAAAGGGAGCTTTCGGTGACCGCGATCCTGCCACGCACGCCCGCGAAGGGCCTGAGACATTTCGGATCAGAAGAGGAAGCTGAGCGACATTTGAATCTGGCGCGCGCTGCCAATCACTTTGTTGACGAGGCCCAACCCCCCGGGGCAATTGTAGAAGCTCACGTTTGTCGGGTTCGGACAGCTGTTGGGCGTGGGGTCCGTGCCCGCTACCGGACGGGAACTAAAAAACACGTTCTGAGTGACGTCGTTGATGGGAATGTCGAAGCTTGGCGTGTTCGTGAAATTGAATACGTCGAAGGAATATCTTGCCGACAACCTGTCAGTGATTTTTGTATTCTTGACGATGGAGATATCCGCGCGCTTCTGCCAAGACTGGCGGAAAATGTTGCGCTGACCACTCGGGATGAAATCCGTTTCATACGGATCGTTTGTCGGAACAGCGCCGTTCAGAGCGCCCGGGTTCAGTAGCGGAATGGTGAAACAGTTGGCGTCGAGGGCGGGTTGGCCGTAGGCGCCTACATGGCCTGTGAGCGCTTTCTGAGGCGTGCAGCCGGCTTTGAGCGGAACGATCGGGTTCGTGATACCGTTCGCAGTGCCGTAAAAGATGCTGCCTACGGCGCCCGAGAAGTCGATGATGCTGTAGGGCTGGCCGCTCTGGATTATCATGCTGCCGGCGAGCGCCCAACCGTCGATGATCTTGCCCTGCCATGAGGATTCCGGGGCGAAGTTGTGAAGCTGCAAGAGATAGCTGAGATTGAATACATGGGTGCGGTCGAAGTCGGCGTTGCCATAAGCCGAGCGCGGCTTAGTCGGATTGTTACCGTTGTAGAAAAGTCCTAGAGCACTCTGCTCGTCACGCGCATGGGAATACGTGTAAGAGAATCCGACCTGCACTCCATGGCTCATCCGCTTTTCGACGTGAGTCTGCAGTGCGTCATAGGCAGAAACGCCGATCGCTGTATACGACTCCGACTCAGACGAATAGCCAATATAAGGCACCCGCAGGTCAACATTGCCGCTCTCGAAATTCGTCTGGTAATTTCCAACGGGCTGCCCGTTCACTGGAGGTAAGGCAATCGGGTTGCCCGTAACTGGGTCTACGACTGTGTAGCCATACGCATAGTATTGCGGGGCGAATGCCGTCGCGGGATTAGCGCAGACGGGAGCGGGGCCACACAGCGGGCCTGTCGGACTAGCGATCCTAGATTGGTTGAACGGAATGGGAATCACTTCGTGTCGGCCCAGGTTGCCGACGTAGCCGACATCGATGGCAAGGTCGTTTCGCGGCTGCCATTGGACGTCGAGCGTCTGATTCATCGTGTACGGAAGCTTATTCTTGCGGTTGTAAACCGCGAATGAGAAGAGCTGTGCGCCGTTCTCGATTGCCGTTGTGTCGGGGAGGTTCAATAACGCCGGATTACCGCTTGGGCCGGGTCCCAAGGTTGCGCCCCAGGGGTTCGCGAAGTCCCCGCCGTTTGGGTTAAGTATTGGATCGACTGGCGCGGCACAGGTTGGCACAAATCCCAAATAGAACGACCCCGAGATATTGGTGCATGACTGAGTGTTTACATAGGGCGGAGATTGGGTAACTCCAAACGGCCCTCCTGGAATCACACCCGCCGCAAATCCTGGGGAGAAATAAACAAAGAGTTCTCCCCGGTCGTAATACATACCCCAGCCCGCGCGGACGACGACCTTGTTGTTAAACATCTTCGGGCTCCAAGCCACACCGATGCGCGGCGCGAGGCCCCATTGGCGGCCAGTCAGCGTGGAATTGCTGACGCCTTTTGTTGGGAACGTCTTATTGTTGCCGGCAATAATGAAACCGTTTTCCGCATTGCCCTTCCCATCAATCGCAATTCCGCCCGGATCCGGACACGACGCTGTAGCAGCCTGGTCCGGGCAGAACACATAGCGCGCGGGATCGAAGTTGTAGAGCAGGCCATTCTTTTCCGTCAGTCCACCGTTATAGTCCCAGCGCAAGCCGAAAGTGACGCTCAGGTTTGGACGTAGCTGGAATTTGTCCTGGACGTATTCACCAGTCTCATTCGCCCGGTAGTAGCGGTTTGCATTGCCTTGAAGGAACGCGGTCACGATGAAGCCATCGGATGTATAGGGAGTCACCATGCCTTCGACGAATTGCGAAAAGTCGGCGAAGCCAATCGTGCCATTATCGGTGCGCCGGTTCCGCGTATTGAGTTGGGTGTGGGACCATGCGCCACCAAATGTGATCGTGTGGCGCCCTTTGATCCAAATCGCATTGGCGGAGGGCATGAATCGGTTCTGGAACACTCCCGTGAATGCTCCTTGAGATGCCGCGCCCTCACCGAACTGTAACGCCACCAATTCTCCCGGAGGACTGTTGAGGCCCAAGGCATCTGACATTGTGACACCCGGGAACAGGGTCGTCTTACCGAATGCGTTGATTCCCAAGTCGGCGGGCGTAAATCCGGGCGGCTGGCCGATCGTGCTGTAAACTTTTTCGCGAATGAAGCCAAAGACCTCGGCCACGTTGAATGTGGGCGTCAATGTCTGTGTGTTCGTAATCGTGGCGACCTGGCTGCCCGCGTCCAAGTGCTGAGTGAAGCCCGCGACGCTTGAATAGGCGAAGGGGGCCGTCGTCGGATCATGCTGATAGTAATACTTTAGCGCCAGCGTATCTTTAGGCGTGGCGATGAAATCGAGGTTGGCAACGGCTTGATTGGCCAAGAAATAGGCCGTGCCGGGAATGATTGCAGTTTCAGGGAAGTTGAAGCTGGGCTGTATGCCATCAGAGTAGGGAATGAGGTACTTCCCGTTGGGCAGTTTTGCCTGAAACAATTTCAGCGCGATCGGATCGATGTTGGCAGTCGTGATGGGAATGTTACTGCCGAAGGGAAACTCGTTGTTAACCACATCGACGACACACTGCTGAAAGGCTGGCTGTGTGCGATCGCCAACGCAGTTGGGATCGGCGACTCCATTGATCGGCAAAGAGGTGAACTGGAGGGGTACGGTTGCTCGTCCCAAACCGATCTGCTGATCCGAGTCATGAGTGTGCTGGTAGGCGATAAACCCGAAGAGTTTGTTCTTGATGAGCGGACCGCCTAGCATTCCCCCTGGCACCTCGCGGTGCAACTGCGGAACCTTTTGCGTAATGTGGGGATCCTGCTTGAAGAAGAATGGGGCGGCATTGAGCCAATCGGTTGCGCGATGCAAATAGACTTGACCGTGAATGTCGTTGGTACCGGAGACCGTACTCATGTCAATATGCGCGCCGCTGGTGGATCCTTGCTGTGCGTCGTACATGGATGTGTTGACGCGCACTTCCTGAATCGTTTCCGGAGCCGGCGAAGGTAGCGCCTGGCCGACGGCGAGATAAGGCGACGCGGAGCTTTGAATCTCAAGCGCGGAGGCGGTGGCCGCCCCGCTGATGCCGGTATTGAGCACGACGCGTCCGGAACCGACGCTGCTGGTGCTCTTCCCGTTGAAGAGATTCTTCGCGTCCACACCATTCAGTAGAAATGTGTTGCTCGTATCGCGCTGACCATTGGCCCAAATCGGATTGTTGCCCAAGCCGGCGTTTACGCCGTTGCCACTGGGCAGTTCAGCGTTCACGCCCGGAGAGTGAATTGCGAGACCTGTAAAGCTGCCAGTCGGGAGCGGCACAGCTTCAATTTGAACTTTGTCCAAAACATAGCCGTTCGTGGTATCGACTGTATTGACCAGCGGAGTTTCCGCGACAGTTATTGTGGTGCTGACAGCGCCGACGCTCAGGGTCGCGTTCACAGTGGCCGTGCGATTTGCCTGAACCGTAATCGACGGAATCTTCTGGGTTTTAAAGGAATCGTGCGTGAACGTCAGCGTGTAAGAGCCGATGGGCAAGTTCACAAAGGTATAGACGCCTGTGGAATCCGTCTTCTGTGTGCGCGTAAGCGTAGTTTGATCGCCGACAGCCGTGACCGTGGTATCAGGAAGCGCGCCGCCAGAAGCGTCCGTGACAGCGCCGGTGACTCCGCCAAGCGTTTGCTGGGCTGGCGTCGGAATGGAAAACGGAAGGCTGAGAACGACAATCAGAGCAAAGCGAGTCCGCTTATTGGGCGCAACACACAGATCTGATCGTAACTTCATTTTCGTCGGCGAGTTGATCGCCAAAACGTTACGTTGCTTGTCAAACCCCAATCTACTCAATAGAGCATATTCGATATCGAATGCGGAGAAAAATCAAATCTTTTTGTGAACTCGATCAGGGACTTCCTACTGCGTTCCAAAAACCTCTTCCCGAATTTTGGAACACCCTGGAGCGACACGATACAACGTTCCGACCCCAAACCCTAGCTGCTTGGCAATGGCCCGCCAGCTGAGCCCCTTGCGTCGCAGGGCGGCAACAGTTTCGACACGCAGGATTACTTTCGGACGGCCGAGACGCTTTCCTTTCGCACGAGCATTCCGCAACCCGGCCTTCACTCGTTCCACGATGAGAGAGCGTTCCAATTCCGCAGCTGCACCGAGAACCGTGAATACCATCTTGCCGGCGGGCGTCGAGGTACACGCGCTCTGTGAGACTCACAAACTCGATAACGAGTGCCTAGTTGGAGGAAGCGTAACTCGTTAATTTCGGTGTCGGTTCTGATGTCAGTTCGACTTGCATTTCACTGCGCGCTACTGCGCGACGCTGCGGAGAAATTGTGTACGAAAGCTTTTGCCGATCGAACACGGAAGCCATAGACTTCCCAATTTCCGACCTTAACTTGAAATCCCGAGCTTGCGTCCCAAAAACATCCGTTTGTGGCATAGCAAGCCACTGGACAACATTCCGCGAAATCGTGTGCAGAATCACCGTGAATAGCACACCGATCTGCAACCGATCTCCACGCGATGAGCGCGCGACGTTTCATGGCTCAAATCCAGGGGCGCGCCGGATTTAATCGCGCTTCCAGCAGAATCAACAAGTTACGAGCGCCTGTGTGCGACATGAAATTCGAGGGATGCACAAACCAGTCCCAGGTTCAGTTATGGAGGAAGTGTATCAGGGGCACGTTGGTGAGGTGCTGATTCTAGGCTACTTATCGGCTAACGCTTAGAGTGGCCGGCGCGACAACGGCTCGAATCGAAAAACGTTTCACGCCCTTGAGGGACTGAACACGCTATTCCATGCTGGTTTTGACGGACCGCTCTATCGCGCTTGGACTGGTCACGACGGTTTTCTTGCTCGTCCTATTTGATCTGCTTCACCGTTTTCCTTGCACAGGGACTCGCTTTGATCGTTGCGGTGGCCCCCACATAATCGCGATTAGTGCGATCGCTGCTTCGGCCTGTACGCGTACATCACTGTGTTTAACAAGGCGTTTGAATTGCGCTTCAGCACGTTTCGACTGCTCGTGAGTTTTGGCGCAAATCAGATCGCGCTTTGCTCGGCGAACGAGGGCCTTGATCTCGCGTTGTGTTAATCGGCGTGGCCGATTTGCCTTCTTCGCTGCTGCGTCTTTCTTCATCGCGATGGATTCTCTCACAGTGGTCCTTGACAGGGCAACAGGGGATGTTATAGGCCTATAACAAGATGAAAGCTTGCTCGTCGCGTGAGGCAGCAAAGAAACTCGGAATCAGCCTTATGACTTTGCAGCGCTACATCGCCGACGGTAATTGGATCAAAGCACCGAAGCTGCAGACGGTCGGTGGGGTGAAGCTCCGGCTCTGGACTGATCGCGACATTGAGCGAGCCAAGAAATTGATGGAGAAATAGTGGAGTAAAGCGGGACGCGCCCGTGCTTAGAACACGCACGCGCCCCTAACCAAATCGACCTGTTAGGAGGCCGACATGGCTGACGGAAAGTCTACACCGCTCCGCGCGGCGGTCTACGCGCGGGTTTCTACTCTAGGAAAAGGGCAAGACACTGAGGTCCAGCTCCGCGAACTGCGCGAGTACGTGTCGCGTCGGAGTTGGCACCTGGCTGGCGAGTATGTCGATGTCGGAATTTCAGGAACAAGGGAAAAACGACCAGAGCTCGATCGGCTCCTGGCTGACGGTCATCGACGCCGATTTGATGCCGTCGTGGTCTGGAAATTCGACCGCTTCGCGCGCTCCGTCTCGCATCTGCTTCGGGCGCTCGAGACGTTCCAAGCGCTCGGTATCGAGTTCGTGAGCCTCACGGAAGGCGTGGACACTTCGACGCCAGCCGGGAAGATGGTTTTCACCGTGCTCGGAGCGGTTGCCGAACTCGAGCGATCGCTCATTGTCGAACGCGTCAAAGCCGGTCTGCGGAATGCGAAAACAAAAGGCAAACGGCTCGGACGTCCTAAGGTGGTCGTGGATGTCACCAGAATTGCCAATCTGAGAGCGGCTTGGCTGGAAGAAAATTTCCAAGGAGCTAGGGGTTGGAGTCGGGACCGTACGCAGAATCGCTCAGAAAGGCTCTGGCCGTGGTTCAAAAAAACCGTCACTGCCAGAATTTCCGAGCTCCTGCCCAGGGGTCTACGAGCGACCTCGCCTATAGAACTTCGGAGTCAAAACGGTCCGCTTTCGATGTAACAAAACGGGGGAAAGGTTACCTTGGGAGACGGCCACCCTCTTCGGTGTGGGAGACGACGCGGCGTATCTCTCGGGGTTTATCGCGGCACGGGAGCCCGCGCACTCGCTTCTGGGTGTCGTGGGGGAGTATTCTGCCTCCTAAGCGTCGTACTTTGCACTGCACTCCGATAATCGTCAGGTAGGCCGTAAACGCGTTCTGTCGCGTCTGCTTTGTGGCAATGAGATCGATCGGGCCTTTCCGTTTCTAGCGGTGGCGCATTCCAGGGCGCCATCGGCGCGAAATACGCGGCGTTTGCGGCTGATTCAGTTGCTGAGCTGCGAAACGTACAGCTACAAGCGGGTCGCACGGATTCTCGGCTGAACGACATGGCCGACCGCATGCCCATCCTGGCAAGTCGACCCGATCGAAACCTACGCATCCTCTCCTGATTTCTGGTTGCGCCTGGGTTGCGCTGGAGCTCAGCACCGATATCCCGGAGTGTGACGGTCGCGTCATCACCGTGGGCTTCCAGGTTTCTTTTCACGAGGTATTCGAGGGGCGCAACGTCCGTCCTCCGGATCGAACCTTTCTCGACAAGAGAGTCCATTTACGTTGGAACAACTTCGGGCGGAGGGGGGATGTTGCGATTCTTAAGCCACTCCAGGCTGATGCTTTGGTTGGATCTATTCTGCGGAAGCTCCTCCACATCCGGCATGAAGATCAGCAGGCCGGCCTCAGCGGTCATAAGCGTATATCCATAGACAAGTTGGTCCTGATAATGAACAAGATCGAGATCGAACCACGGATCTTTTGATATATCGATCATCATCAGGTCGACATGATGCATGGTGAGCTTTCCAAAATCGATAGTTCCGCCGCGAAACTGCAAGAAATTGCGCCATTCCTCGGCGACCGTTACCGCACTTTCCGCGTTCCCATAAATCTCTTCGAGATCCGGGTTGACTATCTGAGCCTTCGTTAAGCGTCCATGGATATGCGGCGCAGGGAGAACTTCTTGCGTGTCGATAACGACGTCGTTTTCTGAAACCTGTATGCCCGGAATGCCTCGGGGATCGAATAGGTCGGCAACCTTAATGTGTAGACCGCCGAGAAGGCCTTGGAACGGAATCTTGAGGACATCGATTTTCGTAACATGGATCTGGATTCTGTTTTCAGGCACAGCAGCGAGCGTGCCGGTCAATTCAACTGGTATGGGGATGATCTTATGCAGGGTACCGCGCAGCTTAATTTGTTCGCCATCGCCTGAAAGACTGATGTTCTTCAAAGGAGACTTAGCGACATTCGCATTCAGAAAGTGACTGATGTCTCCGATGTTGGCGTGAACCACCCCAGCATCAACGTCGAGGAAGAAAGAATCTGGCTCATCGAAATTGGGATTCACGTTGCGGTGCGTGCGGACCATGCGGCCTCGTAGCCAGGGAATGTAGACACGGAACTCGGGGCCTTTGCGAAGCAGCAGGTTATGAGCCGAAACGGCCGTGGCCTCCGAATCAGCCGAGGCGGCTGAAAGCACCCCAGCACTGGGTTCAGAGGTCGCAATGGGCGCCGCCTTGTTGCTATTGGCTGAATAAGAATGCCAAACCAACAAGACGGCTAAGACAGTGACGATCGAGATGAGTACCGCGACACTGGCTCGCACGAGCCTCGTTCGAGCGGCTAAGCCGCCCGGCTCTAGCTGGAAAACAACCACCTAGTGGCTGAAAACAACCACTGAGACTTGGGCGTTTGTTATAACGGTGAATGACCTACTCGGTTTGCGTCCTCTGTTGATTGGCGACCGATGTGCTCATCCTATTCAAATGAGGAACGAAAACGGAGGTCGCCATGAGATCGAAATTCCTGCTCGCTCTGGTCGCTGGCGGAACAGCGTTGCTAGGTTTGACTGGGACAGCCCACGCTCAGCAATGGGATTCTTGTTCGGCCCGCATCCAGAAGGATCAGCAAGACTTTAATCGAGCTGTTTATTCCTACGGATACTACAGCAAGCAGGCACAGCACGAGCGAGATGAATTGCAACGGGATGCCGCGGATTGCGACCGGACCTACAGGGATCGGGACGATTGGCGATATCGCGACGACGGCGGATACTACGACAACTATGATGCCGCCTGGCACAGCGGCTACTGGGATGGACTGTTAATTGGCGAGCGGGATGCACAGAAGTATCGAACCTATCGTCCATCGAAGAACGACTGGTACGAGGATGCAGATCGCGGTTATAACAGAGCCTACGGCGATAAGAGCCTTTACAAGTTTCGATACCGTCAGGGATTCGAGCAAGGTTACTCAGAGGGCTATCGACGGTAGCGGTAAATTGCTCGACCGTCAGGCGACCGTCCAGTAGCGACTGGTGGCCTTTTTTCTTGTCGACCGGTTCGGCGGTTATTTGAGTTCCTTCGCCATGAGGACAAGGCTGACCAGCTGTAACTCAACAAACGCTTTCCTGTGAATGCGACCACCTTTCTTGGAATCAACCATCTGGATGTGCGCCTCAGTGCTGCGAGGAATAACCACGCGATTTTCCACAAGGATCGATGGATCGACTGAGCCTGTGAAAAGATCGCCCGGGCGATTTCGATTGGAGTTCACCTTATCTGCCATGCGCATTTCGATCACAGTACCTTCGGGAAGGGTCACAAAGCGATTCGTATTAGGCTATTCATGCGGCCCGTTAGCAGGCTCCAGCCGAGACTCGCCCCTGCCATGAAAACGCCCTTTTCGTTCAGCGCCCCCAAGTGCGCCGCAACAAAGCGCTCAAAGAGTTGCGGCTGCCTCTTGAAAATCTGCGTCACGCCATCCCGCAAGCCTGGCCAGCGGTCCAATATTAGGAGGTATCTTGCCATCATCCACGCCCGCCGAACCATTTGCCGATGCGCTACTTCGTACAACCTCAAATCGTTAGCCGCGATTGCCTCGGCTAGGGCCCAAGCCTGCTTGAACGCGAGGCCGAGCCCTTCCCCTGTGATAGCGTCTACGCGTCCAGAAGCGTCACCGACCAGTGCGACGCGGCCCACGCAAACGCGCCGCAATCTCAGCATTGAAGTGGTCCCGCCGCGCTCCGTACTTGTTGGCTCGCTCTTTCCCAGTCGTGCACTGAGCGCCGGAAATACCCCTAAAGCTTCGCCTAACCTCAGTTTCGGATCGCGAGACACCACCGCTACGCAGACTTCGGTCGGGCCGACCGGCGTTACATACACTTGCAATCTCGGGCCCCAGTACACTTCCACGCAGTCCGACCAGGGTTGGACTCGGTAGTGCCGCCGATATGCAAACCGCTGCTTCCTCTGGACAAGGGAGTCGAGGTCGCTCCTACGCCGAACGAGCGAATTTGCCCCATCCGCACCGACAATCCACCGCGCCCGCACACAAGTCCCGTCGGATAGAAGCTCTTCGTCATTCAACACCGTCACTCGGGTCCGCCACACGGTGCAAACACCACACTCCGAGGCACGTCTTAGTAATCTTTCGTGGAGGGTTTTGCGTCGCACGCCTATCCCTGGCCCCGCTGGGAAGTACGCACGCGGCGTGGCTGTACCATCAAGAAACTGGATGCCTCGGAATTTGTAGCCGTCGAGAGATCCCAGCGTTACGCCCAAACGAGCGAGCGCATCAACGCTGTCCGGGAGGAGACCTTCACCGCACGCCTTATCAATTGGCGGCTGCTCCACGTCGGCTACCATTACTCGAAGTCCGTGTCTTCTGACTGCAATCGCGGTGGCCAAACCCGCTGGACCACCGCCAACTATGAACACGTCCGTTGTTTCGCCCAACGTACCTCCGCTGACAAGCCCTCGTGCATAGAGCCACCCGCGAGATTACGACCACGCGGACATCGCAGTTGTCAGGAAGGTGTCACTTTCTTGAATCCACGGAGTGACAAGCCTTTTACACTTCCATGACCTACCCATGACACTTCGCTTTTTTCACGCTGCTAGGTTCGCGATTCGCACGCGAGCCGATGGAAGAAAGGCGCGTTCGCAGCGGGTGTAGGCGCTCTCGGGGTTGCGTTGACCAGCCGCGACAGCCTGATTTTCGCCGAGAAAGGTCCCAAAGAGAAAAGCGGAAAGCTCACTCCCGGCGATGCTGCGCTTCTCCGCTTCGCAGCCGCGGCCGAAATCCTCGAGACGGACTTTTGGGTGCAGTACAACGAGCTGGGAGGCGTTCCAAACACAAGTGAAGTTCCCGGCGGCAGCGGCAATCCAGCCTACACGGCGGCTCTCCAAGTGCTCGACATGGAAATGCCACAGTACATTCACGACAACGCGGATGATGAATTCACTCATCAGAACTTCCTCAACGCATACCTCGTATCTGCTAACGGCCCGACGCTAAGCGCGGCCGATTCGATTATCCGCGAAGTGCTAAGACCGGCCTTTGCCAATCTGGCCCAGACAGAGAATATAGCGCCCTGTCATAATTACCAGTTCCCGCAGCTGTGAACGACCCACAGAATCCCCAGTAAGGCCGCTGTTCCTGCTCGCCGCAGCATAGTGTCGTGAGCTCAGTTGGGTAGGCAGGCAATCCGGACGTAATGACCGTGAGAAGGAGAACACACGTGCGAGACATGGACAGACGCCTGCGTAACAGCGTTATAGGTTGCCTCTTCGTGTTGTTAGCTGGCATCGGCATAGCCGCCCAGACACAGGAACGAATGACAATCCAGGCGACGGCAATGGGGACGAGTACACAATTGGGCAAGCAAGCTGACGTCAACATTTACATCGAGCAGCTTTCCACGGAGGAGGATCGGGCGAAATTGATCCAGGCCTTCCAGCAGCGCGGCCAGGACGGCCTTAGGAGTGTCCTCGAGGATATGAAGTCCAAGGGGCGGGTCAGATTCTCGAGCGGGGGCGTAGGAAACGACGTGAAATACATCGCCGAATTGCCGTCTGAGAAGGGCCGCCGGTTCCGCCTTGTTACTGATCGCAACATCGCCTTTGCTGAGCTGTACGCCGGCACGCGCTCGCGCGAGTACAGCGTCGGCGCCATGGAGCTAACCATAATGCCGGACGGGAGCGGATCAGGGCGGGTGTTGCCAGCATGCAAGCTGAAGGTGAATAAGAAGACGAAACAGATCGAGGTTGAGACGTATCAGAACCCCTGGAATTTGACCAATTTCAGAGTCTCCAAAGATTGAAGGAGCTCTGCTGCAGGCATTCGAAGTCCTAAATGTGTCTGGTAACGCCTTGCTGGGACCTGCGACAAGCAGTATAGGAACGGAAAATGGCGTGGGCCCAGACTCCTCCGCTATCGGCGGCTTCTTTCGCCAGTACACCGGCCTAGGCCGGGGGTTCGATTCCCCCCGCCGGCGCCAACCTTAACCTCTGTGCTGAAACGGCTTTATCTATCTTCGGCGTCTCAGCGAGAACACCTTCGGAGTCGTCAACTGCATTGAATTCGTGGTGTTCTGAGCACCCGCAAGGCTCTAACTCCCTGTCTTCGGTTGGATGAATCACAGCAGGGCCCCGGCCTGACATAGATGGCCGCTATCGGGCTCTCTGATCCCCTTTGGATTGTGATTGGAGTCGCTGCCATTCGTTAAGTTCTGTCTGCAGCTCGTTTTTTCGAGTTTCGTTGGTTTCAATCGCCAACCTTCGCTTAAGTTCGGCGATTCGTCCGCTAACGAAATTAGGGCGTCCTGACTTCTTAGGTTTTTCGAATCGCATATTAGAGAGCTGTAACGTTTGCAGCCTGCAGGCCCTTCGGCCCCTTAGTGACCTCAAACTCAACTGCCTGGCCATCGTTCAATGACTTGTACCCGTCTCCCTGTATGGCCGAAAAGTGAACGAAAACATCTTCGCCTGATTGACGTTGAATGAACCCGAATCCTTTGCTGGCATTGAACCACTTCACTGTACCTTGTTCTCTCATTGGGTTTCCCTCTTCTCTCTAATGCGATTTGCAGAAAAAAAAGAGGAGCAGCAAGTGTGGACTTGCAACCCCTCTAATCGATGCTAAAGGTGATACAAGAGCAACAAAAGCAACGCCATCGTCGCATATTTCGGCAGCCCAGTCCATTCACTACGGTGAGCGCCTTTGCTGGCTGCGTCGCCGCTGCCGCGGTTGGTCCCCGCTATCGACCAATTCGGTGAGCTCTGTCAACTTCACCCAGAACCTTTCCCCGCTAGTCGAGGTCAAGACTTCGGCCAACTCTGCGGTCGAGCGTAACAACACAACGTCGCCAACTCGCTTGTGCCGATGTGTCGGGCTCCGACGATCGTTCATCTGTCCTCCGTTTTGTACAGCCGATGCCGAACACGATTAGTTGCGCTAGGAAGGTCTCGTGACTACCGTTGGCCCTATGTAGGTCACGACGATGCCTTCTCCGGTTGCCTGATTCTTAAACTCAAAAGACCACTTCTCATTTCTGTGTGAAGAGCATTCCGGCGCTTCGTTTACAACGCGCGCGATTGCCTCGCGGAGTCGAAGCCCAGCCGCTGCCACCTCTTGCTTAAGTAGTGGATCCATCGGTCAGCCCTCCGTTTTCTTGCTGTTATTTCGAGGAGAAGACGTTCAATCACTAGAACATCGACATCACGTGATGCCTGCGGTTCTGTCGGGTATGTGTCCCGCGGTGCGTGCTCGACTTAGCTAGTATACACCGCGAGCATAGTTGAAGACTAAACCGTGCGGGGCGGGGTCGCGGCTGCTCTTTTTGCTCAATAACAGATGCTAACTCCGCCAAGCCGGCAGGGAGCAGGTCGTCAATTTCTTCGGCACCACTGCCAAAGCCGATGGCTTGCGCGCACCTGTCAGTTTTTCCAGAACTGATGGGACCGAGAAGAAAATTCAGCGAGGACTAGCCAAAGGGCTCCTCGCGATCTACGTCGTCTGGCATTTGATGCGATCAACCATGCCGCAACGACCTCAAACAGGACTGGCTTGGCTTACGACTTCTTCGTCCCTCCCCACGCCTTATTGCGCTGTCCGGTGAGCATAGGGGAAGAAGTAGCCGCGGAATAGCCTTGGTCGCATCCGGCGTAACCAACACATTGACCGAAAGCTTGCGAAACTTGGCATTGCCAGACCCCTGTCTCAAGGAACGTATTATGGGCTTTACCTGCGGCCACCCCAGCCTCCTCCTCCTCCTCCGCGGCTCCACGAACCTCGAGAGCTTTCCGCTCTCGATTGCCAGCCGTTTCCGCTAAAGGCAGACGAGGATCCTCCGCCGCTCTTCCCCTGCTCTCCCCAACCTTTCGAGGCAGCGGCACTGTTTTCTGAAGCGCCCGAATAACTCGAGCCGGACTTTGGGGTTCCCTGCGTTTGCTGCCACCCACTACCGCTGTTCTTGTAGACATTCCCGTTAGACTCTGCGTACTTGGTGCCACTTGCGGTTTCGCCCGCCGCTGCATTTCCGTATGCGCCCGACGCGGCCGCACCCTTGGCTCCCGTCGTGCTTTGATACGTTCCGACAGTCCCCTGTGACGTAGTTTCGTGCTGTGTATACGCCGTCTGGCCGTTCTTTGAGACCTCCGAGCTCCCGTAATTCCCAGAGGCATTGGAGGTTTGATACGTGGAGCCATATGCTCCGGTCCTCGGGTTGTAGGCTTGGCCGGCAGCTGCGCTCCCATATGGCGTTGAAACCGATCCACCGCGCGCATAAGTCCCTGTGGATGGGTTGTAAGCGGTGCCAGCGTGCGCCGAACCGTATGGGCCATAGGCGCTGGCACTGGATCCGTAATAACCTCCATGCCAGGCGTTGTTTCCATAGTAGGTGGTGCTTCCGTACACGACGGTGCCTCCGTGCCAGTTGCAGTTCCAGTAACTGTAGCTCCATCCGCAGCAACCGCCGCCCCCGCTGATTGCCGCACCAACCGCAATGCCGGCTCCGAAGGCGAGCAGGCCTGTCGCGGCGACGGTCGCGGCACTGTAACCGGGAGTCACATATGTCGTGCCATAGACAACCGTTGGGTTGTAACTCGGGACGTATACCACCTGCGGGTTGGTGGGCTGAATCACAATCACCTGTGGCGACTGTTGCACAACGGTAATTTGGGAACCTGACTTCAGATTGCCCGCAGCGTACGCCTTAGCGCGTAAAACCTGGACCGCCGACATAACATCAGCTGCCTGAGTGTGGTACGCCTCGCCCAGAGCCGACGTCCAACTAAGGTTTTTCGCCAGGTTGTCGAGGACGGAAGGGAACTGCGTGAGTGCCTTCACACTGGGGTCCCATGGCTGGGTATCGACGGCTTGCATTAGCGCCGATCCAGCGAGGCTCTTGTTCTGTGCGAGCCAGCTATTGGCGGACGCAACCTGGTCCGGAAAGGTGGCGGCCCCAAGAATCTGGGCAACAAGGGCGTCCGGGTAGAGCGCAATGGGCGCGACGAGTTGTTGCAGCTCATCCGCAGATAAAGGCGCGCCTTGTCCCGAATAGCCGTTTGGCGACGGTTGCTGCGCCCCAACTTCCAAGGGCACAGCGGCGCCCACCAATACAAGAGATAAGGTTGTTGCTAAAAGCTGTTTCGTCAAATTCTTGACCATTTGCTACGCTCCAAATCGGAGTACTGTTCTCGAGTTTGAGCAGGCTGGGCCGTGCTGTTCGCCTGATTGTGATCTTCGTTCAGTGGAAACGCGGTGATAGTTGAGCCTCACAAGAGTCTGATCCGCGACTCGAGCTGGCGACAAGTGTAAGAATTTCTAGTCCGGGGCCACTTCCAAATTGGTTAGAGTAATGCCGCATGTTTCGATGGTCACGCTTTGCTACTGTCAACTGACCTTTTTTTGTCTCTTCCGCCTTCGCGCGTAGAACTACCGACCTAGCTTACTTTTGTTTGGGTGGGTAATCCTTTAGGAGCTTCTGCATAGCCTTGTCCAGATTCTTTTGATTCTTTTCCTGGTTTGAGCTGGGGTCCATAGTCTTTGTCGCTCTTCCGGTCCACACGAGCTTTTTCGTAGCTGGATCGTACATATCCAGAACGAGAGTCCCTATGTTGATTGTCGAACTTGTCGCAGAGCCCATTCCGCCCCAGCGGAGACCACCACCCATGCCGTACGCGTTCCATTGTTTCTCCTGATCCAGTGCGATCTGATAGCCTACATAAAGATCGGCACTCTCAGTGTCAACCTTGGTCAGGCCTTTGGACATCAGTTGAGAATCCACAGACTGTTTAATCTGCGCGTCCACAATTTGGTTAGGATGACCCCCACCTTCGATGGCCACCCATTTATATGTGTGATACTTAGAGAAATCGGTCCCCGGCATGTAGTTGGATTTCACATCTTGCGCCAGCGCTGCTATCGAAGCCATAAGCGTCAGGGCTAATGTCAGGCCCATCCGCACCGGTGTCATCCAGGTTCTCGTTTCCATGGGTTTTCCCCTCTCTTCACCAGCCCCTTGTGATGGTTTGCTTAAACTTCCTCGAATTCATGCACCGCACCCGACCGAATTCTCAACAGGAATGACGCTGTTGTGCAGCGTCGCTAAATGCTAGGCCGCCAGGTGCCGCCCCGAACACTGGCACATTTGACAGTCCTCCGGCGGGCAAATACCCGCCCGCCGGGAGTGGCAGCAATGTGATGCCAGCCGTACGTTTTATGCGGCTTGCTTGTGACATCTGACGCCTGCGACGACGGTGCCTGGCGACGGCATGGTGTGCCTTGTGCGGCCTACCCTCGAACTCGTGCAACGCGAGCCTGTTAGTTTTGTCAGTTGCGAGGCACTGCGTTTCATTCAAGTCTAGCTTCGGTTGGATTCTATCGAGCTGGTCGTTCTGAAGCGACGGTCAAGCAACGTCGCAGAGACAGGTCCTGAAACCCAAGACGTAAAGGGTGTTTTCATGGTGCTTCTCGCCGAGGATAGGCGCGGGTGAGATCTTTAGCGACATTGAGGAATGAGAAAGGCGCTTCGCAACGTCCTGCTGCCCTCCTTTCATGTGACATGATGTGACGCCAAATGGGCGTCATCACAGCAAGAAATCGAAAGAGAACCTTAATGAATCCACTCATGGTCAATCTCGAAATACTTCCGAAGAAGTATCCCAACGAGTATGTAGAACAGGAACAGATCAACGAGATCGGCCCACCACAGCGCTGCGTTGGTAGCTGATCACAACATTCTGTTTCGTAGCCCAGGAGGACTCAGAATGAAAAGGATGACCATTGTGATGATGTTGCTGGCTAGCAGTTGCCTGGTACGCGTGCAGACTGTAGAGGCTCAGGCTCAGGCTTCTGCCACGGCAGCGGACAATCAGGCCACGATCGACCAGGATGTCTCTCTGCTCCGGCAGAACCTTCGCTCCAACAAAAAGCAACTGATCGCAGCGAATCTGACCTTGACCGATGCAGAAGCAACCAAGTTTTGGCCGATTTACGAGCAGTACGCAGCGGAGTTAACCCAGCTGGGCGACCAGAAGTACGCGCTTATTAAGGAATACGCACAAGGCTACGGGACCTTGAGCAATGAGCAGGCGCTCAGCTTACTGAACCGCTCTCTGGCCTTGGACCAGCAAATTGCGCAGTTGCGCACGAAATACGTGCCGATCGTCAACAAAGTGCTACCGGGAATCAAGACTGCCACCTTTTTCCAGTTGGATCGCCGGTTAACATCGCTGGTAGACCTGCAGCTGGCCTCAGAAATTCCTCTGGCCCAGGACCAGAAGTAGGTCGGAAAAGGGATTGGAACGTGGTGCCGAGCGCGGCTGGCTGAATCGTCAGAGCGAAGCGCTCTAACTCGAAGCTTGAAAGCAGCGGCGACACAAGGCCACAACGATCACGACAGCTGACGAGCGCCACTGTCACGCGCGTGTCTCGGGCGGCACCGCCTACGACTGGCGGTCGCCATTGCTAGCATGTGCTTAAAGGTAATTGGGGATTAGTGGACTTTCGCATTACACGGACGATCTTGGGAATTCAGAGGTTCTGCGAACGTTTCTGTGCCGTTTAACTCGTCCCGTCTGCGCGCAAGATCGCTTCGAACGTCGACCCGCGTCTGAATGCCCTAATGCCAACCTGGACCAGGCAATGCAAAGCTAGTGAGGGACTTTCCACCCAAACCCAAATAGGCATGGCCGGTGGCATCCTCCGAGCAACCGCTGAATTTTCGGTTTGCCACCAACGCGCTATAAGGGCAGGATGTTGCTAGTCAGGAGGTCGACTGAGTATGAAATCATTGCGCGAAATTTTGGACGAAGCGGACGCAGGAAAGTTCGCCATTGGCCACTTCAATGTTTCAGATCTGGTGACCTTAAAGGCAGTTTTCGAAGCTGCACGAGATCTGAAAGTCCCGGTCATCGTGGGCGTCTCCGAAGGAGAACGACAGTTCATGGGTGTCGGTCAGGTTGCTGCGGTCGTGAAGAGTTTGCGCGACGAAAGTGACTTCCCCATTTTTTTGAATGCCGATCACACGCATTCCTTGCCAAGCGCTATGGAGGCAGCAAAAGCAGGATTCGATTGGGTTGTATTCGATCTTTCTGCGCTGCCGTTTGAAGAGAACATTCGTCAAACCAGGAGGGCCGTCGAGGAACTGAAGGCAGTCCGTCCTGGAATTCTCGTTGAAGGCGAAATCGGCGACATCGGCAGCGGATCGGAAATCCACGATGCTGCTCCCGACCTGCAGAAGGGACTTACTACTCCTGAACAGGCGAAACAGTTCCTCGGAGAAACCAGAGTCGACACCCTGGCTCCCGCGGTAGGTAACATGCATGGAATGCTCAAAAGTATGGTTTCGGGAAATACCAAAAAGCGATTGGACGTAGAGCGAATTCGCGCCATCAAAGCGGCGACACAAATCTTCATGACTTTGCACGGCGCTTCGGGAACTGACGATGATGATTTTCGCAGCGCTATCGCAGCGGGAATTACCGTTGTGCACATCAACACGGAAGTGCGGCTCGCCTGGCGGCGTGGGTTCGACAGAGCCCTATCGAAACAGCCAGAAGAGATTATTCCCTATAAGCTCCTCCCCGAAGTCGTCGGCTCCGTAAAGCAAGTCGTCGCTGCGCGATTGGCACTGTTCACTCAGCAGGGGACTCGTGCGTCTTCCGCATCGCACGCGAGAGCACCAATGTGATCTCCATCGGCGAACCCTTGGTGCAGACGATGGACGGCTGACCGCCACTCGAGCAAGAGTGTGGCTTCCCGGTGCAGGTTACCCCTCGGCCGCAACGTGGTCTTGCGTTTACTGACCCGGCGCCGGAGAGCCGGTGTCGGAGTTGATTTGGTCCGGCTCGGGACTCTGATGCAGGGGCTCCCGGGTTTCGGCCGATCGCGATTCGCGGCCATACGGTTTCAAGCCAGGGCCGATCAGCTGTTCGAAGAACCCTGCCCCTTCGTTTATTCCGCTTTCAATCCGGGTATCCGAGCCCGTTAGCTTCACCGATACGTCAGAAGAGAAGAGGTGCAAGGGCTTGCCGGCGGCTTGAGCCGCGGTGCTCGGTTGAGATCAGCAACGGCCCTGCCTTCTTGTGCCCTGCCCATCGCATATTGTCATGACGCACCGTGGGCACACAAATCGCGAGTGGTGGTGCCGGTCGCCGCACTCCACGTGGTGCGCTGAGCATTCCAGGGCGGCCGACCGACCAAACCGCAGCAGAGCGATGATTGCAGCAGCTATTGCTACCGATCCGTACTCCAGCAATAGGATCCAGTCAGGAACCAACCACGGCCGTCCAACTGCTCGCAGATGCCAGACAAGATAGGTAGGAATAATGCTCAAGCTCCAGATCATGATCGGCACCGTCGAGGTCGACCTGATGAACGGCAGCAACCACAGCAGGTACCATGGATATACAACCGGTGCACACAAAAGCGAAGCTGCCATTGGCCAAGCGAACGTATCCGAGGACCATTCAGCAGACCTTCTTCTCATCCAGATCGCGATAAGGATCCCGACAAGCGCCGACAGCCCAGCGACAACCTGGGGAGCCGTCACTCGCTCGAGCGTTGCAAAAACAGGATCATTAAAGCGGAACCTCTGCACGTAGGTGCCGAGCGAGCCGAAAGGAATGCCGCCGTGGTTGAGAAACGGTAGGTACAGAAGACCGAGAACGAGCGCAGCCAGCAGACCGTGGCGAAGGCGAACCCGCTTCCAGTAGAGTGGCAGCAGTACGATCGGTAGAAATTTCACCGCAACAGCAAGCCCAAAGGCCACGGCCGCAACGGCACGCCAGCGTCTCGCCAGAGCTGCCGCGGAGACCATCAGCAGCAGCACGCCGACAATATCGATGTGACCGCTGCCCGCCACTTCAGTCGCCAGCAGTGGGTGCCAAGCATAGGCCAGAACCCAGTGCTCCCCCTGCCGGGTGCGACGCAAGACATCGAGCAACACAAGCACAATCGCCAAATCGCAAACAACAAATGCCACTTTGAGTGCAAAGGTAGACTCGTGAATGGCGGTTACGGCGCGGAAGAATAGCTGTGCCCCCGGTGGATATGGACTCGGTACCTCGGGATTATTGAGCGTGCGGGTTTCAGATGTGTGCAAAGCTGCGAGGGCGGGCTCGTTCGGAATGACGACATAAGGGCTATAGCCGAGCCGCTGTACACGGCCGTCCCAAACATATCGATGAATGTCGTCGTCTGAGCGCGCTGGCAACCACAGGAATAGCACCTGCCACAGAGTAGCCAGCGCGAGACCGAGGACGATGACGCGCTTCGGAAATTTTGGCGTGGAGAAAAGCTCGCGGATAGCTAGCAGGTAGGCGGCGCCAGCAACGAGCAGCGGCATGATGAAGGACGGTTCACCCGTGCGGCTGAAGTTTTGTGAGCAGATCGTCAGAGCCACAAGCTGGATGGCGCCGAGTCCGTATAGCCTGTGAGTGGGTGTGAGTTTCACAGGTCCCCCATACAATGACGCAGGGGCGCGACTGCCTGCTGCCATTCGCCGAACCAGCCGGCAGTCCTTGGCGCCTTCCCGGGAGCGAGCCGTAGTTCCCGAGCCAGCAGAATCAAATCGTTTGCGACGTCAATGTCGTAGAAGGGTTCCGTTAAACCGGTTGATAGTTCAAGCGCCTTCGTCCGCATCAGCAATCTGTCCAGTGCGCTCCGTGTTCCCATACCATCGCCCTCAAACAGCGACGGGTGAGCGGCCTTAGCGCCAACCAGATAGTAGCCTCCATCATGGGTTGGCCCGACGACTACGTCATGCGTGGCGAGCATTTCGAAGGCACCGTCGAGAACCGAGGGTGCAAGGTGCGGGCTGTCGCTATTAAACGCGATGACGTGCTGGCGTCCGGTAGCAGTGAAGTGTCGAAAAACAGAGCTGAGTCCTCCGGCAAGACCCTCACCCGTTTGCGCTATGACCTCGACTGAACTACCTAACAGGTGCGCCAGTTCGTCTTGATCCGACTGAGGACACATCACCGCGACCTCCACCATCGTCAATGACTTTGCTAACGCGAGGGTGTCCTCCAAAAGGCAGCGATACAGCGCTGTTACGGCGGGAGAAGGAAGGCTCTCCAAGAGACGGGTCTTGATCATTCCCGGCTTCGGGGCTTTCGCCATAATGACCAGCGTGCGGTTTGCCTGAGAAAAACACGCGGTGGTCTGACCGAAGGATTCCATGAAAGATCGATCGGAAAACTTACGCCGGGCGCGGCGCGCCGGCCCTCCGACGCTGAAAATAATAGCGCACGATCCGGCTCAGGATGAACCACGTTGCCCCCACTGTGCCTTTCAGGGTGCCGCCAATTTTAGACTTTCCTATGCGGGGGTAGTAGCTCACAGAAACTTCCACGATGCGAAACCCCGCGAGGGCCCCTTTCAAGATCATTTCCACGGCCCAACCGTAGGTAGCCTCCTCAAGGGCGAGGGCGCGTAGCACATCTGCGCGGCCGGCGCGAAATGGACCGAGGTCACTGACCTTTGCGCCATACAAAAGCCTGATCAGGCCAGCGGCCAGGCGATTGCCGAATGATTGGTGCCAAGGTAGCGCACCGGGGTTGCTTTTGCTGCTAAGACGCGAACCGAGCGTAATGTCAGCGCGCCCCTCGATGATGGGAGCCAACATGATCGGCAACTCCGAGGGGCGGTCGCTGTAGTCTCCGTCGAGGAAAACGACCACATCAGGATTTTCGGCGTTGGCAAGACCTGTCAAACAAGCGCGCCCGTATCCCCGGCGAGGCTCCTGTACGACTTGCGCCCCCATGCTTCGGGCCAGCTCCTGCGTTCCATCAGTCGAACTGCTGTCGACAACGATCACCTCAGTGACGAGATGGGAAGGTAGATCGGCAAGCACACGGCCAATGGCCTGCGCCTCGTTATGGGTAGGAATGATAACCGACACGCGCACGCAGATTCGCTCATCACCACCACGGCGACGAGGGCCGCCGCCGTGCCAACAACGCGTCGACGCCCCAGGCTCGACCTGCGCGTCCCACCGCGAGTCCGAGCGATGCGAGCAGCGGAACTAGCAATTCCCAAATCCATGACGTGCCCCATTCCGAGACCCACAGGCTCGAGAGAAACAGGAATGCGACCAAGGCGGCTGGACGCGTTAGTAGACCGACGACCAGCAGGATTCCGAGCGAGATCTCCATCGCCGCCTGCAGGGGAGCGACCATGGCCGCATGGCCTGCCATCAATCCCATAACCCACTTCCATGCCGCCGGCGAGTGGCTTGCCTTGATGTAGTAATTGATTACCCCCGCATAGCCCGCTGCAGTGTAGGCGCCCTTTCCCAGATTCTCGAAGAAGACCGACACGAACATCGCACCGATGGTCATGCGAACCAAGGCCAAGCCCCTGGCCGCGTTCGATTGGCCTTCGAAGCCGAGTGTCGTATTTTGTGCTCGAGCTACGTTTGTCGTCATCGCGAACCTCTGCGCAGCGGATTCCAGCCGAAACTGAGGACCAATCTTAAACTGTCGATCCCCTCTGTGCCAGTGATGCATTTTTCTTGGAAGCGTCTTTCGAGTGTCCTACTGCCATCGACGGCATAGGTGTCTCGAGGTAGACTTGCGATGACGGGGGGGAAATGCTTCCCTGACGGTTCGCCTTGCATGTCGTCGGAGTCTAAAACTCGGGGTTACGAAGGGTTTAGGTGACAGGACATCGGCCAGGTGCCCATACTATTAAACAGCTGTGCGGCCGGTCCCCGCCTGCCAGGCCGACATTACCCGATTCGCAAATGGACTTATTCGATCGCGTCACGCAATTTGTGCATTGCGCCGAGGTAGGTGACCGTGTTCTGGATCAAAAGAATGGGCGTCATCAATAGCGAAATCATTCGCCAAGGTCCCAAAAGAAGATTCTTCCCTTGAAACTCCCAGAATTTGCTGCGAATACACGTTTTGCAGAATTCACCGCGAACCGAGTACAGCCTGCGCAAAACCAGCATCCCGACGTTTCGATTAAACGTCACAGGTTTCGTCACGCGCACTTGGTGGCAGAGTTGGCAGCGCCCCATCGCGTTGAGCACGTCTGAAGATGAGGCCGATGCGGTTGCTGCCATGTTCGTCTCTCCTCTCCGTGGAAATTACTGGAACGTTAACATGCTCCTCTGCAGGTCTCAATTATTCCGCGCCTTGCAGTTTCCGCCTGAGCACTCACCCGCGATGGTCGGGGATGACCTGGCTATTCGTTTTCTGCCCCTGAAACGCTCTTGCGATCGAATACTCGGTGATTCGTCATCTAGGTAAATCAGCCTGGTGCGGAGCACCTTTCGTATGTAGTATAGGCAAACGCCAGATTGGCAGAACTCTATGGCATTCAGTCCGATACCCCTCGTGGATCCCTATGAGTTTTCACTTTTCATGCGAGTTGGAAGGGCCAAGTCCACCCCGCGCGAATCATGGCGGCAGCACACCGCCTCACCCGCTAAGGCCTGACCCGGCGCTTATGGAGAGAAACCAGGAAATTGCATATTTGTGGAGCAACAGATGACCAGATTACTCAGTTATACCCTCCTCGCCATCGCCACACTGTTGACGGCAAGTTTGGCGCTTGCACACCATTCGTTTGCGATGTTCGATCAATCGAAGACGGTCACACTTCAGGGCACCGTCAAGGACTTCCGCTGGAGCAATCCTCATGTCTTCATCCAGCTGCTAGTCAAGACGGAGGGAGGCAGCGAAGAGGAGTGGAGCATTGAGATGACCAGCCCCGAGCATCTGGCGCGCGTCGGATGGCGGCCCGGAACTTTGAAACCGGGCGATAAGGTCTCCCTGGTCATTCACCCCATGCACGATGGCGTCAAGGGTGGTCAGTACCTCTCGGGAACCGGGCCCGACGGGCCCCTGATTGGCTCGGCACCAGCGTCGGAGAGTCCGGGCAAATGATTCTGCGCAAACAGGCGCAAGCCACCGCGCCTGCACGTTCGGATTCCCGTCGGTGATGATCGACTCGCCGCTGATGTTCGAAGCGCTGCCGACGCTGACGGAGACAGCCCTCATCTTCTCCAGTCGGGAAATCCGGCACGTTTACACGGACGGAAGGCCGCATACCGCGAAGGAGGACCTGTGGGCAACGCCCTGGGGTGACTCAATCGGCCACTGGGAAGGAGACACTCTCGTCATCGACACCATCGCGGTCAAATCCGCTTTTGAGCACACTGGTTTTGACGGTACGGCCGTCTTGGCGTTTGGGGGAATCGAACACGAAGAACTGATCACCTACTTGAGCCCGCAGGCGCACTCTATTGGGAGGATCCGCATGGTCGACAAGGATCATCTCGAGGATCGGATCACCATCATAGATGCTGTCAATTTCACTGCTCCCTGGCACTTGAACCGCATTCATCCCCGGGTGACGCACGTTCACCGCATGGTCTACGAAGACTGCGAAGGCGAGGAATGCAACCTTATCGTCAACGGGCATTTCACGCTCGCACCGCCACCGCCATCACCGACCGCGCAGCCTCCGTCTGCGCAATCTCCCCAATAGCTTTCCGCCCTTGCTTCTTAGTGAACCGTGCGCCCTTGCTGCGAACGCTAAGGCTGGGTGAAGGCGCGAGGGGCTTTGGTCGTTTGCCTGGCGAAGACACCGGGTTGCTTTGTCCTGGCCGGGATTCGCAACATTCGTTCAGGTCACCATCGGCGTGTTCCAAGCGCGAGCTGCAAAAGCCTCATTCGCGCGGGTGGTCAGAACTGGGTGCCACGCGGAAGCAACCCCCATCAGGCGAAGTTTGAATGTATAGGTCGGTGGAGGAGGAGCGCTTGGTGTACAAAAGCTGAACTCAGCGACGCCGCTGATTCAGAGACACCAAAGGAGGCTCCTCCATGCAACCTATGTATTACATCGGACTGGAT
>Ga0306920_100002132_pt1 | contig 24892 bp, 17 predicted proteins | sample flu12Cox44000170_FD_204666 | JGI IMG/M metagenome (GOLD analysis project Ga0306920, IMG submission 204666) | Lab enrichment of tropical soil microbial communities from Luquillo Experimental Forest, Puerto Rico - flux4day.12C.oxic.44.000.170 (v2)... | ecosystem: Environmental > Terrestrial >...
GGCCAGGTATGAGCCGTTCACAATGGAGTTCGCCTTACTGCTTCCTCGGCCGTCAGGCCCGTGACATGTGGAGCAGAAAGTCGCGTACACTTCAGCCCCGTGGCGAGGATCCCCTGGAGCGGCCGCAGTGTAGGGAGGAGGGATATCGCCGCGGAGGACGGCGGGATCAGCCCAGGATCGGATTCCGCTGGCGATCACACCGATTTGAGCGTCAGTGAGCATTCCTCCCGCGCTTTGTGCGAAGGCCGGCATCGGCGTACCAGCCACCCCATTGGCGGCGGTGTGTCGAATTGCGGCATCGTCCGCGATCGCCAGGAAAACAGGATTGCTCAGAGCAATCGCCGCTCCCCCCTTGCCGCCACGACCATGACATGCCGCGCAGTTCTCTGCGTATAGGATCTTGAAGTCCATGATCTGGTTCGGAGCGAGCACCTCGGAGCGCGGGCTAGGCCGCCCAGGGGCATGATTACAGGCGGTCGAGACCAGGATTGGGACGACTCCGAATCCACACCAGATGGACCGCCGCTTCATCGTCGGGAGTCCTCTCCGTTCCCCTCACCCATAATGCCGGGCGCCTCAATGCCGGCGCGAATGGCGAAGGGAAGGTGCTGCCAAGTTTGTACGCGCTGTTGCCTTGAAACCACAATGCCCGCGACAATTCCGAACCCCACCTGGGAGATTACAAACCAAGGCCAGTTCACCCGTCTATTGAGCACAGGGTTCAGGACCTCCAGAAAACTATGGATCAGAGCCGACCACAAGATAGGCGCGATCACACCACCCAACAAGATAGGGCGGCGTGGAATCATGGGAAGCATCGCGCCATATAGGAGCCCGACCAGCAGGGATGTACCGAGGTGGATGACGGTGGCGATGATCAGGGAATTCGGCTGGAAGGAGGCAAGCTGCGCGGAAGTATTCTCCGCCCCCGGAAAGAACCCAGCCGCTAGGAGATTGATCGGGTACCAGATGCTGTGCTGGCCGATTAGTCCATAGATCATTGCCAGAACGGCCATGGCCACGCTTCCTGCCAGGCCACCCTTCACGCCCGCCGAGACCGGATAGATCTCAATGGGGACTCGAGCCCGGTGCGGTTCGTGCGTAATCCATCCCACACGGGCGACCATGGGGTGGTCTGTCATTACCGGAATCGCTTCCTCCGATACCTGCAGCACTTCACATTTCTCGTGCGGCAGGACCTCACGGAACCAGCCGATGTATCCGCCTGCGGCGAGTATCGCACCTAGAATACTCACAGATGCCGTCGTGAGCAGTCCTGCGAACACCAAAGTAATACCAAGAGCCAGGACAACGGGCCATGCCGTCGGCGCAGGCAGTTCAATATTAGCTGATGCTTTCTCTTGAGTTTTCACCGGTAGTTCCAGATTCACTTTCAGGTCCTCTACTTAGCGTCCGATGACGTAAACGACGGTGAAGACGACGACCCAAACGGCATCCACGAAATGCCAATAGAGAGACAACACGTCAAGACGGTACGTGTGTTCTTGCTTCACTTGTCCTAGGAACGCGAATGCCAAAACAAATGAGAGTAAAACAAGACCTACTGTCACATGGAAGCCGTGTAAGCCGACCAACGAGTAGTAGGTGGTTCCGAAGAGGTTGGTTTGGATTGTCAAACCATCTTTGAAAATCAGCCGATACCACTCGCGGGCAGTGCCATAGAGGAACGTGGCCCCGAGCGCGATCGTCCCCAACCACCAGTTGCGGAAGTCGCTAATCCGACCCTGTTGAATCGCTCTGATGGCGCGATGAATCGTTAGACTACTCGAAAGCAGGCAGATCGTGTAAAAGACCGGCACCCGGAGAACGTCTTTCGGCGTAGGCCCTGTAAGGCTCTTGCCCACATAGAAGAGATACGCGACCACGAAGATTACGAAGATCGAAGCCTCGGCGGCAATCAAGGCGAGCATCCCCACGCGACCGCGAGTCGGAAGCTCCCAGGGAAGATCCTGTCCGGAAATTGTTGTTGGCGTCATGGGATACCCATCACTCGTACCGCCAATCCGGATCCTCCGGGTGCTTGAGATCCCAGAGCGGGCGACGGCTCCGAACTGATGGAATCAGCGGGAAATTATAGGCAGGCGGCGGCGAAGATGTGGACCACTCGAGAGTCCAAGCGTCCCATGGATCGCTCCCGGAATTCTTGCCCTTGAGGTACGACCACAGCAGGTTACCAACGAAAACCAGCACGCCTGCGGTCTGAAAGAACACGCCGATCGTCGATAGGAGATTCCACGTGTCCCAACCGCGTCCAGGCTCGTAGGTATAGATTCTCCGGGGCATACCCAATAGGCCGGGGATGTGCATCGAATCAAACGTCAAGTGGAACCCGAGGACGAACAACAGGAAGTGCAGTTTCCCTAGCGTTTCGTTGTACATCTTCCCAGACATTTTCGGGAACCAATAGTAGAAAGCAGCGAAGAACGAGAACAGAATCCCGCCGACGATCACATAGTGGAAGTGAGCTACCACAAAGTAGGAATTTCCAAGCTGCCAATCGAAAGGCGCCGAACCCAACATGATACCGGTGAGGCCTGCGACGAGGAATTGGAAAAGGAAGGCAATGCAGAACAGCATCGGCGTCTTGAATTGGATCTTGCCTCCCCACATGGTCGCCAGCCAGTTGAAGATCTTAATTCCAGTAGGAACGGCGATGGCCATCGTCGACACCACAAAGAATGTGTTCGCGCTTGAGCTGAGGCCCACTGTGAACATGTGATGGGCCCAGACGCTAGCACTGATAAAACCAATGGCCACTGTAGCTGCCACCATGATCGGATAGCCAAAGATGGTCTTTCTGGAGAACACCGGAATAATTTCAGAATTGAAGGCGAAAGCGGGCAACACCAGAATGTAGACTTCCGGATGCCCGAAGATCCAAAAGAAGTGCATCCAGAGTACGGCAGAACCCCCAGCCTGCGTGTCGAAGAAATGCGCTCCCAGGTAGCGATCGAGCAGGAGCATGATCTGCGCAGCCGTCAGCGGGCTGATAGCAATCAATACGAGGCCGGACACCACAAAGTACATCCATGCCAGCAAGGGCATCTTTTCCAGCTTCATTCCTGGGCATCGCAGGCAGAGAATGGTGGCCGCTATATTGACTGCCCCCCCGATGCTTCCGATGCCGGTAACCAGTACCGCCAGGTTCCAGAAGTCGGTGCTGTGGCCGCGCGAGAAGGTTTGAGAGGTCAATGGTGCGTAAGCGAACCAACCCACGTCGGGAGCATTTCCCGCGCCGTAGAGGCCGTAGGCCCCCACCAGGCTGAAATAAAGGAGAAAGCCTCCGAATGCCGTCATCCAGAAGCTGAACGCATTCAAGCGGGGGAACGCCATGTCGCGCGCGCCGATCATCAAGGGGAGCAGGTAGTTGCCAAATCCGAAGACGAGAGGCATGACGACGAAGAAGATCATGGTGGTCCCGTGCATCGTGAACATCTGGTTGAACATCTGAGGCGAGACAAAGTGGTTGTGTGGAACGACTAGCTGAATCCGCATGATCGTCGCTTCGGTCCCACCGATTCCCAGAAAGACCAGGGCATAGAGAATGTACATGATGCCCAACCGTTTGTGATCGACGGTCGTGATCCATTCATGAAGCCGGCCGACCAGAGGTGGCGACGCGACCTGAACCTTCTGGTGCAATTCCACCACATCAGTCGACATCTAGCGTTCTCCCGTCATTACCGAAGCGTCTCCAGATATGACGCAACTGCGTTGACTTCCTGATCGCTCAATGCCATCGCCGGCATCTTGCATCCTGGTTTGATCGCAGCTGGGTTTCGTATCCACAGCCGGAGGTTTTCAGGCGTATTTGGTGCTGCGCCGGAAGCAATTGTCTCCCGGCTCATCATGTGGGTCAGATCCGGGCCGAAGCGCCCATCCGCGACCGTGCCCGCCACGGTATGGCAGTTGATACAAGCTGTCGTCTCGAAGACTCTCTGGCCCTCTGAGACCGGGCCAGTGATGCGCGCAGGCTGAATCTGTTCCTGGATCCAGCGGTTGAACTCGTCGCGCGTCTGGACGTAGACGCGGAGGAGCATCTTAGCGTGTTGGGTTCCACAATACTGAGCGCATTGGCCCAAATAAACACCGGTCTCGTGCGGGTCAATCCACGTGCCATTCACCCGGTTGGCAATCAGATCGGTCTTGCCCGCCAGACGGGGAACCCAGAAGCTGTGATTGGTATCAGCGGAAAGCAGTTTGATGAAAGTCGGAGTCGGATGATTGGGGTCGCTTAACGGCACGTGCAATTCATTAGCGGTGACCACATTTAGAGCCGGATAACGGAACTCCCACCAATACTGATGGCCAATTGCGACTACTTCCACCGCGTTGGTTGGTGGTGACGCGTTTTGTATACCAGCGATCACCCGCACCGTCGCCATAAACAAGGTCGCTACGATCAGAACCGGGATCACCGTCCAGGCCAGTTCCACCTGATTGCTGCCATAAACCTGCGGCGGCTCACGGCCGTCATCACCTTCCCTCTTTCTGAACCTTATGACCGAATAGACCAGCAAACTGAAAACAACAATGAATATGACCGCCGCTACGGACAGCACGAACAGGGAGAGTCCAAAGATCGAATCGGCCGGCGAGGAGACCGGGGAGAAGATACTAGTCGGGCTCAGAGTCGGGCGAGCGTTCTGTGCGAATCCGGCGTTCAGAGGGAACAACTTGCCAAGCACGGTCCCGAGGACGCCTCGGTTCAATCTAATTCGCATGACGCATTCCCAGTGTCGGTTTCCCTGCTCACCGCGTCGCCTCGAGTGTTTGCGCTTTTGATTCCGGACGGATCACTCGTGCACTTTCGATAGGTGCCGAACACACTCTTCCCCGCCCCTTTGTTCATTCCGATATCGGGATGAAGGTGCACTGCACGAGTTTTAAAAAATTATCGTCGGGACCATCTGCCTTGAAACGGCCGAGAGTGTTGAGGAAGCTCCGAAGGGAAGGACCTTCAGGTGTTCGATCGGTCACGAGCGGGCTGTTAGTTGTCAGTATGACCGGCGGTTCGGCCCGCTTTGCTGGCAGAATGATAACCGCGCCTATTCGGACCACTGGTTGAGTTCTTTTCGGCTCAGCATGCCGAGCCCCGATGACTCTCCTCGGTGTGCCCGCTGTCGAATGACCGGCTCCGAGGTTGCAAAGAGGCTCCCCTCACACAACCTGATCTGCATCCTCGAACGAAAGTATTAGCTCTTGAAGCAGATGCATCTCATCAAATGTCTAGTACGCTTCTGTGACTAGTTGTATACCCACCATGACCGCGGAAGAGCAAAGGCTGAAAGAAGACGGCGGCGTTCGGCCCTCGTGGAAGTTTTGGGGACCATATCTCAGCGAACGGCAATGGGGAACGGTGCGTGAGGACTACTCGGAAGCCGGGGACGCCTGGAACTACTTGAGCCACGATCATTCTCGAAGCTGGGCCTACCGTTGGGGCGAGGACGGATTGGCCGGCATCTGTGACGCGGAGCAGAGGCTTTGTCTTGCGCTCGCACTTTGGAACGGGAGGGACCCGATCCTGAAAGAGCGATTGTTTGGATTAAACAATACAGAGGGCAACCACGGAGAAGATGTAAAGGAATACTACTACTACCTGGACGCCACCCCGTCCCATTCGTATCTCAGGATGCTGTACAAGTATCCACAGGACGAATACCCGTACGATTTGCTGGTTGAGGAGAACAGGAGGCGTGGCCTCCAGGATAACGAATACGAGCTGGTCGATACCGGCGTTTTGGACGGCAACCGTTACTGGGACGTCTTCGTGGAGTACTTCAAAGCAGCTTCCGACGACATCCTGACACAGATTTCCATCTATAACCGCGGGTCGGACGCGTCGACCATCCATGTGCTCCCGCAGCTCTGGTTTCGTAACACCTGGTCGTGGGCCTCGCCGGGCGAAAAGCCCTCGCTCGTCGCGCAGCCCGACGGATCGATCGTGGCACAGCACGCTTCGCTCGGCAGCTACAACCTGTATGCCGAGCCGAAGTACGACCTGCTATTCACCGACAACGAGACCAATGTGCAGCGTCTCTATGCCGTGAGGGCCGAAGGATATTTCAAGGACGCCTTCCACGAATACCTCGTGCACGGGAATCATGCAGCAGTGAATTCTCTGAAACGCGGGACCAAAGCGGCGGTTCACTACGTTCTGAAAATTCCGGGAGGGGGAACCGCGAGGATTCGCCTCCGGCTTTCTGCCCGGCACCAATCAGAACCATTTCGAGACTTTGTCGATCTTGCTACAGCCCGTGCGCGCGAAGCGGATGAGTATTACTGCAAGCTGCAACGAGACCAGCCCAATCAGGACGCCCGGCTCGTGCAGCGGCAAGCCCTCGCCGGAATGATCTGGAGCAAACAGTTCTATTGCTACGAAGCCCGCATCTGGCTGAACGGAGATCCGAAGCAGCCTCCTCCTCCGGCTGCGCGCCTCCGTGGGCGCAACTCGGATTGGATGCATTTCAATGGCAGCAACATCTTTTCTGTGCCGGACAAGTGGGAGTATCCGTGGTTCGCGGCATGGGATCTCGCATTCCATGCCGTGACCTTCGCGCTGATCGATGCGGATTTCGCCAAGCAACAGTTAGTCCAGCTCGGCGAACCGTGGTTCATGCATCCCAACGGGCAATTCCCTGCATACGAGTGGAATTTCGGTGACGCCAATCCACCCCTGCAGGCGTGGGCCGCCTGGCGAGTGTTCGAGATCGACCGCAAACAACGGCGCCAGGCTAATCCATATGATGCCGGTGATCTAGATTTTCTAAAGCGGATCTTACAGAAACAGTTACTGACCTTCACCTGGTGGGTAAATCGAAGGGATGCCGGCGGCCGCAACCTTTTCCAGGGCGGCTTCCTGGGGCTCGACAACATCAGCGTTTTCGACTGCAGTCAGCCCTTGCCGACAGGAGGCTACCTCAGTCAAGCGGACGGCACGAGTTGGATGGCGATGTTCGCCCTCAACCTCCTGAGAATATCGCTGGAGTTGGCCGTGCACGACCACGTTTACGAGGACTTAGCGACTAAATTCTTTGAACACTTTCTCTACATCGCTCAGGCGATGACCAATATCGGAAATCAGGGCATCGGACTTTGGAGTGAGGAGGACGGCTTCTACTATAGCGTGCTGAACCTACCTAACGGCCAGATGGTTCCGCTGAAGATACGGTCAATGGTTAGCTTGACCCCGCTATTCGCAGTGGAGACCCTGGAACCGGCAACGTTGGCGAAGCTGCCGGCGTTCTCACAACAAATGGAATGGTTTCTGAATCACCGACCGGATCTGGCGTCTTTGGTGTCGCACTGGAACGTGCCAGGAGTAGGTGAGCGAAGGCTGCTCTCGCTGCTGCGCGGCCACCGCATGAAGGCGGTGTTGAAGAGGATGCTGGACCCCGAAGAGTTCTTCTCCGCGTACGGCGTGCGTGCGGTTTCGCGCTATCACAAAGAGCACCCATACTTCTATTGGGTGGACGGTCGCGCGCTCGGGCTGGACTACGAGCCTTCCGAGTCCAGGTCCCGTCTGTTCGGCGGCAACTCGAATTGGCGTGGCCCCATCTGGTTCCCCGTCAACTTTCTGATCATCGAGTCGCTGCAGAAGTTTTACCACTATTATGGAAGTGAGTTCAAAATCGAGTGCCCGACAGGCTCCGGGCAGTATCTCACGATCGATCAAATTGCCGAAGAACTCACGAACCGCCTAGCCAAGCTATTCCTAAAAAATCCTACGGGCGAGCGTCAGATATATGCGCTTTATCCGAAGTTGCAGCATGACGCCCATTTTTGCGATTACGTCAACTTCTATGAATACTTTGATGGCGACACAGGCAGAGGCGTAGGCGCATCCCACCAGACCGGATGGACGGGATTGGTTGCCAAATTATTGCAGTCGCGTGCCGGGTATTGCATTCGGTGTGGATAACAGGAGGTCAGGTGCGGTGGATAGCCGCGGCTTGATGACGCACGTGGTGATTGAGGGTGGGGGCTTTGCCTGGCTCGCTTGCGCTCGCAAGCTGGCCAAAGCGATGTCGTACGGGTCACGCTCATCGACGCGAACAACTACCACCAGTTTCAACCCTTTCTGTGAAAGTTCGCGCCAGCCGAGCGGATACCGGCGATGTGCCGAATTCCATTCGTCAGTCGCTTCGCAGGCACGCCAACGGAAACGCAAAAAATGCTGGAGGTGATCGGCGCTAACCCAGGATTTGTACCGTGACGATTCGGGAAGGCCACAGCTACCAGGGAGACTTCCTGGCGGGCGGCAGGATCACAATCGGATTTCTTCGGCAGGGCGGTGGCACAAGAAAAACGACTTCCCCCTACTCACTGAGAGTAGCCCAAACGGCTTCAGTCACTCATCCTGGCCGTTTTTGAGCCACGGACCGCGATACGAAGCTGCTGGAGCAAGGCGCGCTGAATTTCGTGTCCCCGCTGAATTCGGTGATTAGCGGGCGTAGGCCCTAACGGCGCGGAAATGCCAGGGGTTGCCCGACAGGATCAATCTCACCCTACCAGCCGAATTTGCGGACCTTGCTGTGAAACACGCATCGCGGTTTGCGTCGATATCGGGATCGCAATGTCTTCGACACCGTCAGGGCTGAAGATGCTCCACATTCACCGCTCGGCCAGAGGATGCGTTACCCGTCCGGAAAGGAGTGGTGAGAGCGTATCACGCTGGAACAACCTGGCGCCCTGCGGTAGCGCATTGACAAACGCGGCGCAAGATTTCGACGAGCGGCACTTCCTTCTATCCAAACTCCTGTCACTGTGGCACCCTCGATCTGGCTCCGAGGACCACCGAGGAGCCAAAGAAAATGCGTCTGAAAGCAGTCACGTCGTGTCAAGTTTGGGAGAGGTTTCAGCATGGATCGAAGGGCAGATCTTCTGTGGCTATCAATAGGCATGCTCATTGGTTCAGTGGGATTGGTCGGGGCCGGTAGCGTCCTTACAGGTATAGCAGGGAGTGGGTCCACACAGGCGGCTCAGACGCAAAGGCCAAGTCTCCTCCGCGTCTTTGCCGGTCAACGCACGTTTGCTGCTCAGCAGGAAGGCGGAGGTGGCAGCTCGCGGAAGCCGAACATCCTCTTTATCATGGGTGACGACATTGGCTGGATGCAACCGAGCATCTACCATCGCGGGCTGATGGTCGGCGAAACGCCGAACATTGACCGCATCGGCCGTGAGGGCGCAATCTTCATGGACTACGTTGCCATGCAGAGTTGTACGTCTGGGCGCAATGCGTTTTTTACGGGCATGTATCCGCTGCGCACAGGGATGATCCCTCCGCAATTGCCCGGAAGTCCTTCCTATTTACGGCCGGGTACTCCGGCACTCGCCGTTTTTCTGCGGGATCTGGGTTATACAACGGGTGAATTCGGCAAAAACCACCTGGGTGACCACACGGAGGCCCTGCCGACCGCACACGGCTTCCAGGAGTATTGGGGCTATCTTTACCACCTGGATGCGATGCAGGGTGTAAGCTTTCCCGATATAAACAGCACGCCGACGGCGCAGAGAGTCGCTCCGCCTTGCAAGAACACGCCGATCCCCGGAGTCCCGGAAGTGCCTGGCGCTGTCGACCCCCGAACAACCACTTGCCTGACGCCCCCGCGGCCCGTCCTGTGGTGCCACTCCTCGGATGGCACGGAAAAAAATCAGACCTGCAAAGATGAAGGTCCCCTCACCCTGGATCGATCAAGAACAGTGGATGAGGAGATTTCCGCTAAGGTCGTCGACTTCCTCGACCGCAACGACCCTAAAAAGACAAATAAGCCGTTCTTCGTTTGGTACAACCCGGCGCGTATGCACGTGACCACCATGTTGCCGCCCAAGTACGAGGCGATGTTGGGTACCAAAGGGGGCAAGGACTGGGGTGTGAATGAAGCCGGAATGAAACAGCTGGATGACAACATTGGTGTTGTGTTGCAGAAGTTAGAGCAGATAGGCCAACTGGAAAACACCCTTGTCGTGTTCACTACCGACAATGGCGCCGAGGCGATTACCTTCCCGGACGGTGGCGTCACACCGTTCAAGGGTCAAAAGGGCGAAGCCTGGGAAGGTGGTTATCGAGCTCCATGCGTCATCCGATGGCCGGGGCGCATCCAGCCAGGAACCGTATTTACTCAACTGTTCGCCGCTCTAGACTGGCTGCCGACGCTCGTGGATATCGCAGGCGGGCCAAAAGGAGACGGTCTGAAGACGGAGATCGAGGCGGGCCGGTACCCGAACATAGTCAGGACAACGCTCGATGGTGTGGATCAGCGTGACCTTCTGGAGGGAAAATCTGCAAAGTCTGCGCGCGACTACTTCTTCTATTTTTCAGGTGCGACCCCGTCTGCAGTTCGCTACAAGAACTGGAAGATGTACTACACTATGTCGCAGCCGGGACCGGCCGGCTGGATCATGCCCCTGACTCCGTACCACTTCACCTTGGTCCAGAACATCAAGCGCGATCCCTTCGAGCAGGCGGTGGGCGTTGATCAGAAAACGGCGATGAGCATCGGTGGTGCGCTCGCTGCTCCTGTCACGGCGTTTCAATACGACTGGAATATGCTGCCGATCGGCCAGCAATTGTGGCTCAAGCACCTGGAATCTTACATAAAGTACCCCCCGCTGCAAGAGGCGTCGTCCTACAACCTGACTCAGGTCATCGAACAGGTGAAAAAAGCCCAATCGGCGAGCCACGCGGGTGAATAGGCTGAACCTGCGTAGGCAGACCATGTCATTTGTTCAGAGGGCTGGCAGGAGGAAGTGGATTTGGTCGCTGGTGGGCATCGTGTTCGGTGCCGGCGCGACAGGCGCGGTGAGTTACCATTGGCGCCGCGCCCAGGTCGTGCCGGTCGCTTTTTCGGTCGGTGCGCATTGCGATGACGGGATCGGAATCCCCAGGCGCCAGGCGGAACCGGCAGCCGGAGAGCCTCCTGCCGCTGCTTCGATTCTGCCCCCCACGCCGGCTACGTTGATCCCGAAAATCAACGACAGCCCGCCTCCCGGTCTGGCGCCGGCCGGAATGGTCTGGATCCCCGGCGGCCAGTTCTGGATGGGAACCGAGGAAGACCATATGCCGGATGCCAGACCTTTGCACCGCGTGTACGTCGACGGCTTCTGGATCGACAAGACAGAAATCATCAACGAAGAGTTCGCAAAGTTCGTGAAAGCCACGCGATACGTAACGATTGCCGAACGTAAGCCGCGCGCCGAAGATTATCCTCAAGCGCTCCCGGAGAGACTGGTCCCTGGCTCGGTAGTCTTCTCGCCGCCGGACCATCCTGTCGGGCTGGAGAATCACTTCCGCTGGTGGAGCTACGTGCCGGGCGCGAACTGGCGGCATCCGGAGGGTCCGGACTCGAAAATCAATGGCCGAATGAATCACCCAGTCGTGCATATCGCCTACGACGACGCTGTTGCATACTGCGACTGGGCCGGCAAGCGCCTCCCAACCGAAGCCGAATTCGAATTCGCGGCGCGCGGTGGTCTCGATCGCAAACGCTACGCATGGGGCGACGAGTTCATGCCCGGCGGGAAGCACATGGCAAATACCTTCCAGGGGCACTTCCCAGACACCAACACCGGCGAAGATGGGTACCGGGCAACTGCTCCGGTCGCCTCGTTCCCACCCAACGGATACGGGCTATTCGATATGGCAGGCAATGTGTGGGAGTGGACTTCAGATTGGTATCGAGCCGACTACTACCAGACCTTAGCCGCAAGCGGCGATATTGCTGTCAATCCGAAGGGACCCGTCGATAGTTTCGATCCCAGTGAGCCTGGGGTGTGGAAGCGTGTACACAGGGGAGGCTCATTTCTTTGCACCGATCAATACTGTTCGCGCTACATCGCAGGTGGACGAGGCAAAGGAGAACCGGACACCGGGACGAATCACCTCGGCTTTCGCTGCGCGAGCGAACCAAGACGTCAAGTGAAGAACAATTAGCGGCCTGGCGGCGCCGTGACTCGGCGGCGAGCCCACCCTGTGGCTAATGCGCTCGTCCGCAGTCTGACAGGCATAACGGTATCGGCCACGTTTCTCGGCTGCGCGACGTCACGGCCTAGATCATTGGGGGCGATAGTGAATGAAGAACCTGTCGCTTGGCCAGATGAAGTATTGGGGATGGGTCCTGCATGCGTCCATATCTTTGTGAGCAAGATCCACTGGGCACGCATGCTGCAGGTAGTCGGTAAAACTATCCCGGGCGAGATGGTAGTCAAGGAGGTCTCGCCTCATTTCAATCTGTGCAACATCGGCATTAAGATCAACAGCCCTTCGATACTCCAGGGCAACCTTCTTGATCTCCTCAACGGCTGTTTCCCTGAATCCGTACGATACGCTCGTGCTCTCCTGGCCGGATTGCATAACCCGGAATTCAACTGGGAGGCTTGGATTTTCGGCGTATATCATGAATGAAAAGAGCCCAGCGACTCCAAAGTCCTCATAGCTCGGGAACATGGCTGCCCTGCCTTCTTCCTTCGCATGGTTGTGAAAGAAGATCATAGGCTTCCCTGCCCTGATTATGTCCTTCAATCTCTCCGGATCGGGCCAAGCTCTTTCCTTCGTGGAATAAAGAGACACATCGCTTAATTCACCGTTGAAAACCACCAGATGTTCGTATCCGTCGGCGTGTTTTTTGAAATAGTCCGCGGCACTTCTATCCGCCGAATCTGTTTCACTCGGCTCTGGCACGAGCACTGTGTTGTTCACCTTTTGGAGAAACCTGTCGTAGGTCGCTGAATCCCAGTGCTGATACGCGGCGTATGCTCGCAGGTACTCTTCGTAGCGCGCCGCTCCGACGGCTTGAAGGACGCAGTACTCCTCAGCAACTTCTACGTTCGCGCCGTTCCTGTGATAGCCGGTCAGATCGTCATTCATGATGTGGCAAATCTCATGGAGGGATGATGCCTCAAACAGCAGTTCTGGTTGGTTCTCCAGAAAATCTGCAGTCACGTTTATGACAAAAGACTGGCTCCGCATCTGGTCATTTCGAACGACTTCCGTGAACACGTCTCCAATCGTGGCCGCATTGTACCCCGCCTCTACCGGATGATTGACCGGTCGAAGGCTGATCTTGTAGCTTGCACCCAACCTCGGCATTGCTTCAGTGATTTTGCGTTCGTACTCCCCTACTTTCTGATCGAGCCCGCGCTCAGCAATACATGTCTTTGAGATCTCAAATCCCGCGTTGCAGGCAGGCAATTGAGTATGCGCTCGAGACTCTGCGAGCAGCAAAACAGCCCAACCAAGAAATTGTCCTGGAATTCTCCTCACTGTTGATCCTTCTTGAATGAGCAGAAATTGTACTACACGACATGTCTGCTTTGGTGGTCGACTTTGCTGCGCCTCGTATTGATTCTGCTGGCGTGTGCGGAATTCCAGACTACCCCACAGACCGTATCGGCGGCTGTAGGACGACGGCATGAGCAACAATCTCTAAAGTGATTCGACGCTGGGCGCCGCTTATCATAGGTATTTTCAGATATGAATGGTTGCTATAGAAAAACACGCATACCGCCAAAAGTGCTGGGAATTCTCAACTCGCCGTCCGCAGAAAAACGTGACACAGGAACCGCCCCCGACGATTCTCATTGCATGCGCCAACCCCGGGTTTGTGCGGAATATAGACCCTCGCCAATTTCGGCACGCCGAAGCTGACTTCGGATGCCCGGGAACAGGCGTGGTCGCCGGTTCGATACTCGGCTCCGGAGCCAGTAACGTGATGGGTGCCTTCGGCCGCGTTGAATCTACGGAGAAAATTTAATGAATCGTAGCGCCGAAATTGGATTCTTAACGGCCAAGAGCCACGTTGTGAAAGGGATAAACCATGTCTGAGACTCACCAGCAGCATTCAGGTGCTCACAGCCACCAGCACGGCCCCAATTGTGGCCATACGGCCTTGAAACATAATGGCCACACGGACTACCTGCACGATGGCCACCTGCATCACCCGCACGATGGTCACGTGGACGACCACCGCATTGAGGTGAACTCGGTGAATCCGGAGAAATGCACACCGAACCATAAATGCTCAGGACACGAGAAGACGCATATTCACGGGCCGAACTGCGGGCACGAGGCGGTACCCCATGGGAATCACGTCGATTACCTGGTGGATGGCCATCTCCACCATTTTCACGGCACCCATTGCGACGATCACGGGAAGTTAGAAGTTGCTGTGGGCACGTCTTCCCGGGGAGCTGCCTAGGGATTCCACGGCGGATCTGCTCAGGCTCCTCGGAGCCAATCGTTAACCGTTCGATTGGAGAAATCTGACAATCTCTGACCGGACCGAGCCAAACGGTTGATCCCATCTGCTCGGCACGGGCGTCACCCCGGGACTGCCGGTTGGATTACTTTGCCCGAAGGGTTCGTTTGCCTTCCCGTTCGGCCTCCTGGCTGCCAAATCACGATTGTCGTTTCGACCTCCACGGTTGCCATGCTCCGTCTAAGGCTTGTACACCCTTTGTTTTGCAGCGTCCGTCGCAGCAAGAGCAACGCGGGGCCACTGATCCAGCTCACCCTCTGGACTTCCCCATCGACTGACCGAATGGCCGTATGCCAAACGCCGGGTGCGCGGTCGGCCGTGAACGCTAGCTTACGGGCAGGTTGCCCACGGCCAGGAGTGCGCCGTCGACAGTCCGACAGTCGATCGGGGCCGGCTGACGGCGGTGGGGACCGGGCAGGCTCAAGCTGCCGTAGAAGCCGGGCGCACGGCTCGAAGGGACGTCATCCGCCCAGGACGTCCGGATCAGTTGAGCGGTTCCAGTTTCACGATGGATGCGCCGTGATTGTTCCCCACCCAAAACGTAACCGGCGTGGTCGAGTTGTCGACGAACACCCGGCGGATGTTCGTGAACCGGGGAAGGAGATATTCGACAAACTCACCGGTAGTTGGATTCAGGCGTTGCACCGTATCGGTGAACTCTCCTCCGGACCAGGCCTCGCCGTTCTTGTCGGCAGTCACATCATACGGCCACGACCCCGGCGTCGGCGCCGGCCACTCTTTGAATTGCGCTGTCTTGGTGTCGAACATCCCGATGCGATCCCCACGATTTTCCCCGAACCACAGCCTTCCCTCCTGGTCGAGCATCCCACGGCGCGGTCCTGAGCCGGCCGTTGGCGTTGAATACAACGTAATCTTTCTGGTGTTTGCATCAATCCTGCCGATGGTCTCTTTTCCCAGGACGGTAAAGTAGACATTGTTCCGAGTATCGGAGATCACGTCGTAAATGTTCGGCCTAGGGATGGCATACGGGGCGAAGGCCTCGAACTTGCCGGATTTCAGGTCCAGACGCAACACCGTGTAGGTGCCCGCATCCTGCAACCACACCCTTCCATCGACCTGAGAATGTTCCGGGCTCACTTGATTGATCTGAACGTAGTCTCCGTTCAACTCCTCGGGCAGGCTCCAGGTTTGGAATTGCTCCGTCTTCTTGTCGAACTTGGCGATGCCGCCTTGAAACTGCATCGCCAGCCATAGGTTTTGGTCCTCGTCGAAACGCAACGCGAGGATGCCGGTGGGTAGGTCCGCCTTCAACCGCGGGACCTGATATTCGGTGGCTTTGCCGGTCCGGGTGTCGATCTTGCCGAGAATCTGCTCGCCGAAGCTGGCATACCAGGCCATGCCCTCCGAATCCACGATCACGTCGTGCGGCTGCCGGGTCCGCTCGGGCAAATCGTATTCGGTGTAAATGACCTGGGTCGCCCTCCCTCTGGGACGGGGATGAGTCTTGAAGGAATAGTTCCAATTGTCAACAGAACTCAGATTGACCGTGCTTAGATACTGCGCCTGCCGGCGCCAGCCCGCTAGCCTTTGCTCCATCGGATCCTCGCCGCCACCAATCCGCGCCGCGACCAGCTTTTGCGGCATCAGGGGGAACGCCAATTGCGGATACGTCGACATCCGCTCGACTACTTTCACCAGAGCATCCGCATTAGCACGCGACCGCATGACACGCTCTAGCGTGTGACAGTGCGTGCAGTTCTTGATCGAGGCCTTCTGCTGCTCCGTGCCGGGCAGACTCCGAAACCAATCCGCATTGGAGAGCTGCGCCGCAGGATCGGCCGTCTTACGAAGTTTCAGATCGGCGATGGTACTGCCCGCGCCTACCTCGATCGAGCTGGGACTCACCAGATCGTATCCCACAGCGCGAATGCGCAATGCGTACTGGCCGGGCGGAAGCTTCGGCGACGGAAACCGATACCGGCCTTGCTCGTCGCTCACCACCGTTACCGTTATGGTGGAGCCTGCCTTCTTAGCGCCGATGAGGACTCCTTCCATTGGTCCTTCTTCTGCCGAACCGACGCGCCCCGTGAGGGCGAACGAGGGGGGAGTCTCGGCACGACCGCGCGCCGCTTGGAAGCAACACGACAACACCCCGATCACCGGCAACAAAACGCGCACTTTCATTGGTCCTCCATTTGAGAGATCAGATCCGGAGCGGTACTACGCTAACACGAAGGCCATGCCGGTTCAACAGGACTGTGGCTGACACGCTCAACGGGTCTGCCGGTGACGTCGAAACGATCAGTAATGGCGAAAGGAAGACATATTTGGGGATCGAAATAGAGGCGGTCCTGATGTATAACTTCGTTCTCGGCCCGGCGCCGGGAAAGCCCTTTCACCATAAAGGCATCGGCAACGGCTACATTCTGCGGTTTGGCACCACGCGGGTGTATTTCTCGGGTGACACCGAATGCGTGCCCGAGATGAAGGTGCTGCTGATATCTCAGTGGCCTTGTCGCGATGAACCCTCCGAGGACCATGCCCACGGCCGAGGCCGCCGCCTGCATCAAGGAGTTCCGCCCGAAGATTGTTTACCCATATCATTACAGCCGCTCGTCCTCGATTCCTACGGTTCTCTCATTGTCGTGTGAAGCTCGTCCAGGCGCGGAATTGGAGGCCGGTCTCGAATTTGACTCTGGTGTTCTGTAAGATGAGGAAACGGAATTGCCGGCGACAAGACCAGAATGGGGGTACCATCGCCGGCGCTCGTCCTCGAGGTGAACCATGGTGTGGCGAAGATGTGTCGGATCAATGGCGTTCGTATGTATGTGGGCGGCATCGCAGACTGTGCCGCCGGGCACCAGCAACGGGGAGTGGTCGTCGTATGCCGGAGATCTCCGGAATTTCCACTATTCGCCACTCGACCAGATTAACGCGAACAACTTCAATCGCCTCGAGGTCGCTTGGCGGTTTAAGACCGACAACCTAGGGAATCGCCCCGAATATAAGCTGGAAGCAACGCCATTGATGATCCGTGGCGTCCTGTATGCTACCGCCGGGTCGCGCCGCGCGGCGATCGCGCTCGACGCCGCAACCGGGGAATTGCTTTGGGTGCACGGCGAAAGCGAGGGGGCGCGCGGAGCCGCCGCTCCCCGCCAACTTTCCGGCCGGGGGTTGTCGTACTGGGCGGATGGAAACGAAGAGCGCATCCTGTACGTGACCCCGGGATACCGGCTCGTCTGCCTAGATGCCAAAACTGGCGTGCCGATTCGGTCGTTCGGGGACAACGGCTCGGTGGACATGAAGAAGTTCGCAGTCTACGGCACGGGGCAGCCGATCGATCTCGTCAATGGCGAGATCGGGCTGCACGCAACTCCGGCGGTGACCCGCAGCGGGGTCGTGCTGGTGGGTTCCGCGTTCCGCGAAGGTGGAACTCCCAAGACTCACAACAATACCAAGGGAATGGTGCTGGCCTTCGACGCGCGCACCGGGAAAAAGCTATGGCAGTTCAATACCATCCCGCGGCCGGGTGAGTTCGGCAACGACACCTGGCTCAAGGAATCGTGGGCGGTAAACGGGAATGTCGGTGTGTGGAGTCAGATGGCCGTCGATGAAGAGCTCGGCTTAGCCTATCTCCCGGTGGAGACGCCCTCGTCGGATTTTTACGGCGGGCACCGCCCGGGCAACAACCTTTTTGCCGACAGCCTGGTGTGCGTCGACCTGAAGACCGGCGAGCGCAAGTGGCACTACCAGTTAGTGCACCACTCGATCTGGAACATGGACATTGCGGCGGCGCCCGTGCTGGCGGATCTCACGGTGAACGGCAAGCCCGTGAAGGCAGTTCTGGAGTCGAGCAAGCAGGCGTTTCTCTATGCGTTCGACCGCGTGACCGGCCGGCCCATCTGGCCGATCGTGGAGCAGCCGGTGGAGAAAGGAGACGTGCCCGGCGAGTGGTATTCACCTACGCAGCCGTTTCCCACCAGGCCGGCAGCGTTCGATCATCAGGGCGTGACCGCCGACAACCTGATCGACTTCACCCCGCAGCTTCGCGCCGAAGCTTTGCGCCTGGTCTCGAAGTTCAAGCTGGGACCGATCTTCACGCCGACAGTGGTGAGCCGGGCAGAAGGGCCAATCGCCTCCTTCCGGTCGTCGGGAGGGATGAACTGGCCGGGCTTCTCATTCGATCCCGAGACTCACATTGCCTATGTTCCTTCGTTCGTCTCGTTTCCGCCGGTGGCGTTGCTTCCGCCGCCAAGCAAAGAGTTCTCCGATATCGACTATGTCGAAGGGTTTGCCACTACCGGTGTGCGGTATGTCTCCGGCCCGGGCGAGAACGTCGGCGCCGATGCGCCGCAGCCGGCCGCACGCCCCGCGGCATCCGAGCGTGCTGGAAATTCGACGACGGCTGGCGTCGGTAATAACCTCAACTTGACTCCCGAGGGTCTGCCGCTGTTGAAGCCGCCCTATGGGCGCATCACCGCGATCAATATGGATAGGGGTGAGTTCGTCTGGCAGATCGCGCACGGCGACACGCCGGACTACATCCGCAATCATCCCGCGCTGAAGGGCCTGAACATCCCGCGGACGGGACAAGCCGGCTACGTCGGCGTGCTCGTGACTAAAACGCTTGTCATTGCGGCCGACCCGCAGGTGACCACGGCCGAGAATCGTCCGCGCGGGGCGATGTTGCACGCATACAACAAGGACACTGGTCAACAGGTCGGGGCGGTGTGGATGCCGGCTCCGCAAAGCGGCTCGCCAATGACATACATGGTCCGCGGCAAGCAGTACATCGTGGTCCCGATCAGCGGCGGCAACTACTCGGGTGAGTTCCTCGCGTTCCGTCTGCCGGAATAGTGCGCAGGCCCCGGGGCAGTCACTCGTTCGCTTCGTTGTGCTTCGAGGCGAGGAAGTCCGCGAGGATATCTAAACCACGCCCCTGCGCTCGAGCGATCGTGCCGCGCCGCTCGACGCGCCGGATCGGCCGCTAGGCCGGCATACATGACTTGACATTAGAATTCGTGGAATGTACCTTCACGAGTGTTGGTCGGCCTGCAGCGCTTGCGCAGCTGAAACGCTGCGAAGTGGCAGCTGTGAAGTGGCCAAGGGTTGGCACACCCCGGAGGTTTCCATGCCGAATTGTTTTGGTGCTCTGATCACCGTGATCGTACTGGGTCATCTGCTAGCCGGACCCGCCGCCGGCCAAGCCGCCACCACCGCCGTAACGGCCAAAAACACGGCCTCAAAGGTATGGAAGCCACCTCATACGCCTGATGGACAACCCGACCTAGAGGGGATCTGGAACAGCTCGACTCTCACACCGCTGGAACGGCCCGCGGCACTTGCGGACAGGGAGTTTCTTACGGCCCAGGAAGCGGCCGACTACGAGCGATCCCTGCTTCGAATCACGAACAGAGATCGCCGCGACGGATCCGCTGAAGACGATCTCAACCGGGCCTATAACGACTCGTGGTACGATTCGGGAACCAAGATCGTCAAGACCAGGCGAACCTCGCTCATTATCGATCCGCCTGACGGGAGAATCCCTCCCTTCACTCCCGAGGCGCAGACCAGAGAGGAAGCCCTCGCCGAGGATCGGCGCCGCCGGGGTCCCGACCCCGCCGATTCCTGGGAGGACCGAAGCTTGGGCGAACGTTGCATCACGCGCGGAGCGCCAAAACTTCCCGGCGGATACAACAATAATTTTCAGATCGTCCAGACCTCTCGATACGTGGCGATCCTCCAGGAGATGATCCATGAGGTTCGCGTGATCCCTCTCGATGGGCGTCCGCACATAAACCAAAACATTCGCCAGTGGCTGGGGGATTCGCGCGGGCATTGGGAGGGCAATACGCTGGTGGTCGACACCACAAATTTCACCGGCAAAATCATCTCTAACGCATTCAATTGCTGTCGGGGAGCCGGGGCCAACTTGCATCTGATCGAACGATTCACGCGTGTCGACAATGACACCATCGACTACCGATACACGGTCGACGACCCGACAACCTACACCGGACAATGGACTGCCGCAATCCCCATGACCAAAGTGGAAGGCCCAATCTATGAGTACGCCTGCCACGAGGGCAATTACGGTATGGCCAACCTGCTCAGCGGCGCTCGCGCGCAAGAAAAGGCTGCCGAGGCCGCGGGGAAGAAGTAACTCCCGGTTTCCCTTCGACCCGATTGCGGGCGGTCAATAGGCACCCAACCGAAATCGCCGCCTGGCTTCGGCTTTCCGAAGATTCAGGGCACGACCGGCAATCCGGACGTCTCGAGTCGCTGTAAACTCACCAGATCGGGCCGCGGGCGGAATCGGGGATCGGCAGCCCGCCGGCGACTATAACTAAAGGATGCCGAGTGACGGATTCAAGACCTCTAGTATCGCCCTCCGCGGCGCCACTCCCAACGGTCCGCTGGCCGGCTTATAGTCAACACGTGCAGCCGATGATCCTCATGGTTTCGGCCCGGCTGGCCGGTTATGATTACGTGATCGCCCGGTTTCAACGTTTCTGCGGTCACGTGGTCGCGGCTTAGCCGTGCAGGACTATTCCACTCCATCTTCCACGTCAGAGCCTCACCGCTATTCGGGTCCTTGCTCTTGACTTCAAGTAGAGAGTGAGGATTGATGTAAAGGAATTGCACAACATCACCCTCCACAGTGGATCTCTGGTTGGTGAAGTATTCGCCGGAAATAGAGTGGTGCGCGGACGCCGACATTACCGTGAGAAGCATCCCGGCGACTGCAATCAAACCGGCCAGTCTGGTTTTCATCAGGGCCTCCTGACTAATTCTAGAACGTTGGAATGGAACACCATTTTTCTTCGGGCGGGTCCGGCGTTCATCGCCGGCCATATCGAAGGGTCTGCCCGCAAGAAGCCTCCCGTCAAAGACAGTCAAACCGTAGATTGTGCGGGCCTGCGAACGCCCTCTGTCACAGCCGTCCTCGGTGCGCGAAGCTCGCGCCGCGGACGAATCCTGTTGGACGGACTCGGGCAGTTGTGCTTGAATCGCGAGCCCGCGATCCGGTTGGCTGGCCTAGCTCTCGGAATGTGACAGGCTTCCGTTGGGACCGGCAACGGGAGGATAATATTCCCGATTACCCATTCCAAGGCGAGGAGATGCCGATGGAAACCAAGCGAGTCTTGCTGATCGCAGGTGGTGGTCTTGCCGCCATCTTTTTTCAAACCGCGTCCGCCCGACTTCACGCACAGGCTCAGTCACCTTCAGCGTTAAGCGGGCAGGTCACCTCCACTGAGGAAGGCCCGATGGAAGGTGTGGTAGTCAGCGCCAAGAAGGATGGCTCGACGATTAACATCAGCGTTATCACCAATAATGGGGGTCGCTTCGCTTTCCCAGCCTCGAGACTCGAACCTGGACACTATACCTTGAAGGCGCGTGCGGCTGGCTATGAGCTCGACGGAGCCACGGCCGCGGACGTCGCCCCAGGGCTCGAAGCCAAGGCTGAGATCAAGCTCAGAAAAGTAAAGAACCTGTCCGCCCATCTCACGAATGCCGAATGGTTGATCAGCATGCCGGGCAGCGACGACCAGAAGCGCTTCTTGCTCAATTGCGTCGGCTGCCACACGCTCGAACGCATCATGAAGTCGACGCACGACGCCGACGGTTTTATGGAAGTGATCCAGCGGATGAGCCTCTACTATCCTGGCAGCACTCCCCTCAAGCCGCAGCGGCTCGTCGGCACGGCCACTCGCGATGTGGAACGCGGCGGTAACGGCAGAAAGACCGCGGAATGGCTTGCCAGTGTCAATCTGAGCCAGCAGGCGACCTGGGATTTCCCTCTGAAGACCCAGCCGCGGCTCACGGGCAAGTCTACCCGTGTGATCATCACCGAATACGATTTGCCAAATCCTTTAATCCAGCCGCACGACGTGATGCTCGACCGCGCCGGCAACGTCTGGTACTCCGACTTCGGTCAGATGTTCCTCGGCAAGATGGATCCGAAAACCGGCAGGGTCACGCAATATCCGATCCCGATCGTGAAGCCGGGTTGGCCGGAAGGCACGCTCGATCTCGAATTCGACACGGACGACAATCCGTGGGTCGGCGTGATGTACCAGAGTGCCATTGCGAAGTTCGATAAGAAGGCCGAGAAGTTCCAGATGTGGAGCACGCCCAAGGAATGGGACACGGACGGCGGCCAGCTTGGTCATCTCGCGATCGAAGGCACCCCTACCGACAATAAGGTGTGGATCAAGAACTCAGATGTCGGCAACATCTACCGGCTCGATCTGATCTCCAATAAGTTCGAGAACCTCGGTAACTTTAAGGATCCCCAGACCGGCAAACGCATCGGGACCTACGGCATCCACTCGGACGCGCACAACAACGCCTATCTGCTCGATTTTTCGGCAGGCAACATCGTCAGAATCGATGCCAAGACGAAAGAAGCGGCCGTTTACCGGACGCCGACGCCGGACTCCCGCCCCCGGCGCGGCCGTGTCGATAACCAAGGCCGCTTGTGGTTTGGCGAATATCAGGGCAACGCGATCGGCAGATTCGACCCTAAGACCGAACAGATGACCGAATGGAAGGTGCCGACGCCTTGGAGTGCGCCGTATGACGCCGTGGCCGACCGCAACGGTGAGGCGTGGACCGGGTCGATGCTGACCGACCGCGTGGCGCGCCTGGATATCACGAGCGGCCAGTATACCGAATACATGCTGCCACGCCCGACCAACATCCGCCGCGTCTACGTCGACGATTCGAAGAACCCCGGCGCGCTATGGATCGGAAGCAACCACGGTGCATCGATTGTCAAGGTCGAGCCACTCGACTAGGTTTGGTTCCGACTTGCGCGGCTTCGTTCTGGATACCTTCGACGCCGGTTCCTACTCGTGTTCGTTTAATTCGATCTGTGTTCCCCAAGGATCGGTGATGAACGCGATGCCAACTCCTGTGGCCGTCTTGCCATAAGGCCGGTCGAGTTTGATGCCGCTGGCCTCCAGGTTCTTGCAGAACGCTTCGAGGTGCTTGACTTCGAATCCGATGTGGTCGAGCACCCGGCCCTTGGTCGGCGCGGTTGCCGTATCGGACTTAGCGAAGGAAAGATTCACGCCCGGAATGTCAGCCGCCTTGAATTGGCCTCGCATGCCCGCCTTGGCGCCGAACGTGTTGACGTACCAGGCTTGCATCTGGGGTATGGCGGCCTCACTCACATAGAAATGGACGTGGTGATTCCGGATCGGCACTGTCTGGGCCTTGTCTTCCAGTATTTCGATCTTCAGACCGTCTGGAGTGTAGAGAAAACCCTGCTCCGGCCGGTTTCCGGCCTCCGTCTTCAAATTGGCAGCCTTCATCTTCGCCATGTACTCGGGGACGTTGGGAACCAGAAATCCCACGTGGTTCACCACGCTTCCCACGCTCTCGCCGGTGGGATCCTGCTTCCGCAGACGGACCACGACGTCCGGAAACTCCACCACTCCCGCCTCTTTGGTCGCGGCGCCACCCATGGCGATAAAAAATTTTGTGTTGGCGTCTACATCGCGCACATTCAGGTGCAGGTGGCCGTTCGATACGCCCGCCGCATTCGGTGGGGGCGTGACCGCCCACGTTGCGGCCGGCTGCGACAGGACGGCAAGACTCAACGTCAGGAACAGTTGTTTCATAGGGTACTCCTCCGCTTTCAAGACTCTGCCACCGGGCATCTTATCACGGGCCTCGAGCGAGAAAGCGATCCTCGCCAAGCTACCGGGAGGGCAGAAGCGGCTTGCGGTCAGGCGGAAGGTGCTGGTCTAAAGCGGCGAGCAACAGGCCATTTAGCGTGTAGTCTCCCATCAGCGTGACCAACTCGACGGTCCCTTGGGTTCCGAATAGCTTGACGGCTTTCGCGAACGTGGGGGAATCCAGTTTGTGCTCGCGCAGCAACTGGCGACCCATGCGGATCACTACGGTCTCTTTATCTCCCGCGCCGGCGACGTCCCGGTTGTACTTCACCACATCAATGACCGGCTGCGCGACGCCGGCTTTGAGCGCTGCCGGCTCATGCGCGCTCCAGACATACTGCGAGTCTCCCTCACGCGCGGCTACCAGGATAGCCAACTCGGTGATGGGGTTGCCCAGAAGATTCCCCTGTCGCCGCAAATATTCGTTCAGCGTGCGCAACGGCTCTGCCGCCCCGGGGCTATACAGTTCGATCGAGGCCGGGCCTGTGGGGGAGGCGATCTTGCCGGAACCGCCGGCAACATGGTCGTAAACCTGTTTGCCCTTCTCATCCATTTGTTCCCGTTTGATCACGGGGAGCCGGTTGAGCGAGTCCGGGTTGATATCGGCGGCCAGCGTGGCAGAACCGGAGGGAGCCGATGTCCTCTTGCCGGACTGGCCGCTTCCGACCGCTACCAGGGCGATCAGCAACGCAATCCAAATTCGTATTCGCATTTCTCGACCTCCAGTTGCTCGGTAGCATATCATCGCACCGCGCCGAATTCACTTCCCCAGCCTTCATGCCTTGCTTAACACCGCTCAGTTAAGCCGACTCTAGCGGGAGTTTACTGCGGGCGACAGAGGCAAGGCAGTAAGGCGTTGTATTGTGAGGCGTTACGCACGCCGACGGGTATTACCCACGTTGGGTAATATGCAACTGATCCAAACCCAGGGTTTTGGCCAAGGCCTGTTGGGTGAGGGTTTGTTTAGAG
>Ga0306920_100002133_pt1 | contig 24892 bp, 18 predicted proteins | sample flu12Cox44000170_FD_204666 | JGI IMG/M metagenome (GOLD analysis project Ga0306920, IMG submission 204666) | Lab enrichment of tropical soil microbial communities from Luquillo Experimental Forest, Puerto Rico - flux4day.12C.oxic.44.000.170 (v2)... | ecosystem: Environmental > Terrestrial >...
AACAAGCAGCACGTTTTCGATGACTTCATCGCCGCGGCCGAGTTTCTCATCGCGCAGAACTACACTCGCCGCGCGCGGCTCGGCATCCACGGGCGCAGCAACGGCGGGCTGCTCGTTGGCGCGGTGCTCACGCAGCGGCCGGACCTGTTCGGCGCAGCGCTGCCGGCAGTCGGTGTGCTCGACATGCTGCGCTACCAGACCGCGAACGCCAACGCGCGGCAATGGTCATCCGACTACGGGCTGTCGGAGAACCCGGAACAGTTCCAGGCGCTGTACGCCTACTCGCCGGTGCAGAACGTGAGGAAGGGCGTGTGCTATCCGCCGACTCTCATCACCACCGCCGATCACGACGACCGCGTGGTGCCGTGGCACAGCTACAAGTTCGCGGCCGCGTTACAGGCGGCCCAGCTGTGCCCGAACCCGGTCCTGATCCGCATCGAGACGCGCGCCGGGCATGGCGCGGGCAAGCCGATGTGGATGCAGATCGAGGACTTCGCCGATCAGTGGGCGTTTCTCGCCAAGTGGCTGCAGATGGGACCGCCGCCAGCTCCGCCGCAGTAGATCAACCGGGCTTGAGGATGGCCCGGAGCTCGAGCGTGGTAGGGTCAAATATCGCGAGCACACGCCGCGCGCCACCCCACATGACGAGTGCGTTGCGTTCATCGGCTGGGAGCCCCTGCTGCAATAACCGTGTCCTGAGTGACTGCTTCTCGGCTTTGGTGAAGTACTTCATGTCGTCGAGGCGCACGAGCTGATCGCGCAACTTTGCCAGACCCTCGTCCCAGGACCGATAGTAGCGGGGCATGTCGGTAACGTCGCTACCGCCGAACACCGTTCCGGCAACGATTTTTTTCGAGGCCTCGGAATCCTCCGGCAGCGGCGCCCAGATCCACCGTGGCAGGCTGTACCAGTGCGGTACGAAAGTCGGATTTTGACGGCGCGCCAGTGCGAGCTCGGGAGGCTCGATATCGGACGCCTGCACCATGTCCAGGCTGTTCACGGAGAAGGCGTAATAGAGTGGACGACCGCTCCAGAGCGTGACGCTGCCGTACCCGAGCGCGACGAGCTGCACGGCGACGATGATCACGATGTCGCGCGCCAGCACCCGGCGTGGCTTGCCGGGATTCGCAACGATCAGCGTCAGGGTGGGGCCGAGCACCAGGTCGACGAGCACGACGATGCCTACGACGTGCAATACGCTGGAGAGGTACCACCCGGGCCAGCGGTACCAGCCCAGATAGAGCGCGCCGAGAACCAGGGTGAGCGCGCACGCGCTTCCCAGCAGGTGCAGGCCGAACGCCGTGAGCCGAAATCGCATCAATTCAAGTGTCGCTTTTCGGGGACCGCTCGTCCGTGACGGCATTCTCCGTTGGTGGGACGCTCTCGCCCGGGATCGAGCGCTGCCCGGAGAGCCAGGCACCCAGATCGATCAGGCGGCAACGCTCGCTGCAGAAAGGCCGAAAAGGCGCGTTTTCCCAGTCCAGGTCGCGCTGGCACGTGGGGCACTTGACGCGTGCAGGGCTCACCGGTGCACTAGATTTGCGGACACTCAGGTGCAGCAGCTCAATGTGAATGTGACGTCGTTCTCCGCCTGGGTCGCGCGGGTGGTGATGCCGTGCCACGCGAGAAAGCGAACGCTGCAGCGATGGTGACTGCCGCTGATCTCAGGGTACAGGCCGGCGGAGGCGGGCAGTGAGATCCGCAACAGCTGCAGCGGGTTGTCCCGCTCGAAGGTGATGTTGAACGTACCGCCTGCAGCCGTCTCCTGGCGCGTACGGCCGTTCTGACGCGTCAGCCACAAAAGCTCGGCAACGGCATCGCACAACGGGCGCAGCAATCCCAGCCACTGATTGAAGGTGCGCATGCGCGCATCGTCGGGCTGCGCCAGCCAGAAGTAGTAGTCCGGCAGGTCGAACTCGCAGGTGCCTCCGGGGATCGCGCTGCGATGCTTGATGGCGTTGAGGAACTCCGAGTCCCGCAGCGGCTGGAGGAATGCCTGGCCGGCGCTCATCAGGTCCGCACGCAGCCGCAGCAGATTCGATACCAGTGTCTTCAGCCGCTGCGTATCGACGCCCGGGCGGGACTGGAACTCGTTCAGTGTCGCGAGATGGCTCTCGAGCTCCTTCAGCACCTCCGAGCGCACGTCGGTACGCGTGGTAATGGCCAGGATGTCGATCAGGCTCCCCATCGCCGCGCGGCTGCTCCAGGGGCTCGCCATCTCGTTATGGTGCAGCGCCTGGTTGTAGAGGAAGTCCAGACGCAGGAATGTCCGCATCCGCTCGTTCAGCGGTTGCTCGAAGACAAGCGTGGCGGTTTCCGTGCCGGGATCGGCGGAAGGCCCCGTTTCAGGTACGGCGAATTGCATCACCGCGCTATTTTGCAGAGACGTGCGGCGCACGTAAACGGCCGGAGGCGCCAGAGTTCGTTCAGGCGCGGGGCCCCGCCGCGAGCTCGAGGTACCGCCCGTGCAGCGTCGCCACCTGCTCGCGCACGGCGCTCATGTCCGTATCGTTGTGGATGACGTCATCCGCCGCCTTGAGTCGCGCCGCACGCGGAGCCTGCGCCTTGAGAATGGCCTGCACCTGCTCCGTCGTCGAACCGTCCCGGTCACGCAGCCGGCGGATCTGCAGCTCCTCGTCGCAGTCGACCACCAGCACGCGATCCACGTGAGCGGCGAGATTCTTCTCCACCAGCAGCGGAATAACCAGGATCTGGTACGGACCCCCGGCTGCCGCGGAGCGGGCCTCCATCGCCGCCCCGATCGCCGGATGAGTGAGCGCTTCCAGGTCGGCACGCGCCTTGGGATCGGAGAATACGATGTCGCGCAGCGCCGGGCGGTCGAGATGGCCGTCGGGCGTGAGGATCTTCTGACCGAAGCGCTCGATGAGCCTCTCGAGCGGCGGCTGCCCGGGCTCGACCACATCGCGTGCGATCTGGTCACTGTCGAGAATCGGCACGCCGAGCGCGCCGAAGAACTTGGCAGCGGTCGATTTGCCGCTCGCGATGCCGCCCGTGAGACCCACCCGGAACGGGCGTGTGCCCGCAGTGCTCACGGTGAGGCCGCGAACAGGTGCAGATAGCTGCCGACCAAGGGCCGACCGAACATCAGCACCAGCCAGCCTGCGCCGGCGAGGAAAGGTCCGAAGGGTATCGGAGCAGAGCGGTCCTGACGCCGCGTCACGATCAGACCCAGACCGACGACAGCGCCGACGAGCGCCGCGATCAGGATGGTCGGCAACAGCATCTGCCAGCCGAGCCAGGCGCCGAGCGCGGCGAAGAGCTTGAAGTCCCCGTAGCCCATCCCTTCCTTCCCGGTGATCAGCCGGAAGAGATGATAGACGCTCCAGAGGCTCACGTAACCGGCGATGGCGCCAATCAGGCTCGCGCGCGTCTCCACGGGCACTGCCGCTGCCCCGGCCTGCGAGCTCCAGAGACTGAGGAACAACCCGAGCCACAAGAGCGGCAGCGTGAGGCTGTCGGGCAGCAGCTGGTGGTCGATGTCGATGAAGGTCAGGGCTATCAGGAACCAGGTGAGCAACATCGCGGCGAGCGCCGGCCAGGTGAAACCGAACTTCCAGGCGACGAGCGCGGACAGCACAGCCGTGAGGGCTTCCACCAGCGGGTAGCGGGCACTGATCGAGGCGCCGCAGCTCGCGCACTTCCCGCCGAGAAGCAGCCACGAGAGGATCGGGATGTTTTGCAGCGCGGTGATCGGCGCGCGGCACGCGGGACAGGCCGAGCGCGGCACGACGAGATTGAAGCGCTCGGGCGGGCCGGCGGGCGCGGCGGCCGGGCCCGTCGCGGCCAGCGCCCGCCCAGAGGCGGAATTCGGCGCCGGGGTGGAGGAGATTTCCGCGCACTGCTCACGCCACTGGCGGTCGAGCATCAGCGGCAGGCGGTAGATCACCACGTTAAGGAAGCTGCCGATCAGGAGTCCGAGCACCAGGGAGGCGCCGATCAACAGCGCGGGGGAGGTGGCGAGCAACTGAATAGCGGACATTGTCGGGCTCATCCTAATGAAAACGCCGCGCGGAGCGCGGCGTTTTCTGCGGCGACCGCCGTTTCGCGCGGTGCTACACCACCGAGGCCAGCTTGAAGATCGGCAGGTACATCGCGATCACCAGGCCGCCCACGAGCACGCCGAGCACCATCATGATCAACGGCTCGAGCAGGCTCGACATCGCATCGACCGCGTTGTCGACCTCTGCTTCGTAGAAGGTTGCCACCTTGCCCGACATCTCATCGAGCGAGCCCGACTCCTCACCGACCGCGATCATCTGATTGACCATGTTGGGGAACAGGCCCGTGTTCTCCATCGCACGCTGCAGGCGCTGGCCGGTGGAGACTTCATCGCGCATCTTATTCACGGCGTTCTCGTAGACGATGTTGCCCGTGGCCCCGGCGACCGAGTCCAATGCCTCGACCAGCGGCACACCGGCCGCGAACATGGTCGACAGCGTGCGCGCGTAGCGCGCGATCGCCGCCTTGTTGAGAATGGGGCCGAGGATCGGGAGCTTGAGTGCCGTGCGGTCCAGAAACTCACGCATGGCCTTCGAGCGCTTCTTGAAATAGAAGAACGTCCAAGTAAGACCGCTCAGTACCGCGCCGATGTAGAACCCATCGTGCTGCACGATCTGCGAGATATGAATGACGAACTGCGTGAATGCAGGCAGGTCGGCGCCGAAGCCCTTGTAGAGGGACTCGAACTGCGGAATCACGAACACCAGCAGGATTATGGTCACGATCACCGCAACCGCCAGCACGGCGGCAGGGTAGAAGAGCGCCTTCTTGACCTTCTTCTTCAGCGCCTCGGTCTTTTCCTTGTAGGTCGCGATCTTGTCGAGGAGCGACTCCAGAGCACCCGCCTGCTCGCCGGCTTCCACCAGGTTGACGTACAGATCGTCGAAGTACAGTGGGTGCTTGCCGAGCGCCTCGTGCAGCGAGGTGCCGCCCTCGACATCGGCCTTGACGTCGAGAATGAGCTTCTGCATGGCGGGCTTTTCATGGCCCGCGCCGACGATCTCGAAGGCCTGCACCAGCGGAATGCCCGCCGCGAGCATGGTGGCGAGCTGACGGCTGAAGACGGCGATGTCGCCCGGATTGGGCTTGCCGCCCTTGCGACCCTGACGCTGCTTGCGGATCTTCGAGGGCGCGACGCCCTGACGACGCAGCTCCGCGCGCAGTGTCTGCTCATCGGGCGCGAGACTCTTGCCCTTGATGCGGGCTCCGCGCTTATCCCGGCCCTCCCAGGCGTAGGGTATCTCGCGCTTGACTGCTTTGACGGTTGCCGCTGCTGCCGAGGCCATATAACTTCCGCCCTGCGTCACTCAATCGTGACGCTGTTGACTTCCTCGAGACTGGTCAGGCCCGCCTTCACTTTCTCGAGCCCCGCGCGCCGCAGGTCCCACACCCCTTCCTTGGCGGCCTGCTTTCCGATCTCCACGGCACCGCCGCCCGCGAGAATGATGTGCGCGATCGCATCGGTCACCGGCAGAACCTGGTATATGCCCGTTCGCCCCTTGTATCCATCGGTGCAGTTGGCGCATCCCTTGGGGCCGAAGATTTTCAACCCGGCCGCGATATCCACCTCGTTAAAGCCTTCCTTGAGCAGGGCTTCCCTCGGAATGTCCCGCGGCACCTTGCAGTTGGCGCACAGCCGCCGCGCCAGACGCTGCGCGATGATGAGACTCACCGAGGTCGCGATGGCGTAAGGCTTGACCCCCATGTCCACCATGCGGGTCAGGGTCTGCGGTGCATCGTTGGTGTGCAGGGTCGAGAGCACGAGGTGACCGGTCTGGGCCGCCTTGATGGCGATCTCGGCGGTCTCGAGATCACGGATCTCGCCGACCATGATGACGTCCGGGTCCTGGCGCAGGAAGGCGCGCATCGCCGTTGCAAAGGTGAGCCCCACCTTGGGGTTGACGTTCACCTGGTTGACGCCGGGCAGATTGATTTCCGCCGGGTCCTCCGCCGTCGAGATGTTGGTGTCCTCGCGGTTCAGGATATTGAGCCCGGTATAGAGCGACACCGTCTTGCCGCTACCGGTGGGGCCGGTCACGAGGATCATGCCCTGGGGCTTCGCCAGGTACTTGGTGTAGAGGTCCTTCTGGAAAGGCTCGTAGCCCAGCGAATCGATGCCGAGCATAGCCTGCGCGGGATCGAGAATACGCAGCACGATCTTCTCGCCGAACAGCGTCGGGCAGGTGCTCACGCGGAAGTCGATGGCGCGATTCTTGGAGAGCTTCATCTTGATGCGGCCGTCCTGCGGGACGCGCCGCTCGGCGATATCGAGCCGTGACATGACCTTCAGGCGCGCCGACAGCTTCGGGGCGAGCTGCACGGGGGGCTGGGCGATCTCCTTCAAGACCCCGTCCATCCGCAGCCGCACGCGGTAGGTCTTCTCGAACGGCTCGAAATGGATGTCGGACGCGCCGCGGCGGATGGCATCCAGCATCACCTTGTTGACGAAGCGCACGATCGGCGCGTCTTCGACGTCATCGCGCGCGATCTTCTCGTCGAGATCCTCCTCGCCGCCCGAGACTTCGAGCGACTCGAGGTCGACATCCCCTTCATCGGCGAGGGCCGACATCTGGTTGTCGACCTGCTCGAGCGCCTTGTCGATCGCCCTCTGCAGCTTGTCGTCCTCGACGACGATCGCTTCGACGCCGAGGCCGGTGCCGAACCGGACCTCATCGATCGCATGGAGATTCGTTGGATCGGCGACCGCCAGGAACAACCGCTTACCTCGCCGGAAAAGCGGCAGCACGCGGTGCTTGGCGAGTAGCTTGTCACTGACGAGACGGACGACCTCGAGATCCAGATTGATCGCATCGATGTCAAAAAGCGGTACGCCGTATTCGTTCGAGGCGGCGACGGCAATGTCCCGCGCCGCGGCGGCACCGCTGTTGACGAGCTGCGTGACGACATTGGTCCTGCGCTCGCGCGCGGCGTTCACCGCCTCGAGCATCGCCCCTTCATCGACGACCCCGTCCTGCACCAGCCGCTGCGGCAGGCCGCCAAAACCGGTGCGGGTTGCGCCCAGCGTCGCGGAAGCATTGTCATTCATGGGCTTATGGCAAGCGATCTAAGCCTGGAATTCAGTTTACCCAACTGAGGCGCCCACGCAATCGGCGCGCGATTGTCAAAACTCATTCTGAAGGACGATCTGCCCGGCCCGGCGGGGTGCGCGTCACACTTGGCCCACGGGCCCAAAAGAAAGCCCCGGCACGAGGCCGGGGCTCAGAGACTCCGTATGTCAACTCAGGAGTCGATTACTTGCACTGCGTCGGCACGTACTTCGCGAGAACCGTGCCGGCGGTATTGACGGTCAAGCCCTCGGCGCCCGCGGTCGAGGCCGTGGCCGAAGAGCAAGCCCAGTCGATCGGGCCGGCGACGCCTGACTTGAGTGGCGCCTTCGCAATGTTCGGCGACAGGGTGATCAAGGGGGCGCCTGTCAGGGCGGGAATCCCGCTCGCAGTCGTATCAAAGGTCACGCTGATCGTGCCCTTTCCATCGACTGAAACAGCAACGGTCTTGACATACTTCGTCGCCGTGAACCCGGCGTTCCAGGCGGTTGCCGCGGCATCGACGCCCGTCACGTCGCCCGACTCCCAGCCCTCGGCCACCTGGACCTTCGCGGACGAGGCAAGGTTCAGACCTTCCGTCACCTTCGAACGCACCGTGTAGTCCTGGTACGCCGGGATCGCGATCGCGGCAAGAATGCCGATGATCGCGACCACGATCATCAACTCGATAAGGGTAAAACCCTTTTGCACAGCCTTCATTGGTGAGAACTCCTAAAGATTTTGAGTACACAGTCAGCGGCGCAAAAGGCGCCCCGGGCTTTAGCGAAGCAAGCGACATGCCAGTGCCGTCTGCTGGAACTAAATGATTGATCTACAAACCAAAACAGTCACAACGTGCGATTGCTCACTTTAATAAGTCGTGTCGCCGACTGACGCCACCCGGCGGGTTTTGCGTCACAAAGTGACCTAAATTGGCACGTTCCCGCCCGCCCTATTCGATGCCGAGCTTCTTGATCCGGTAGCGGAGCGCCCGGAAGCTCATGCCGAGGAGCTTTGCGGCCGCCGTCTTGTTGTATCGGGTCTTCTCGAGCGCCTTGAGAATGGCGTCCCGCTCGATGGTCTCGAGCTGACTGCCGAGCGCACTGCTGCCCGCAACATCAGCCGCCAGTGCTCGCACCGGAGCTTCGGCGGCGGGAGAGCGGCCTGCGGCACGCAGGCGAATCTGCTCCGGGGTGATCACCCCGCCGGTGCTGAGCGTCAGAGCCCGCTCGAGCACGTTCTCGAGCTCGCGCACGTTGCCGGGAAAGGGGTACGCCTCGAGCACCTTCGTTGCCGCTTCTGAGATCTCGGGTGCGGGTCCATTGGTCCGCCGGGCGAGCCGCTCGAGGATGGCAGCGGCGATCTCGCGGATGTCGCCGCTGCGCTCGCGTAGCGCCGGAACGCGCAGCTCGATCACGTTGATGCGGTAGAAGAGGTCCTCGCGGAAGAGCCCCTGGGCGACGAGGTCGGCGAGATTCTTGTGAGTGGCGGACAGGATGCGGACGTCGACCGTCTCCTCGCGCGCCTCGCCGACCGGTCGCACGGTCTTCTCCTGCACGAGCCGCAGCAGCTTCACCTGCATGTGCAGCGGCAGGTCGGCGAGCTCATCGAGAAACAGCGTCCCGCCCTCGGCGCTCTGTACCAGCCCCTTCTTGTCAGCAACGGCTCCCGTGAAGCTGCCGCGCTTGTGGCCGAAAAGCTCGCTCTCCATGAGCTCGGTCGGGATGGCCCCGCAGTTCACCGGGACGAAGGGGCCGCCGCGGCGCGCACCGCTCTCGTGGATCATGCGCGCGACCAGCTCCTTGCCGGTGCCCGATTCGCCACAGATGTGCACGGGTGCCTGGCTGCGCGCGACGCGGGCGATCATCTCGCGCAGCTGCTCCATGGCCGCGGAACAACCGAGAAGGCGCGGACCGCGCAGCGATGCGGTGGTGTCCTCGCCAGCGGTGGCGCCGAGCTTGATGGCGCTGCCCACCAGCTTACGCAGCACGCTGAGATCCAGCGGCTTGGACACGAAATCGAACGCCCCGAGCTTGAGCGCCCTTACCGCCGACTCGATGTTGCCGTGAGCCGTGATCACGGCGACCGGCAACGAGGCGCGGTGCTCCTGGATCCATGCGACCAGATCGAGGCCATCGCCGTCGGGGAGTCGCATGTCGGTGAGGCAGAGGTCGAAGCGCTCGGATTTCAGCAGGCGCCGGGCACTGTCGAGGTCCGAGGCCGTCCGAGTCCTCAGGCTCATGCGACCGAGGGTGAGACTCACGAGCTCCAGCAGATCAGGCTCGTCGTCGACGACCAGCACGAGCGGCTGACCGTTTGCGCGCCTGACGGCGGCGAGCGGCTCGTTCATCGAATCTCCCAGCGGCGGGGATCGGCGAACACCAGCCGAAAAATGCTGCCGCCGCCGGAGCGCGACTCATAAAGAAGAGTCGCACCGTTGGCCTGTGCCAGCTCGCGGGCGAGAAACAGCCCAAGTCCCGTACCACCGCCGCCGCTGTAGAACGGCTCGAAGATCCGCTCGGCATGCTCGGGCGCGACGCCCTTGCCGCGATCGGCCACTTCGAGAAATGGTCGATCACCGCCGCTCATGCGACCGTAGCGGATTTCGAGAGTCTCGTCGTTTGAGTCCGCGATCGCGTGCTTGAGGGCATTCTCACACAGGTTCCAGACGATCTGTCGCAGCTGATCCGGATCGACGCGCACCTCGACATCGGCGCTCATCGACCTCACCGTAAGCCGCGCCGGCGGCCACTGCATCGTCTGACAGAACTCCTGCTGGAAGTCCTGGATCCACGCCGCCAGCGGCAGGCTCTCGACACGCGCGGCTTCACGGCGCGACAGACGCTGCACGTTGTCGATGATGGCGCTGACCCGCTCCGCGTTGGCGCGAATGATCTCGGTGAGCCGACGATCATCGCCCGTGAGATCGGGCGACTCGCCGAGCAGTTGTCCGGCGTGGCTCATGGCGCCGACGGGGTTGCGGATCTCGTGGGCGATGCTGGCGCTCAGGCGCCCAAGAGCCGCGAGCTTCGACTGCTGCACCTTCTCCTCCATCAGGCTCGTATCCTCGAGGAAGACGAGCACCGGAGCCGGGTTCGAAGCCCCGAGCGGCGCGAAGTGGGCACGTATGAGGCGTGCGCCATCGGCGGCAACGAAGGTCGGGTCAGGGGCTGCCACGGTGCCTGTTGTCGTCCCGGTGCGCTGTCGCCAGGACTCGAGCAGATACAGCAGCCGCGGTGAGGCCTCGCCCACCAGCGCGTCGGGGTAGGCGTGCTCGTCGCCGAGCATCTCGGCCGCGGACTCGTTGATGAGGCGGATGCGATCGTGCGCATCGACGACGAGCAGGCTTTCACGCAGGTGCTGCAGGATGTACTGCGACAGCTGCGCGAGATTGGCGAGATCGACCTCCTGGCGGCGCACCAGGGCTTCGCTCTCGCGCAGGCGGTTCGCGACCGGCCAGGTGGCGAGCGCCACCAGGAACACCGCGGCGCCGAACACACCGGCGGCGATGTAGTCGGTGGCCGCGGACACATTCGTCAGACCGACGAACACCTGCTGTACGAGGATGGCGAGCGCCGCAACCGCCGCGATCAGCAAGGCATCGCGTGGACCCGCGAGCACGGTGAGCGCCAGTACCGGCAGCACGAGCAGTATGCCGAGACCACTCGACGCGCCGCCGCTCGCATAGAGGATGAAGCCGATGGCGAGCGCATCGACGGTCGCATTGACGAGCGCGACGATTCGCAGGCTCGACCATTGCAGCCGCCGTGCGATGATGAGCAGCACCGCGGCGGTGAAGTAGGTGATGCAGGCGCTCACGAAAAGCCACGGACGCGCTGCGACCAGCTCCCAGCCGGGCTCCGAGAGCGACTGCATCGACAGCAGCACCAGCGGCACGAGCAGCCGATAGAGGTTCAAGAGCCCGATCACGCGCCAGGCGAGATCGCTGGGTGTCACGAAGGGGGCGGCGGCGATGGCCGGTGTCGGGCGCAAGCTGATGACGGAAGGTTGGACCAAACCGCGACTGTAGCACCTTGGCACAGGATCGAAACGCGACCCACATCGCATGCACTCGCCGGGCCTTGCGCCGGCGCGTGCACGCGAGCTCACTCGGCTGGCCAGCGGCTGCCATTTTCGGGGACAATGATCGTTTCACACGCTTGAATCCCAAAAACGATGAATCTGCACGAATACCAGGCCAAGGATGTTTTCCGCAGCTACGGCATTCCGGTGCCCGCCGGGCAGGTGGCGACGACTCCGGAGGAAGCTGCCGAAGCGGCGCGCGCGTTGGGAGGCACAGTGTGGGTCGTCAAGGCCCAGGTGCACGCAGGCGGACGGGGCAAGGCGGGCGGCGTCAAGCTCGCGCGCGATGCCGATGCGGTGCGCGCTGCGGCGGGCGGCATGCTCGGCCAGCCTCTCGTCACGCAGCAGACCGGGCCCGAAGGATTGCCGGTCGATAAAGTCTACGTCGAGTGCGGCTCCGACATCGCACGCGAGCTGTACCTGTCGGTGACGCTCAACCGCGAACGGGGACGCATCGCATTCATCGCTTCCGCCGCCGGTGGCATGGACATCGAGGAGGTGGCGCACCGGACGCCCGAGAAAATTCTCAGTGCCACGGCGCACCCGGCGGCCGGCTTTGGCGCGCACCAGGCACGGGAGCTCGCGTTCGGCCTCGGGCTCAGCGGCGGGCAGATCGGGCAATTCCAGTCCTTTACCGCGGCGCTGTACCGGCTGTACCTCGAGAAGGACCTGAGCCTGGTCGAGATCAATCCGCTCATCGTGACGCGCGACGGGTCGCTCGTCGCGCTCGATGCCAAGATCAACGTCGATGACAACGCGCTCTTCCGCCATCCCGAGCTCGCGGAGCTGCGCGATCCCACCCAGGAAGATCCCATGGAGCGTCGTGCGGCGGAACACGATCTCAACTACGTGTCGCTCGACGGCAATATCGCCTGCATGGTCAATGGCGCGGGACTCGCCATGGCCACCATGGACCTGATCAAGCTGCACGGCGGGCGCCCGGCGAATTTCCTCGACGTCGGCGGCGGCGCGACGGCTGAGCGCGTGACCGCGGCCTTCGAGCTGATCCTCTCCAACAGCCGGGTGCGTGCCGTGCTCGTCAACATCTTCGGTGGCATCGTGCGCTGCGACCTGATCGCCGAGGGCATCATCAACGCGGTGAAGAAGGTGGGCGTACCGGTGCCGGTGGTGGTGCGGCTCGAGGGCACGAACGCGGACAAGGCGCGCGAGTTGTTGGCGCAGAGCGGGCTGAAGATCACTCCGGCGGCGGATCTCACCGATGCCGCCCGCAAGGTCGTGGCACTGGCGAAGGGCAAGGCATGAGCATTCTCATCAACAAGAACACCCGCGTGATCTGCCAGGGGTTCACCGGTAAGCAGGGCACCTTCCATTCGGAGGCCGCGCTGGCGTACGGCACGCAGCTCGTCGGCGGCGTGACTCCGGGCCGCGGCGGACAGAAGCACCTCGGGCTGCCGGTATTCGACACGGTGAAAGAGGCGGTGCGCGAGACCGGTGCAACCGCCAGCATGAGCTACGTGCCGGCCGCCGGCGCAGCCGACTCGATTCTCGAAGCGGTCGATGCCGGCATCGAGCTCATCGTGTGCATCACCGAGGGGGTGCCGGTGAACGACATGGTGCGTGTGAAAGCGGTGCTCGCCACCTCCGGCACGCGGCTCGTCGGACCGAACTGCCCCGGAGTCATCACTCCCGGTGAGTGCAAGATCGGCATCATGCCCGGATTCATCCACAGGAAGGGGAGCGTCGGCATCGTGTCGCGCTCGGGTACCCTCACTTATGAGGCGGTCTTTCAGACCACGAACATCGGTCTCGGCCAGAGCACCTGCGTCGGCATCGGCGGTGATCCGGTGCGCGGCATGAACTTCATCGACGTACTCGAGCTCTTCGAGCGCGATCCCGGTACCGAAGGCATCATCCTGGTGGGCGAGATCGGCGGCAGCGACGAGGAAGCCGCCGCGCGCTACATCCGCCGCTTCGTGAGCAAGCCCGTGGTCGCCTACGTCGCGGGTGTCACCGCCCCTCCCGGCAAGCGTATGGGACACGCCGGCGCGATCGTGGCGGGTGGGCAGGGCACCGCCGCCGAGAAGTACGCGGCCTTCGAGGCCGCGGGCGTGCGCACCGTGAAGTCGCCTGCCGACCTCGGCACCGCAATGGACGAGCTGCTGCGCAGTAAGAAAAAAGGCGGCGCCGCGCGGGCGGGACGGCGCCACGCCGTCGTTGCGACGGTCCCCGCAAAAGCGCGCAAGCGCGCGGCGCGTCCCGTCACATCGGGGAGAAAGTCCGCGGCAAGGCGCCCCTCGCGGCCGCCCTCTGCGGCGCGTCGCGGCAGCGCACGCGCTGCGGGCCGGGCGCCCCGGGGCAGGCGGCGCTGAGGAGCCCACGGCAGGGCAGACCGCGCCCCCATGAGTGAAACGCTGAAGATCGCGCTCGCGCAGCTCAACTTCCTGGTCGGGGACGTGCGTGGCAATGCGGCGAAAGTCATCGCCAGCGCACGGCGCGCGCGCCGCGAGCACGGCGCGGACCTGGTGCTCTATCCCGAGCTGGCGCTCTCAGGCTACCCCCCCGAGGATCTGCTCTTTCATCGCGGTTTCCGCCGGCAGATCGAGGCGGGCCTTACGCAGCTGTGCGCCGAGCTCGGGGACGCGCGCGTCCTCGTCGGCTTCCCCGAGTACGCCGGTGCCGGCATTTATAATTCGATGGCCCTGATCGCGGCCGGCGAGATCGCTGCCATCCATCGCAAGGCCGAGCTCCCCAACTACAAGGTCTTCGACGAGAAGCGCTACTTCCGCGCCGGCAATCAGCCAACCATCGCCGAATGCCGCGGCGTAAGGACGGGGCTCCTGGTGTGCGAGGATATCTGGGAGCCACCTGCAGCACAGCTGGCACGCGCAGACGGTGCGCAGCTGCTCGCCGTCATCAACGCCTCGCCCTACGAGATCCACAAGCAGCGCGAGCGCGAGGAGGTCGCACGCGCCCGCATCCGGGAAGTGGGGCTGCCAGTGGCCTACGTGAACCTCGTCGGCGGCCAGGACGAGCTGGTCTTCGACGGCAACTCCTTCGTCATGGACGCCGCCGGAGAGGTGGTGATGCGTGCGCCGCCCTTCGAGGAGGGTATCTGGGTCGCCGAGTTCTCGCGCGGCAGCGGCGGAAAGGTGGTGCCGCTGCGCGGTGTGGTGACACCCGAGCTCCCGGATGAGGCGAGCGTCTATCAGGCGCTGGTGCTCGGCGTGCGCGACTATGTCGGCAAGCACGGCTTCCCGGGAGTGGTGATGGGCCTTTCGGGCGGCGTCGATTCCGCCCTCACGCTCGCGATCGCCGTGGACGCTCTCGGCAAGGACCGGGTGCAGGCCGTGATGATGCCCTCGCGTTACACCTCGTCCATGAGTCTCGAAGATGCGCAGCAACAGGCGCAGCTCCTCGGTGTGAAATACAGTGTGCTGTCGATCGAGGGGATGTTCGAGGCGACGCTCGCGACGCTCCGGGAGGAGTTCGCCGGCCGTGCCCCGGACGCCACCGAGGAGAACATCCAGTCGCGGTGCCGCATGGTGCTGCTCATGTCACTCTCGAACAAGACCGGGCGCATGCTGCTCACCACCGGCAACAAGAGCGAGATGGCGGTGGGCTACGCCACGCTGTACGGCGACATGGCCGGCGGCTTTGCGCCGATCAAGGACTGCAGCAAGCTGCTGGTCTATCGGCTGGCGAACTATCGCAACTCGCTCGGCCGTGTCATACCCGAGCGCGCCATCGAGCGCGAGCCCTCCGCGGAGCTGCGCGCGGGGCAGAAGGACAGCGACGCATTGCCGCCGTACGAAGTGCTCGACCCGATACTCGAGGCCTTCATCGAAGAGGACCTGTCGGTGGATGAGATCGAAGCGCGGGGCTTCGATCGCGCCACGGTCGGACGGGTGCTGGACCTCGTGAAGCGAAACGAATACAAGCGCCGTCAGGCGCCGCCAGGGGTGCGCGTGAGTCGCCGCGCCTTCGGGCGCGACTGGCGCTACCCGATCACGAGCGGCTATCGCCGCTGAAGCGCGGCCAGCGCACTACCAGAACCGCCACCACGACTTCTTCGCGTCGGCCGCGAGCGTGCGCCCGTTCTGGGAGTAGTTCGCCGCATAGACGTCGCGGCTCTGCGTCGCGAGCGCCTCGAGCTGCATGTGGTCGTAGCACTGGATCAGCAGGTCGAGCGCCTGCTCAACCGCGGGCGATCCATCGTACTGCTCGATCGCTCCACGGGCCCGCTGCGCGGCCGCGACATAGGCACCGCGCTTGTAGTAGTACTGCGCGACGTGCACCTCGTAGCTCGCCAGGCGGTCGCGCAGGTAGACCATGCGCTGGAGCGAATCGTGCGCGTACTCGCTCTTCGGGTACTGCTCGACCACCGTCTTGAAGGCGGCGAAGGACTTGCGCGCGGTGCTCGGGGGCCGCTTGGTGAGGTCGGCGTGAAACAGGCGCTCCATGGCGTTGGGGGTGTGCTCGAAGTCGACGAGCCCCTTGATGTAGTAGGCGTAGTCGACGCGCGGATGGGTGGGGTTCTCGCGGATGAAGGTGTCGGCGGCGTCGGTCGCGGACTCCTTCTCACCCGCACGATAGTATGCGTAGATCAGGTCGAGACGCGCCTGGCGTGCCTCGTCCGTGAACGGGAAGCGCGCGGTGAGCATCTCGTAGCTCTTGATGGCACCGTTGTAGTCGTACGACTCGAGGGCCTTGTGGGCCTTCTTGTAGAGCGCCTCGGGGGTGACCTTCTTGTCCTCTCGGTGCGTACGGCAGCCGGATACGGACACGGCGCCCAGAACGATACACAGGGCGACCACGCTGCCGCGTACCAGACCTGAGAGGAACATCGGAAAAGGGCCTTTCTGTGGCTTCACGCCGTATGAGTTCACGAAGTATAGCGAATCCCCCAGCTGGACTTCCGACCGGGGAAACGCCGGCCGAGTTCCGGATACACGCGCTCACCCTCGCTCCGGAAGCGGCCGGGCTGCGCTTCGATCAGGCGCTCGCGCAGGCCCTCCCGCAGTATTCCCGCGCCCGGCTCAAGACCTGGATCGAGGCGGGGGCCGTCGAGGTCGATGGCCGGCCGCTACGCGGCAAGGACCGGGTGCTCGGGGGCGAGCAGGTGCGTATCCGCGCCCAGCTCCCGGCGGAGGGTCGGGTGCAGGCCGAGGCGATGCCGCTCACTGTCGTGTTCCGGGACCGTTCGCTGCTCGTGATCGATAAGCCCGCGGGTCTGGTCGTGCACCCGGGGGCGGGCAACACGCGGCACACCCTGCAGAACGCACTCCTGGCACTCGACCCGAAGCTGGCTCTCGTGCCGCGTGCCGGACTCGTACACCGACTCGACAAGGACACGAGCGGTCTGCTCCTCGTGGCGCGTACTCCCGAGGCCCACACTGCACTCACCGCGGCGATGGCGGCGCGGCAGATCAGCCGCGAGTACCTGGCGGTGTGCACCGGGGTCATGACGGGAGGAGGAACGATCGATGAGCCCATTGGCCGTCATCGCACGCTGCGCACCCGCATGGCAGTGCGCAGCGATGGGCGGCAGGCTGTCACCCGCTACCGGATCGAACGGCGCTTCCGTGCTCACACGCTGGTGCGTGTGATTCTCGAGACCGGCCGGACGCACCAGATCCGCGTACATCTCGCGCACATCGGCTTCCCCGTGGTGGGAGACCCCGTGTACGGCGGGCGCCGCCGCATCCCGAAGGGCAGCTCACCCGCGCTCACGGCAGAACTGCAGGCTTTTCCGCGGCAGGCGCTGCACGCTGCGCACCTGAAAGTCACGCACCCGGTCACTCACCGCGAGCACGAGTGGCACTCACCGCTCCCTGAGGACATGGAACGGCTGCTCGCAGCGCTCGAGGCCGAGCGATGAGTGCGGCCTCGGATGCGGAAGGCGTGCAGATCCTTACGCCCGAGTGGCCGGCACCGCCTGGGGTGCGGGCGGCATTCACGCTCCGGGCGGGCGGTGTGAGCGCGGCGCCTTTCGACTCGCTGAACGTTGGCGCGCACGTCGGCGATGAGGCGGCCGCGGTGACCGAGAACCGGCGCCGCGTACGCTCGCAACTGCGTCTGGCGCAGGAGCCGACCTGGATGGAACAGGTGCACGGCATCGATGTGCTCGATCTGGACGTGCAACGGGCCGCCGCGGGCAGGGCCGCGGACGCGGCGGTCACCCGACGTGCCGGCCCGGTCTGCGCAGTGCAGGTGGCGGACTGCCTGCCGGTGCTGCTTGCCGCGCGCGATGGCTCGGCCGTTGGCGCCGCGCATGCCGGCTGGCGGGGACTCGCGGCGGGTGTGCTGGAAACTACGGTGAGAGCTCTGGCGGTCGAGCCTCGATGTCTCATCGCCTGGCTGGGTCCCGGAATCGGCCAGGCACACTTCGAAGTCGGTGACGAGGTGCGCCAGGCCTTCCTCGCGCACGATGCCCTCGCGGCCGCCGCGTTCGCTCCGAACTCGCGTGGACGCTGGCAATGCGATCTTGCGGGGCTCGCGCGGCGTCGACTCGCGGCGCTCGGTGTTGCGGCGGACTTCGGTGGCAACTGGTGTACCTACGCAGACACGTCGCGCTTCTTCTCCTATCGGCGCGATGGACGTTGCGGACGGATGGCCGCCCTCATATGGCGGGACGAATAGACGGTGCCGCTGCTTCTCACCATCGTGCTGTTTGCTGCGTTCGGCGGCATCGCGAGCGCGGCGTTCGCTGTCGTATTCCTGTGGGTACGTGAGGAGCACAGCGCTCTCATCCTGCCGCATTTCATCAGTTTCGCGACGGGAGCGTTGCTCGGCGCGGCGCTGCTCGCGCTGCTGCCGGAAGCGATGGCCGGTGCGGGACCTGCCGGCGCGCACCGCATCGGGCTCACGCTGGTCGCCGGGCTCGGCGTGTTCTTTGTGATCGAGAAACTGGTGCTGTGGTGGCACGCGCATGCGCACGTGAATGGCGAGAGTGCCGAGGCTTGTCCGCAGCACGCCGATGAGGCACACGAGCGCCGGCGTACGCGCCGGCACGAAGGGGGTCATTCACACGATCACGCCCGCGATCACGCCTCGGGAATGCTGGTGCTCGTGGGAGACAGTCTCCACAATGCCCTCGATGGCGTGCTGATTGCAGCGGCCTTCCTTGGCAGTGTGCGGTTGGGCGTCCTCACGACCTTCGCTGTGGCCGCACACGAGATCCCGCATCGTGTCGGCGATTTCGCCATTCTGGTGCAGGCCGGGCTGTCGCGCCCGCGGGCGCTGCTGCTGAACCTCGCCACGGGGCTCGCGTCAGTGCTCGGCGCCGTAGTGGCGTACTTTGGATTGCGCGAGGCGCAACGTGCCCTGCCCTACGCACTGGCTTTCGCGGCCGCTGGTTTCCTCTATATCGCCGTCGCCGGTCTGATCCCGGGGCTCCATCGGCGCGCCGATCCACGCACGAGTGCCATACAGGTGATACTGATCGCTGCGGGCATCGCGGTCATCGCCGCAGCCGAGCGACTCGCGGGTCAATGACGGCTGGCGGCTCTGACCGGGCTTCGATTGTGATGGCTCTCACTAATGGGCGGCTCCTCACGAAGCATTGGTTGCAGACCTTGGTACCATTTAACCTAAGCACGGGGTGCCGAGGGCGGTTACGAGGCAATGCTGAAGTGGTTCAAGGCGAGCGAGGCCGCCCAGGTCGGCACAGCGCTGGCCGACGATGTCATGCTGCAGTCCCCGCTGGGTTCTCTGGCCCGTGACAAAGGCAAAAACCCTGGGGTCCAGGAAAGGGAGCTGCAGAAGTTTCTGCAGAAGTTTCTGCAGCGCGTAGACCGCGACGCGCGTCCCCTGCAACTGAACTTCCTCAGGCGGGCCAAGCTCGCAAACTCTTTCAAGTGGCGCCTGCTCGAGAAAGGCATTGAGAAGGAGCTGGTAGACGAGCTGACGCAAGCGCTGGTGCTACGGCTGACCACGCAGCCAGCGGGCACAACGCAGGCCATACAACCCGATGTCGTGCCGACGCAGCGGAATCTGCCGCGCACGGTTGAGGCGCTGTTGGCCAAGGGCAACGAATACATGGCCAAGGGCGCCAACGACGAGGCGATGGGTTGCTACCAGCAGGTGGTGAACCTGGACCCGCGACATGCAGTGGCGCGCAACAACCTTGGCGCGACTTTCAGTGAACAGGGCAGGTACCGGGAAGCAGAAGAACAATTTCGGCGCGCCATCGGGATCAGGGAGAGCTATCCCGACCCACACAGCAATCTCGGGGCAGTGCTCATGTGGTTGGGCCGTTATGACGAATCCGAGACCCAGCTGCGGCGCGCGCTGAAGTTGAAACCGAGTTTACTTGGCGCTCAACTCAATCTCGGCACGACCTTATTTCTGCTTGGCCGTTTGCGCGACGCCCGGGAATCATTCGAGAAGGCTGCCAGGCTGGCCCCCGGTGATGCACGTCCATTGGCCGGCCTGGGACAGATCGCGGGCTCAGAGGGGCGCCTCGTTGAGGCGGAGACGCTATTCCAACGGGCGCTGAACATCGATCCCAGGCTGCCAACGGCGTGGTCCGGGCTGACCGCCTCGCGCAGAATGACCACTGCCGACAGCGCCTGGTTCAAACGGGCGGAGGAAATCGCGGACAGTGGGTTCACGCCGGTCGAAGAGGCGACTATGCGCTATGCGATCGGTAAGTATTACGACGACGTCGGGGACTTCGCTCGAGCGTTTCGCAGCTATCAGCGCGGCAACGAGTTGGAGAAGAAGCGGACCCAACCCTACGACCGCGCGGAGCGTACGCGTTTCGTCGACGATCTCCTGACGCTCTATACGCCCGAAGTGCTCGCGCGCGCCCCTGCCGGGTCGTCGGACTCCGCGCGGCCGGTGTTCGTGGTCGGCATGCCGCGCTCGGGAACTTCGCTCGTTGAGCAGATCATTGCCTCGCACCCAGCCGCGCACGGCGCCGGCGAGATCGCCTTCTGGAACCGCGCCGTGCGCATGCACGAGAACGTCCTCCGTAAAGGCCTCCCCGATGAGTCCCTGTGCCGGCAGCTGGCCGCCGAATACCTGCGAGTCCTCGCCGGGCATTCCGAGCAAGCACTGCGGGTTGTCGACAAGGCGCCTGTCAACTGCGATTACCTGGGCCTGATCCACTACGTATTCCCGAACGCGCGCCTGATCTACATGCGCCGCGATCCGATCGACACCTGCCTGTCGTGCTATTTCCAGCAGTTCTCCGCGGCAATCAACTTCACCATGGACCTGGCGGATCTGGCTCACTACTATCGCGTGCATGAGCGACTCGTCGCGCACTGGCGCAGCGTCCTGCCGTCGGAGGTCTTCCTCGATGTGCCGTACGCCGAGCTGGTCGCGGATCAAGAGAGCTGGAGCCGTAAGATCGTGGATTTCATCCGGCTCCCCTGGGATGCGCGCTGCCTCGAGTTTCACAAGACCGAGCGGACCGTGACAACGGCGAGCGTCTGGCAGGTTCGGCAGAAAATCTACAGCAGCTCGGTCGGGCGCTGGCGAAACTATCAGAAATTCATCGGTCCGCTGCTTAGCCTCAGTCACGCGGATTCGTAAGGAGACGCGAGCTGCGGGCTGCTCAGGGCTTCGACTCCGACTCGCCAGCCGGGGCGGCTCTTAGCGAATCGTGATCAACTTCACTAGCGATCTGTCACGGGCTACATAAGCTGTGGCTACTCGTTTTTCCAGCCCAGCGAACACCCTATATGCCGAAACTCGATAGCGCCCGCCGACGGTTCCTGCTCGGCATATTCGTAGTATCCGGGTTCACCGGCCTCATCTACGAATCCATCTGGTCGCACTACCTGAAGCTCTTCCTCGGGCACGCGGCCTACGCCCAGACATTGGTGCTCGCGATCTTCATGGGCGGCATGGCGATTGGAGCCGGGCTGGTGGCGCAATACGCAGCGAGGGTGCGACAGCTCCTGTGGGCTTATCTGCTCGTCGAAGGTGTGATCGGTATTTTCGGCATTCTCTTCCACCGCGTCTTCGTCGCCGCCACTGACTTGTCATTCGCAACGGTCATCCCCGCGCTGCCCGCAGGCATTGCGATCAATATCTACAAGTGGTTGCTGGCAGCGCTGCTCGTGCTGCCACAATCGGTGCTCCTGGGCATGACTTTTCCATTGATCAGCGGCGGCATAATCCGGCGCTGGCCGCAGCAGCCAGGGCAAACCGTTGCGGTTCTTTACTTCACCAACAGCCTTGGGGCTGCCCTGGGGGTTCTCGTCAGTGGCTTCGTGCTGATCGGCGCGGTCGGTCTGCCGGGCACCGCCCTGACCGCGGGGCTGCTTAACGTCGCGCTCGCGCTCGCAGTGTGGGTCGTGGTTCGCCGTCAGAGCGAGCCGCTACCGTTCCCCGTACCGGCATCACCCAGTTCCTCGGTGGCGCTGGATCCGGTCGCGCGCTGGTTCTTGACCGCGGCATTCCTTACCGGCGCCGCTTCATTCATGTACGAGTTGGGCTGGGTCCGCATGCTGAGCCTGGTGCTCGGTAGCTCGACCCACTCCTTCGAGCTGATGTTGAGCGCTTTCATTTTAGGCCTGGCATTCGGCGGACTGTACGTGCGCAATCGCATCGAGGGAATCGCGGACCCGGAGAGGTACCTCGGCGTGATCATGCTGAGCATGGGGTCCCTCGCTGCGCTCACGGTGCCGGCGTGCAACCTCATGTATGACTTCATGGCATGGGCGCTCGGGACGTTCACGCACACATCGGGCGGCTATGTCGCCTTCAACGCGGTGAGCCAGTTGATTGCAATGCTGATCATGTTTCCGGCGACCTTCTGCGCCGGCATGACTCTTCCTGTCCTGACTCATGCGCTCATGCGGCGCGGAATCGGTGAAAAGGCGATCGGGGTAATCTACTCGGTCAACACTCTTGGGGCTATTGCAGGGGTGCTGCTCGCAGTCCAACTCCTGATGCCGTTGATCGGGATCAAGGGTGTAATTCTGACAGGCGCAGGCGTCCATATCTCCGTGGGACTGTCGCGGCTCACGCGGAATGGTTGGCGGCGACCCGCGACCGCCATGACAGTCGCAGCCAGCGTGTTGGCGTTCACTCTGACGGCGGTCTTCGGCGGACTGGACCCAAAGCGGGTTGCCTCCGGTGTGTTCCGCATCGGCGTTGCGAAACTGTCGGCCGACGCCAATGTCATCTATCTCCGCGACGGCAAAACCGCCACGGTCACGCTGACGGACCACGATGGGGTGGTCTCCATCGCCACAAACGGCAAGCCGGACGCAGGAATCCGGATGCGCCCAGGGCACCCTGCGAGCGACGAAACCACCATGGTCCTGGTCGCAGCCATTCCGATGAGCCTCCACCCGAGTGCCGCTCGCGTTGCCAACATCGGCTTTGGAGCTGGACTTACGAGCCACACGCTGCTCGCGAGCCCTCAGCTCCGGCAACTGGACACGGTCGAAATCGAGCCAGCGATGGTCGAGGGGGCGCGACTGGGTTTTAGCGCGCGCACCCACAATGTGTTTGAGGACCCCCGCAGTCACATCGTCTACGAAGACGCCAAGACGTTCTTTGCCACTTCACGGGAGCCGTACGATCTCATCGTGTCCGAACCTTCGAACCCGTGGGTGAGCGGAGTCGCCAGCCTGTTCTCCGACGAGTTTTACGGCCGGATGGTGGGGTACCTTCGGCCCGACGGCTACTTCGTGCAATGGGTGCAGATCTACGAGACTGACATCGATGTGGTGGCATCGATCATTAAGGCGTTATCGCGCCACTTCGGCGCCTACGCGATTTACAACCTCAACGATGTCGACATTCTTATCGTCGCGACGCGCGCGGCGGCGCTGCCAGCTCCGAGCGAGCAGCTTCTCGGGTGGTCACTGATGCGCGCCGAGCTCGATCGCATCGGCGTGCAATCACTGGCTGATCTGCGGTCTCGACTGATCGGAGACGACCGCATCATCGGGCCCATGTTCAACAGCTGGCCGGTGCCAGCAAATTCCGACTTCTTCCCTTTCGTGGACCTCAACGCACCGCGCTTGCGATTCATGCAGAGCGATGCTCTGTCCTTGACGCGACTGACATCGGTGTCGGTGCCTGTTCTGGATCTCCTGCACGCGAATCCGGCAGCTGGCCCGACATCTGACCCCTCGGGGCAAAGTGCAGTCTTGCGCGACGCTCTGGTGCGCCGCGCTCTGGCGGTTCGCCGCGCGCTCTCCGGCGGACCTTTGGAGGATCTCGACGCGGCAACCGTAGTCAACGTGCTGTTGCTCAGAACGAGCGCGCCGCAGTGCGCCGATGCCAGCGTGCAGAAGGCCTGGAAAATGGCCGCCCGCAATGTTGGCGCTATGACGAGTGCGTATCTGAGTCCCCCCGAGCTCGCCGATCTCTGGAGCACTATCAGAACCATGCCCTGTTATCGCGATGCCGGCGGCCCGCAAAAAGCCTGGGCGGATCTAATGGCGGCGGTCGCGGCCCGCAATGCCGCGGAGATTGCGACTCGCGCGGCGCAGTTGCTTGAGGCGTCCTCGGCCATCTCGCGGGATGAACGCACCTATCTCACCAGCGCGTTAACGACAGCTTACCTTCGGCTTGGGCAGATGGCGCAGGCACGAGCGCTGCTCGCTGCTCAGTGGGATCGGCTCGATCACGCCGGCGAGCTGGCGCTCTCGCTGCGTGAACTGCAGGCCCTGACGCGGGTAGCTGACACCCCTGCATTGCGCGCCGTCCGCCTTACGCACGTGCATCGGGGTCCTAACTGAATTAACCCTCCGCTGGTGCCAAAGCGCGGCGCCGCCGGGCTATAGTTGGCCAACGGCCGGTATGCCAGGCGCGGCCCGCCTGCATCGCAGCCCCTTGAACGGACTGCGGTTTGCCCCCATCCACCGCACACGATACCGATAAGGTCGATTTCCGATGCGCATGGACAAACTCACGAGCCGCTTTCAGCAGGCGCTGGCCGATGCCCAGTCGATCGCCCTCGGGCGCGACCACCAGTTCCTCGAGCCCTCCCACCTCATGCTGGCGATGCTCGATGCCTCGGGCGGCTCGGTGCGGCCCCTGCTGATGAAGGCGGGTGCGGACGTCAACAAGCTGCGCCTCGGCCTCATGACCTTGCTCGATGCGCTGCCGAAGGTCGAAGGTACCCCGGGCGAGATTCATATCTCGAACGACCTCAATCGTATCCTCAACGTGACTGACAAGCTGGCGCAGCAGCGTGGCGACCAGTACATCTCGAGCGAGCTGTTCGTGCTCGCCGCTTTCGAGGACCGCGCCCTGGCGCGCATCTTCAAAGAGGCCGGCATGGTGCGCGGCGCCATCGAGAAAGCCATCGACGAGGTGCGGGGCGGGGAAAAGGTCTCCGACCCCAACGCCGAAGAGAGCCGCCAGGCGCTGGAGAAGTACACCATCGACCTGACTGCGCGCGCCTCCTCCGGCAAGCTCGATCCGGTAATCGGCCGCGACGACGAGATTCGCCGCACCATCCAGGTGCTACAACGCCGTACCAAGAACAACCCGGTGCTGATCGGCGAGCCCGGGGTGGGTAAGACCGCGATCGTCGAGGGCCTTGCGCAGCGCATCGTCAACGGCGAGGTGCCCGAGGGGCTCAAGAACAAGCGCATCCTGGCGCTCGACCTGGGCTCGCTCATCGCAGGCGCCAAGTTCCGCGGCGAGTTCGAGGAGCGGCTCAAGGGCGTGCTGAACGATCTCGCCAAGCAGGAAGGGCAGATCATCCTGTTCATCGACGAGCTGCACACCCTGGTCGGCGCCGGCAAGGCCGAAGGCGCCATGGACGCCGGCAACATGCTCAAGCCCGCCCTCGCGCGCGGCGAGCT
>Ga0306920_100002134_pt1 | contig 24885 bp, 21 predicted proteins | sample flu12Cox44000170_FD_204666 | JGI IMG/M metagenome (GOLD analysis project Ga0306920, IMG submission 204666) | Lab enrichment of tropical soil microbial communities from Luquillo Experimental Forest, Puerto Rico - flux4day.12C.oxic.44.000.170 (v2)... | ecosystem: Environmental > Terrestrial >...
GCAGAGCTTCTTCCGCGTCAATTAAACCGGAAATGCTCAGTGAGTACTGCACGCTTCCGTAGGCGGACAGCGCGTCGAGCCGCGCTCTGGGAGGGTTCTCGGTTTTCGCTGCCTCGCTCTCCGGAATCACTTTCAGAATGGCATAGCCCGACGGAATCCGCGTGATGGGCGAGAGCTGCCCCGGAGCAACTCCTTGGAGAGCATCGCGCAATTCCGGCCGCAAGTCGGCAGGGTTCATTCGTCCCATAAAGCCTCCCGAATCGGCCGTCGGATCGATGGACTTTTCTTTGGCCAGCGTCGAAAAGTCATAACCGGCCATGAGTTTTTCCAGCGCTTGGTTGGCCTGCTCGGGAGTACGGACGACAATCACCCTCAGGGCAACCTCCTTCGGTCTCCCATTTGCGGTCGGCGGAGCCGATTGTCCATACAAAAGCGCGCAGAGAAGCCCCGAGCCACAGAACGTTAGTCCAAGCACACAACGGTTTGTTCTACAGATCGTCTCGAGAATTCGTCGCGCGAGAAATCCCCTGCCTCGAGCCATGCAGAGATTCTACGCGTCAGAACCTCTCGTGCTCAATCACTTCGCAAGGAACGAGATTGTTCCCGTATTTTGAATGCCCGTAGTTAGCGATGAAGGAGTTGACGCGCAGAAGCTAATGGTCGCGCTGTCCGCTAAGAATAAGCAACTAGTTTTGGGAACTGAAGTGCTTTACGAAACAGCCAAGACATTCAGAGTCAATCCCGTTCAGCTAATGGCGATTTTGCAACAGTAATCGCAACTCCAGAATCACTACGGAACCGCCTCGCGTTTTCCAGTGCCATAATCCTTAGCGGAATCAAGCTCTTTCGAAACCGTTTGAGAACAGGTTTCGCCGATGCTCCGCAAAGGTCTTCAATGGGCCCTGTCGCGTGCTGGATGGGAGGCGAGCCCTCTGGAACGGGCCAGCGCGATCCGGCCGAGAACACGTTCGATGTCGGGATCGTTGGGCTTCATGGATTGGGCTAGACGAAGTTCCTTTTCTCCGTCGTCGAGATTCCCCATCTGGCACTGGGTGAGGCCAAGCTTCTTGTGCAAATCTGCTTTGATAGCGCAATCGCCGCACAATTCGATGGCCTTCTGAAACTGGGCAATTGCATCCGGCCAGTCATGGGCTGCGCCGGCCGCGAGCGCATCGTTGCCGATGGCGCTGGCCTGGTCGACGATCTGACGGTTCTTCAGCGCTTCTTTGTAGAGAGCCAGGTAGTGTTCTGCTTCGTCAGGGTTAGTCGGCTTGAGCGCGCGGGCCAAACTGGAGAGAGCCTGCCGATATTCGGGGTTGATTGCGACCGCCTGTTTCCAGGCTGAGATGGCGGCGTCGTTCTGCGCGTCGCTTTCGAGGCTTTGTCCCAGTAGATGCCACGCCTTGGCATTGCCCGGCTGCAGCTTGACGACGGTGTGGAGCAAAGAGACCGCATACTTGTAGTCGCCCGACTGCTTGGCGATCATGGCCAGAAGGTAGTACGGTTCAGGCATTTCGGGCGCGGTGCGGCGAGCAGATTCGAGGTCGGGTTGGGCCTCGGCAGTTCGGCCCAAATCGAAGAGTATCCGGCCACGATTCAAGTGAGCCAGCGCAGAGTTGGGGGCGAGCCGGATCGCCTCATCGTTCTCGGTCAGCGCTCCGGCCAAGTCGTAACTTTCCGCAAGGACCATGCCCAGATCGAGATGAGCGGCGGCTGATTCCGGCTCGATGGCGACGGCTTTGCGGAGCAACGCTACGCTTTCGGTGCTCTTTCCTAAACGTGCCTTCACGCGTCCGGAGGCTGCCAAGGCCGCAGGGTTGTCAGGGGCAAGCTTGACGGCTTGGTCGACCTCGGCCTCGGCTTCAGTGAGCTTCTGCTGCCTTGCGAGAACCAGCCCCAGATTAAGATGCCCCTGCACGTAGGCGGGGTCAATCGCGATCGCCTGCCGGAAAAGTTTCTCCGCTTCGGCGGGATCACCCTGATTAGCGCGGAGAATGCCCAGGCTGCCCAGCGCCAGAACGAGCTTCGGGTCGAGTTTGAGGGCCTCGCGGAACTCGGTTTCTGCCTCGTCGGTTTTTCCCAGGTCCATGAGCACAGACCCAAGTGCGGCATGGGCGTTGGTCATTCTGGGTATGTATTTCAGTGCAACGCGGAACTCGATTGCCCCGGCGGAGAGCTGGTGGGCTTGCACCCGCAATTTGCCGAGGTCGTAATGCGCCTGCGCGGAGTCCGGCTCGAGACGGACGGCCTCTTCCAGCGCCGTCAGTCCGCACTGCAGGTTTCCGTGTTTTGCGAACCACGCGCCCGCGGCGCTGTATGCATTGGAGGAAGGATTGGCCCGGAGGGACTGCTCTTCCTTGGGCGGCAGCTTGCAGGTCTCGGGCTGCTGCGTCGCCCACGAGAAGACTGATGCGAGGATGAGCCCAAGGCCGAAAGCAGCCTTCATGACGGATTGGAAGGGGTTTTTCGGCTCTTGCAGCCGTTTCAAAGCAATGAAAAGACCAGCTGGGAGAGCAGTGGCCAGAATTGCAAGCGTCCCTCCCGAAAGGCTGGCCGGGGAAAGATTTCCAGGCTCTTTCATCACAAGTTGCGTATAACGCTTACCCGCTGAGCGAGTCAACTGGCGTAATCAGGCCTGATTACGTCAATCATTTGGCCTATGGTTTTCTGCACTCGGTGGCCGGAAACCTGTGGCGCCAAGCGCGCGCGTGGACCAATGCCTGAGGTTCGGCAAGAGCCAGCGAGCAATCACGAATGCAAGTCCGAGTTTGTTGCCGGAGAGGAAGACCCGCATTTGGTGTCGCGAAATATGCAGGGTATCCTTTTGCCCGCCTGAGGTGAGGCTATGCAAAGAGTGAGTATTGCACTTTTGCTGACATGGTCCTGCTGACACCTGTGGCCTGGGCACAGACAGGCTCTGCGCCGGAGGTCAAAGTCGGCGACCTCGCTCCTGATTTCACGTTGGTGGACCAGAACGGAAAGCCGCAGTCGCTTCGTGAGTACAGAGAGAAAAAGGATGTGGCTTTGGCTTTCTATATCTGGGTTTTCTCGGCCGATTGAACGAAGGAGATGCGAAACGTTCAGCAGCAGATTAGCCGAGCTGGAAGGCGCAGACACCCAAGTCTTGGGTGTGAGCATGGATAACCCGTTTGCCAATAGAGTCTTTGCCGACCAAAACGGTGTGACCTTTCCCTTGCTCAGTGACAGCGGCGGAAAGGTCATCCGGGAGTACGGCATTTACAAGGAATACGACCAATTCCGCACCAAGATTCCCGCTGCTCACCGTGCTACCTAATCTCATTGACAAGAGGGGGAGAGTCGTTGAGATGCAGATGGACGCAGATGCCGTTGACCCGACGAAAACCGTTAGGGCATGTGAACGGCGGAAGCTAAAGAACTAAGGCTGCGCCGCAAAAGGAAGGGTACTCTAACTCCGTAATGCAAGGTCCCCTGATAATGTCGTGCTCCGCTCGGAATGCGTTGCCGATCATTGGCGAAAACGTCTGAAGTACTCAGACGTGGGAATGAGGTTCTCTGACGTGGCTCGGTTGAAAGTAGATGGCTGTATGGAAAATTTAGAACGTTATGAAGTTGAGGGCTCAAAACCCTAGTCGGCGGATTTTGAGTGTAGTAGTTCTCAACAACTAAATAGACCGTTGTGTGCACCGGATTAAGCACTAAATTTAGGTGCCCGCATCTTAAAGAAAATATGTCACTTAGTTTGGCCAAAATGGTAGCGTTAGAATGATGTAACATTATGTCGGTATTTATTGATATTTACCGACGTTTTGATACAGTATCAGAGTGGCTCTGAAAAAGACAAAAAAGCTCCTTGATCTCGTAAGGCGCAAGCACCTGATTCGCTCCAGGGACCTTGATCAGGCCGGTATCCCTCGGAATTATCTTGGGCGGCTCGTACATCGAGGGCAGCTAATGAAGGTTGAGCGTGGATTTTATACCGCCAACAAGGTTTCTTCATCGGAACATAGCAGCATAGTGCAAGTTAGCCGTAAGGCTCCGGGTGCCGTTATTTGTTTGCTGTCCGCCCTCAGGTTCCATGAAATCGGTACGCAGATTCCAAGCGAAGTATGGATAGCGATTGACGTGAAGGCTCGGGCGCCCAAGATTACAAATCCAGCGACGAGGATCGTGCGTTTTTCAGGTTCGGCGCTAAGCTTTGGGGTGCAGGAACGCCGGGTGGATGGAGAAGTCATTAGGGTTTACAGCCCTGCCAAAACGATTGCCGACTGCTTTAAGTTTCGGCACAAAATTGGCGTGGACGTAGCGATTGAAGCTCTGCGGGAGGGATATCGACAGAAAAGAATCGCAATGGACGAACTTTGGGAGGCGGCGAGAGTGTGCCGTGTTGCCAATGTGATGAGGCCCTATATGGAGTCTCTCGCATGACGAAACGCGTCACAAATGTCGCGGCCTCCGTGGGACAAAAGCTGCGGAATATCGCACGCGAGCGAAATGAGGACTTTGCGCTGGTGTTGACGAAATTCGCTCTTGAGAGGCTGCTATTTCGTCTCTCACAGTCCAAGCATCGGGATATTTTTGTGCTCAAAGGGGCGTTGCTGTTTGAGTTGTGGACGCAAGAACGCTATCGGACTACGAGAGACGCGGACTTGCTGGCGCGGGGAGACAACACGCCCGAAAGATTCGTGAGCGTTTTCCGGGATGTCTGTAGCATCGTTGTAGTGGATGACAGCTTGCGTTTCGACGCGCAGACCATCAAAGGGGAACGCATCACCGAAGATGCCGACTATCACGGCATTCGCGTCACTTTCGTGGGGTATCTGGAAAACGCGCGTATCCCAATCCAGATTGATATTGGGTTCGGAGACGTGGTTACCCCTCCACCAAAAGAGGCGGTATTTCCTACTCTCCTCGACTTTCCGGCGCCCAAACTGTTGGCGTATCCGAGAGAAAGTGTCATTGCCGAGAAGTTCGAAGCAATGGTGAAGCATTTTCCGGCTCGAATACCTGAATGAATACAAGGTGCGAGTTGAACACATTCGTGCTGAAGCCAATGAAGAGCTGATCGACACTCTGCACGAACAGGAGATGGACGACTCAGCTCGTTTTGACGAAATGCAACGCCATTGGGAAAATCAGTGTAAAGATCCCGATGACATTGACCCAACCCCCAAAAACTGGACCATCTACAATGTGAGTTCTCCCGAACCAGACTTGTCACGGAAGCTGGAATAGCTGAGGTGACATGCTGAGCCTGGAAGGAGACGCGCGTGAAGGGAACCCGACACAGCGAAGAGCAGATCATCGCGATCCTGAAGCAAGGTGAGGCAGGATTATCGACGGCGGAGCTATGCCGGCAACACAACATCACGGAGCAGACTTACTACCGCTGGAAGGCGAAGTACGGGGGGATGGACAGCAGCGAGGCAAAGCGGCTGAAGCAGCTGGAAGACGAGAACCGCAAGTTGAAGCACGTAGTGGCGGAGCTGACGTTGGATAACCGAGCGTTGAAAGATGTGCTCTCAAAAAACTGGTAGAGCCTGCGGGACTTCGGGAAGCCGTGAGCTATGTGGAAGTGGAGTACCCGATGAGCGAACGGCACGCCTGCAGGCTGCTGGGGATAGCACGATCCACAAGGCGCTATCAGGGGCGCAAGCGGGAGCGCGATGCGGTTCTACGAACGCGCTTGAAGGAGCTAGCGGCCCGACGCATGCGCTTTGGCTATCGCCGGCTGACCGCAATGCTGTTACGAGAAGGGATGGCGGTAAATCACAAGCGCGTATATCGGCTGTATCGCGAGGAACGACTAGCCATGCGGATACGGCAGCGGCGGCGGATTCGCTGGAGTGGGCCAGCCAGGGAGCCGGCAGCGAGTCGGCCGAACGAAAAATGGTCGATGGATTTCGTCAGTGATTGCGTGAGCACGGGAAGAGTGATTCGCATGTTGACGGTGGTGGACGATTGCACGCGGGAATGTCCAGCGATTGAAGTCGACACTGCGCTCGGCGGGTTACGGGTGCGGCGGGTGCTGGATCGGATTGCCAGCGAAAGAGGTTTGCCAGAAGCCATTGTGTTGGATAACGGGCCAGAGTTTCGCGGTCGAGCCTTAGCGGCGTGGAGCGAAGAACGCGGGGTCCGACTAGAGTTCATCCAACCCGGCAAGCCGGTGCAGAACGCCTATGCGGAAAGCTTCAACGGGCGACTTCGAGAGGAATGCCTGAACGCGAACTGGTTCACGAGTTTGAGTGATGCGCGGCGCAAAATCGAAAGCTGGCGACAGGATTACAACGAACAACGACCGCATAGTTCGTTGAATTATCTGCCGCCGTTGGAGTTTGCAAGGACACTAGTGGAGATGCGGGCATGAGTAGCTTATACAGAGATGGAGCGAAGCAGGGGACTCAAACGGAAGGTGTTACGAAACCAGCCAAAAATCATGGCACGACAAAAATATTCTCGTTTGTGGAGTGGTAGTCTCGAGCGATGCACGGGTCACGTGGCTAATGCATCTCGGAGCTGACTGCCGCCTAGCACATTCAACATCCGTTTCAGGTTGTAAACCAGCGTCGCCAAGCTGATCTCTGTCTGCGCTCCACCGGTTCCTCGGAGCAAGAAGCGCGGATGCCCGAAGATCCGGTACTTTATCGTGGCGAACGGATGTTCCACCGTTGATCCTCGCAAGCGCATCACTTCCGCAGTGGTTCGCTGCTGCATGCGTTGAAGAGCATTCTCGTACAGGTTGCGAGAAACGTAGCGCCGTGGGCCCAGGGTGCAACGGCCTTTGAGTGCGCAAGCACCACAGACTTTTTTTCGAGGCGTATACATCACAGCGCGATCCTTTTTAGAGACCTGCTTGCGCCAAAGCGTCTGGCCTGCTGGGCAGCCGAAGGTGTCGCTCTTCTCGTCATAGACGAACTCAGTGCGGTCGAATAGTTTGCCACCCCCATGATTGTTGACCGTGCGCTTTGGTGGTACGTAGGGGACGATACCCTGGGCCTCGCAAGTTTCCGACTGCTCGCCATTGGAGTAGCCGCCATCCGCGATCACATTCAGAGAAGCTGGTGAACCGGCCGCTTGCTTTGCCGCTTCTGCCATGGGCAACAGCATGCGTTGATCGTTTGCATCGGTGGTGACCTTGTGGGCCACGATGAGCGCGTGTTCCGTATCGACAGCGGTTTGCACGTTGTAGCCAGGCGTCAGTTGCCGTCCAATCTTCATAAATCCGGCCTCTGGCTCCGGGTCTCTCTTGAGCTTCTTCAGAGCCTCGGCCACCGCACTCTCATCGATCTCTACTTCGTTCTGTTCGTCAGCTCGCTCCAGCTGATCTAGGTAACGCTTCAGCGCTTCGCGCTCGCGAACCCGATCCACACTACTCACCGACTGGAACTTCGAACCATCGATCGCGACCCACTCGCCACGCACCAAGCCCATGGAACGCGCGAAACGCACCAGCTCTGCGCCAGCTTCGGTCACCGCCTCGCGATGCATTCGCCGAAACTCCGCGATCGACTTGTAATCGGGAACCAGCCGGCCTAGCAGCCACATCACTTCCACATTGCGCTTGCACTCGGTTTCCAGCCGCCGCGACGACCGAATCTGCCACAGATACCCGTACAGATACAGTTTCAGCAGATCGCGCGGGTCGTAACCAGGTCGCCCTGTCTCAGCCGGTTCGGAGCGAACAAAACCCAGCTTCGCCATGTCCAGCCGCCCCACAAACGTTTCGATCACACGGCAGACATGATCTTGTGGAATCAGTTCATCCAATGTGGTTGGAAACAAAGTGTGCTGACTGCGGTGTTCGCCTTCGATGTAGGCCATCCAGCAATGCCTCAATGGCCGCCATCTTCGCATTCTTGTTATCGATTTCCCAGTGGGTTTCGTAACACCTTCAAACGCCGTCCCCTGCTCCGCGCCTCATCCCCGCTGAAACCGAAAATCAACCGAGGACTAACATTGAGGACTGGTACTGCGAACGGGGGCACTTCAACATGTTTTTCCACGCTCGTGATCGCAGGCAGGAGATCAAAGAACAAATGAAGGAGCTGCAGAAGGGTCTGGAACGCCAGCGATCAAAACCCAAGCGAGCAGCACGAGAAAAGCGTCGTGGATGATTGACAACTCCTAACCCCGCTATTGACCTAAAGCGCCGGTAGCGGGGTGTTCTTTTGTCGGTGTTCCCTCCCGGGGGATGACTTGATACTGATCTCTCTCTCCTGGTCATATGAAGTGACTCTAAGAGCCTCTGCAATAACGCAGAATTGCCCATTCCATTCGACGGCTAGTGCCGAAAGGGGGTGGACTTGCTGACCACAGAATCCCAAGTAGCAATCGAACTGGATGGTGGTCAACACCTGGCTAATTCCGAAATTCTCGACGTCGGCCGCCATGGTAGTTGTCACATTGAATACTGACTTCCACGCGCTGCTTGCCTTGCGCGTTACCGGGCCATCTGTAACCCGCTTCGGATCGAAGGCCTGCGAGGAGAGGACCTTGCCCGGCTGCTGGTCCGCGTGTTGCAGATTTGCGACGACGACTTGCCGAAAGGAGCGATGGTCTCTTTGACGGAGAATGGAGTCAGGATCAGACGGCTACCCATGCTCCGAACACCCTCAGAAAGACCGGCGAGTGCCATTGTAGTTGATCTCCGAACGGCCTTCTTCTTCTGTGTGCGGCGGCAGTACCTGCGCCGGAAGTCTTTTCCAATCCTGCGCCCAATCCTGGATTTCGGCCGTTAATGTTGGGGCTTGTTAACCACACCTCTCGCAAGCGCGCCAACAGGCGTTAAGAAAAATGCGACAGAGTCGACTAACCCCCGCAAACCACTGAGTCTTTTATAGTTGTGTGATTTTCAGGCTCGGCGAAACTTATTTTCGTCCCCTGTGTTCAGCAACGGTAAGACCCATCGAGGCTGACCCTCCCAGAAAAAGGGGGCTGGTGGAAGCGACCACAAGCGCCACACTGAGCCGCTGTCTTTCGCAATGCTCGACGAAGGCAAGAACGAAATCTGGGGGGTGAGGTATGCGTATAGAGTGCTGGGTAATTAACACTTCATTGCTGCTGACATGGAGCGCGAGCGCTCAGCAGTCGGCAAACCCGTCTGTGCCCCCGGCGACGGCGCAAAGGTTAGAATCGGTCGCGCAGTCTGGTCCGGGTTCTTTGCGCGGACAGCCGGGGCTGCCGGCGGCATCTGCGAGCAGCACGCCCGGATCGGTAGCATCTCCCACGATAGACCCGGTGGACCGCGCGATCGAGCGGGAACACGCTCTCATTGAAATGTTAAAGTCCCGCACGCCGTTGGTTGAGACCTACCTGCAAAATCTGAAGTTCGACTCGCAAGCCGGCCCATTACCGGCGCAAGACCATTACTTTCTCGGCCGCATGGATCTGGGAGAACACGCGGGTCGGCGGGATTATCTCTCGAAAGACAACAGCTTTGAGAGCCACCTGCTGGGCGGCTTCGCCAGGTTGTATAGACTCGAATACAAACCCATCGGTTTCTCATGGATGATCTATGTTGACCGCGACGACTTCGATCGCCAAACTTACGATTTCAAGTATTTGCATCGTGAATTCCTGGGCGATATCCGCTGTATCGTCTTCCAGGTGACGCCCAAAAAGGGCGCGGGCAATGGCCGCTTCCTGGGCCGAATCTGGGTAGAAGACCAGAACTACAACATTGTGCGCCTGAACGGCTTTTATGAGCCGCACCGTCGCAACGCTTACTTCTTTCATCTCGACAGTTGGCGCTTGAACCTGATTCCGGGCTACTGGGTACCGGCCTACGTCTACAGCGAGGAAGGTGATTTCGGTGACCCCTCGAAGAGCAAAGTTACCTTCAAGGCCCAGACCCGGCTCTGGGGTTATGACCTGAAGAACAGCGCACAGAACAGCGAGTTTACCGAGATGCTGGTGGACTCCACAGTCAAGGACGAAAGTCCGGCGACGCAGGACGCTTCTCCGCTGCAAGCGCAATGGCGATGGCAGCAGCAGGCAGGAGACAACGTGATTGAGCGGCTGCAGAATGCCGGCCTGCTTGCTCCGCAGAGCGAAGTGGACAAGGTTCTGGAGACCGTTATCAATAATTTGCTCATCACCAACAACATCACCCTTCCGGGCCCGGTGCACGCCCGTGTGATGCTGACCTTGCCGCTCGAGACATTCAGCGCGGGCAGCACGATCGTGATAAGCCGAGGCTTGCTGGACGTGCTTCCGGATGAAGCCAGTCTGGCCATGGTGCTTTCGCGCGAAGTGGCCCACATCGTCCTGGGGCACAACGTGGGCAGCAAGTACGCCTTCTCTGATCGCATGTTGTTCTCGGACGAATCGTCCTATCAGAATCTGGGCTTCCGGCACGTTCCCGAGGAGGAAAATGCAGCCGACGAGAGGGCTATCGAGTTGCTGAAGAATTCACCGTACGCTCAGAAGCTGGATACACCCGGACTGTTCCTGCGCGAGGTAGCGGCGCGTGGCCCGGGGCTTGGCGCGCTATTGACTCCACACTTGGGCACTGGCTTCACCGACAGCAAGGGCACCATGAATCGTATGCTGGAGTTGATGAACTCTGCTCCAGCCCTCGACCCCAACAAACTGGACCAGATTGCAGCTCTGCCTTTGGGCGGACGCGTCAAGCTCAACGCCTGGGATGACCATGTGGAATTGATCAAGACCCCGCCGGTGGCCATCACCTCGGCACGCTACAAGATGCCACTGGAAATCACGCCGTTCTTCCCCTGGCTTGCCCGCTCCGGAACAGTCACCAACCCGACCGCCACCGCGAACGCCGCGAACCCAACGCCAAGCAATTAGAAAGGGAAACATGCCTGGAATTTCTTCACGAGGGCACCTGTCAAAACCGTGACTGCGCTACTCGACTGTACGATCGCGGTAGCCGTCCCTCCCAGCAGCAGCGCCAGCCAGCGCCTCTCAGTAAGTCGGCCCAGCCACTTCTTCAAAGCTTCACCGCCACCTCCTGAATTTCATGGCTAAAGGATTCGAGTCCGTACAGGAACGGTACGATGGCTGAAGCGATCGACAGGAGAACTCTGAAATTCGACATGCCCACTTGCATCGGAGGCTTATTTCACGGAATAGCCCTTAGCATCCATGCACGATGAGAAGGCTCTGCGGAATGTGTCCAGCTTTTGCTGCTGTTGGGCTTGGGACTGCTGGGCGGCTTGTTGCTCCGCCTGCTTGTTCGCCTTCTTCTGTTGACGTCTGCCGCGCACGGCACCCGCAGTAGCTCCGATTGCGGCGCCAGTCCCGGCATCGCCAGCAATAGCGCCAATCGCTGCGCCACCAGCGGCTCCCCCTGCCGCTCCCTTCGCCCCACCCCCCTGCTTTTTGGCAGCTTCGGGGGGTGGTGCTGCCGGAGCAGTGGGATCGATGCTGGTTTGCTGCTGCGCAGTCAAATAGCACGTATTCTCGTCTTGCGTTTGCTGCTCGGCAGTCTGATTGTTCTTTGGATTTACAAAGAGGCCGATCTTAGCGGCGGGAGTTCCTGCCGAGGCCGTCGGTGCTTGTCCATTTGCGGTAGTCACATTTTGAGCGGCGATGTGCCCGGCAATGAGAATGATGGAGAGACTAGCAATTGTAACGAGATGAGCTTTCACTTCTTATGCCCTCCTAGGTTCGTAAGCCGAAGCTGGCCCATCACACTATGGCGAGGCTAATCAACACCGAACTGGCAGAAACGCCAGTTCAATTCGATTTGGTTCTCCCCCGGCCTAGCCCGCACCTCTGCCCCGTAGCGGGGCACAACCACCGGCTGGGTGAGGCGATACTAGTGGAGCGAGAGATCGTCAGATCGGTGGGAAGGATCTGTTCACCAGGCAGTGGTCAGGAGTACATCGAGGGAGCCTCAGAGCGGACACTCTAGATCCGACAATCTACAAAGAGCTGCCCTTAGGATAATTCTCCGGATCAATCGAACCGCGGAAACACCTTGCCCAGCCGAGTCTGCACTAGACACTCTGTAGCACGGGTCTACCGGTAGGAATCCCGGAATGTTTCTCTGTCATTTTTCCTAGTGTTTGGAGCAAGGCGGCGTTCCCTAGCATTGTCTTATTAAATGGCTTCCGTCTCTGCGGGATTTGTGTGTTCCGCGAACCCTTACGAGTGTGAAGAGAAACGTCGGCGTATCGTGTTCCTCCACTTTCGAGCGCGTGCGCACCTTCCGACAACCAAGGCGACAAACTGGAGGCGTCATGGGAATAGCAAGTATCGAAGTGAATCCTCGGGCGGCGGGCGCAATCCGTCCGGGAACAGTTGAAACATCATCCACAGAGGAGCTCCGAAAGATCGACGCTTACTGGCGAGCTTGCAATTACCTAGCCGTCGGCATGATCTACCTTCGAGAGAATCCCTTGCTTCGTGAACCTCTGAAGCCGGAGCACGTCAAGAGTCGATTGCTGGGCCACTGGGGAGCAAGTCCCGCTTTGAGTTTCAGCTACGTGCACCTCAATCGCCTTATTAAGAAACATGCTCTCAATGCGATTTTCCTAGCTGGGCCCGGCCATGGCGCGCCAGGCGTTCTAGGCCCAGTCTATTTAGAAGGCACTTATTCTGAGATCTATCCGAGCAAAAGCGAGGATGTTGAGGGCCTGCGCGCGTTCTTCAAGGAATTCTCGTTTCCTGGTGGCATCGGCAGCCACTGTACGCCAGAAACGCCTGGCTCAATTCATGAAGGAGGCGAGTTGGGATACAGCATATCCCACGCGTTCGGGGCGGCTTTTGATAATCCCGACCTCATTGTGGCGGTGGTAGTCGGTGACGGTGAAGCAGAGACGGGGCCTTTAGCTACTTCTTGGCATTCCAACAAGTTCTTGAACCCGATACGCGACGGCGCAGTTCTCCCCATCCTCAACCTGAATGGGTACAAAATTAACAATCCCACACTCCTCGCCCGCATTTCTCACGAAGAAGTCGAAAACCTGTTCAAAGGTTATGGGTGGACACCTTACTTCGTTGAAGGGAGTGATCCTGAGATGATGCACCTGGAGATGGCCTCCACACTGGAACACTGCATTGCGGAGATTCTTCGAATTCAGGAGGACGCTCGCAATAGCGGCAAACCCGCCCGGGCACGCTGGCCGATGATCGTGCTGCGCAGCCCAAAGGGATGGACCGGACCCAAAGAAGTAGACGGCCACAAGATCGAGGGCTTCTGGCGCGCCCACCAAGTCCCGCTCTCAAATGTTAAGCAGAATCCAACCCACTTGAAAGTGTTGGAAGAGTGGTTGCGCAGTTACCGGCCGGAGGAACTGTTCGATGAAAGTGGCAGGCTGATTCCGGAGTTGAAAGCGCTCGCACCAACGGGCACGCAGCGGATGAGCGCCAACCCGCACGCCAATGGCGGCCTGCTAAGGAAGGCGTTGCGGCTGCCCGATTTCCGCAACTACGCCGTCGCCGTTGAGAAGCCGGGACAAATTGCTGTTGAGAACACTCGTCCGCTCGGCCAATTCCTGCGGGATGTGGTACGGCAGAATCCGAACAGTTTTCGTGTCTTTGGACCTGACGAGAACACCTCGAACAAGCTTGATGCAATCTATGAAGTGAGCAAGAAGCTATGGCTGTCCGACTACCTTCCCGAGGACCTCGATGGGAGTGAGTTGTCGCCAGACGGCCGAGTTCTTGAAATGCTCTCAGAGCACACGCTTGAAGGGTGGCACGAGGGCTATCTTCTCACGGGCAGGCATGGGTTCTTCTCGAGCTACGAGGCTTTTGTCCATGTCATCGATTCCATGTTCAACATGCATGCAAAATGGTTGGCGACGGCCGAGGATCTGCCTTGGCGTGCACCCATCTCGTCGCTCAACCTGCTAATTACATCCACGGTCTGGAGGCAGGACCACAACGGCTTTACTCACCAGGATCCCGGCTTCCTTGATGTGGTGGTTAACAAGAGTCCGCGTGTTTGTCGAATCTATTTGCCGCCAGACGTGAACACTCTGCTCAGCGTAGCCCATCATTGTTTGAAGAGCACAGGCTACATCAACGTGATCGTGTCCGACAAGCAAAAACACTTGCAGTATATGACCATGGACGAAGCAATCAGTCACTGCACGAAAGGGATCGGAATTTGGCGGAAGGCCAGCAATGATCAGGGCTCGGAGCCGGATGTGGTGATGGCCTGCGCTGGTGACATCCCTACGAAGGAATCTCTGGCAGCTGCCGTGATGCTCCGGGAATTCTTCCCGAATCTCAAGATCCGTTTCATTAACGTAGTAGACCTTTACAGGCTCGTCCCTTCCACTGAGCACCCGCATGGCCTTTCAGACTTGGACTTCGACAGTCTGTTCACCAAGGATAAGCCCATCATATTCAATTTCCACGGCTATCCGTGGTTGATCCACCGACTGACCTACCGACGTAGCAATCACAAAAACCTTCACGTGCGCGGGTACAAGGAGAAGGGGAATATCAACACGCCTCTTGACTTGGCGATTCAGAACCAGATCGATCGGTTCAGTTTAGCCATGGACGTTATCGACCGGGTACCTCTACTGCAGGTAGCGGGTGCTCACGCCAAAGAAACGCTGCGCAACATGCAGATCGAGTGCCAGGCATACGCATACGAGCACGGAGTGGACAAACCCGAAGTAGATCAATGGACGTGGCCAGGTTGATTCCGGTTTGAGCGGTGTGTAAGACGACGTGGAACCACACCCATAACGCAGCACGGGACGGCGCGAAGTTGATTCGCACAGCCAAGTGGGACAACACGACCAGAAAGGGAAACCTCCATGAGCACAAGAAGTGTGCAGCCAATAGAAAACGTGGCACGCACCAAGAGTTCCACCGTCGTGCCAATTCCCGCGACATCACCGGCCGTTGCGAAACTTATTGAGCGATATGGCTGTGGTCCGGTTCAATTCACGGGAGCCGACAACGCCCTCTACGAGCGCCATCTTATTTTCGACAACGTCGCCGATCTGAGTGCTGTGGATGGCCGCACGCGGTACGAGGCCGTTGCACGCTCGGTTCGTGACATCCTCTCGCAGCGCTGGGTGCTAACAGAAAACACATACAAACGTGAAAATCCCAAGCGCGTTTACTACCTCTCGATGGAGTTTCTCATCGGCCGTTCGCTTAGCAACAACGTCATCAACTTGTTGCTCGATCCGATTGTTAAGGACGCGCTCCAGCAGAAGGACATCAGTTGGCCCGGACTGGTGGAGGAAGAACCGGATGCTGGGTTAGGAAACGGAGGGCTCGGACGTTTGGCAGCTTGCTTCCTCGATTCAATGGCAACGATGCAACTCCCAGCCATGGGATATGGCCTTCGCTACGAATACGGCATTTTTAAACAGTCCATTCTGGATGGATGGCAACTCGAAAAACCGGACAATTGGTTGCGTCGTGCCGATCCCTGGGAAGTCACCCGCCCTCAGGAGGCGGTAGAGGTCAAGCTCAACTGCTCATTCGAACTGCATGGAGGAAGTTTGCGCGTGTCGCCGGGTCGCCCCTCAAGCCTGATCGGTGTTCCATTTGATCGGCCTGTTGTTGGGTACGGCGGCAAGACAGTTAACACGTTACGCCTCTGGGCAGCAACCGCACCTGATTATTTTGACTTCCAGGAATTCAGCAGCGGCGACTTTGTCGCAGCCTTGGCTGGGAGCCTCACGGCCGAATCCATAACCCGAGTGCTCTATCCGGACGACTCCACTACGGTGGGGCAGGCACTTCGCTTCGTGCAGGAGTATTTCCTCGTCGCGGCTTCCCTGGCTGATCTGGTGCGGCGCTTCAGGAGCGATAACAGTGATTGGAATCTGCTTCCAGAAAAGGTCGCCATTCAGCTCAACGACACACATCCCGCGCTCGCAGTGCCGGAGTTGATGCGAATTCTGCTCGACGAAGCAGGTCTTGGTTGGGAGGCAGCTTGGCACATCGCGCAACAAACCCTTGCCTACACGAACCACACCTTGTTACCAGAGGCACTCGAAAAGTGGCCGCTCGTCTGGTTCGAGACGATGTTGCCGCGCCATCTGGAGATCATCTTCGAGATAAACCGGCGCCTCCTCAGTTCAGTTCGAGAACGCTTTCCCCGCGACGAGGAACGTGCAAGGCGGGTGGGCCTGGTCGAAGAAGGAATGCCGCAGAAGATTCGAATGGCTAATTTGGCAATCGTGGGATCGCACAGCACCAACGGCGTTGCAGCGATTCACTCCGGGCTTTTGCGTACAAGTACGGTCAAACATTTGGCGGACACCTTCCCTGAGCGCTTTAACAACAAGACAAACGGTGTCACACCCCGCCGATGGCTGCTGCTGGCCAATCCCGCGCTTTCACACGTAATCACCGAGGCCATTGGTGATGGCTGGGTTAGGGATCTAAGCATCTTAAGAAACCTGAAGCCGCTGGCTGACGACCAGGCGTTTCGCGACGCTTTCCGGAATGCGAAGCATCGTGCCAAGTTACAGTTCGCCGATTGGCTGAACGCTATTACGGGTCTAACGATCGATCCGAACACAATCCTTGATTGCCAGGTCAAACGCATCCATGAATACAAACGGCAACTGCTCAATGCACTGCGAATCGTGGTGCTGTACAACCGGCTGCGCGAAAACCCGAGCCTCGAGATCCAGCCGCGTACATTTATCTTTGCCGGCAAGGCAGCTCCTGCTTACCAGCTAGCCAAACTGATCGTCAAGTTCATAAACAATCTTGCGGGGACGATCGATGGTGATCCCGCCGTACGTGGTCGGATCAAAGTCCTATTTTTGCCGGATTATAACGTATCGTTGGCTGAGCACCTGATCCCTGCTGCCGATGTTTCGAATCAGATTTCGACTGCGGGGTATGAAGCGAGTGGAACCAGCAATATGAAATTCATGATGAACGGAGCGCTGACCATCGGGACTCGCGATGGCGCCACTATCGAAATGGCAGAAGAAGCAGGCGAAGAAAACTTCTTTCTTTTCGGTCTCACGGCCGAACAAGTGGTCGGCAGTCGTGGTTGGTACACCCCACAATGGCACTATGAGAATGAAGCGGAGACTCGTGTGGCGCTGGACCTAATCTCCTCCGACCACTTCAGTCGCTACGAGCGGGGTGCCTTCGCGCCGTTGCTTGATGTGTTGTTGACAGGTGGCGACCATTACATGCACTTGGCGGATCTGAAGTCATATTTGGAAGCAGATCGACAATTGGTCGAGTTGTATCACGATCAGGAGGCATGGTCTCGTAAGGCCATATTGAATGTGGCACATTCAGGCAAGTTCTCCAGCGATCGTACAATTGCGGAATACGCCACGGACATTTGGAAAGTAGAACCGTGTCCTGTGCCCTAGGCCGGTCTGGCCATTGCTCACCGGATCGCCAACGAAGAAAACGCGCACGATGCATGAATTTGAGGGGCAGCAGGCAGTGGCAGCAGCAAAGAAAACGCCACGCAGAAAATGAAAACAGACACCTCCTTGGCATGCGAAGGCTCTTGTATCCCGACGAGCCACCCGGTAACCACCGGTCAGAGTACACCTCTCGGAGCGACTCCAACCCCGGCCGGCGTCAATTTCAGCCTCTTCTCTCGTCATGCATCGGCTGTCGATTTATTGCTTTTTGATCGTAAGGATGATTCCAGCCCCACACGTTTGATCCACCTGGATCCTGTAACGAACCGCACATACTACTACTGGCACGTTTTCGTGCCCGATGTTCCGCCGGATCAGATCTATGCTTATAGAGTCGATGGTCCTTTCGACCCGCGATTGGGTCTGCGTTTCGACCCGGCCAAGAGTCTCCTTGATCCGTACGGGCGAGGTGTGGTCGTTCCCAAAACCTACAGCCGCGAGGCTGCGAGCAGAGCGGGTGACAACACCGCGGCCGCCATGAAGAGCGTAGTAATTGACCCCGACACATACGACTGGCAAGGCGACACACCTCTGCGCACGCCTTGTTCACGGACAATCATTTACGAGATGCACGTGCGAGGGTTCACCTGCCATTCCAGTTCGGGAATTGCGACAGAAAAGCGCGGCACATACGCCGGTGTGATTGAGAAAATTCCCTACCTCCAGCATCTGGGTATTACTGCCGTTGAGCTGTTACCAGTATTTCAATTCGATGCTCAAGATTGTCCGCAGGGTCTAGTCAACTACTGGGGATATGCGCCGGTCTCGTTTTTCTCACCGCATCAGGCCTACAGTTCCCAGCCAAACGGATTAGGCGCTGCAGATGAGTTTCGGGACATGGTCAAAGCTCTCCATCGGGCTGGCATCGAAGTCATTCTTGATGTGGTTTTCAACCACACAGCAGAAGGCGACCATTCGGGGCCAACGCTGAGCTTCAAGGGTGTGGACAACGCGACCTATTACATGCTGCAGCAAGACCCCTCCCGATATTCCAACTACTCGGGCACCGGCAATACGCTCAACCCTGATAATTCCATTGTGCGACGCATGATCCTCGATAGCCTGCGTTACTGGGTCGAACAAATGCACGTGGATGGATTCCGTTTTGATTTGGCGTCAATTCTGACCCGTGATTCTTCAGGACATCCGTTAGCGAATCCGCCTCTTCTTTGGGACATCGAGTCTGACCCGTCACTTGCCGGAATCAAATTAATAGCAGAAGCCTGGGACGCTGCAGGACTTTATCAAGTAGGTAACTTTATCGGGGATAGCTGGAAAGAATGGAATGGAAAATTCCGGGATGACGTTCGCAGCTTTTTCCGCGCCGAACCCAGCTCAGTGCGGCGGATGGCCGACCGGATTGTTGGGAGTCCGGAGATTTATGCGCACGAGCAGCGCGAGGCGGAGCAGAGCGTGAATTTTGTGACCTGCCACGATGGTTTTACCTTGAATGATCTCGTGTCATATAACCAGAAGCACAACGAGGAGAACCGCGAGTACAACCACGACGGCTCCGACGATAACCGAAGTTGGAACTGTGGTGTTGAAGGTCCCACTAGCGACCCAACCATCGAGAAGCTACGGAACCGTCAAATTAAAAACCTTCTTACCGTAACGATCCTCTCCCTGGGGTTACCGATGATTCTCATGGGGGATGAAATACGAAGGACGCAAGGCGGAAACAACAACGCATATTGCCAGGACAATGAGGTCAGCTGGCTGAATTGGGGGCTGCTTGATCAACATGCGGACGTTCATCGGTTCGTGAGGCTGCTCATCCAACGGCGCATGTTGCGAGACACAAATCCAGAGGATGAACACAAGAGCCTGGCCCAGTTGATCCGAGAGGCTAATAAGGCGTGGCACGGAGTGAAGGCAAACTGTCCCGATTGGAGCGACGATTCGCACAGCTTGGCATTCAGCACAGAGATCCGCAAAGAAAAGCTACTCTTCTACTGGATATTGAACGCTTATTGGGGATCGCTCGAATTCGAGCTTCCACCGATAGATATTCGCTCCCACAAGTCATGGTGTCGGTGGATTGATACCAGCCTCGACTCGCCCCAAGACATCGTCGAGTGGCAAGATGCGCCCCTGGTTTCGACCGGAACCTATCATGCTGACGCACGCTCGACAGTCGTGCTGTTCGCAGTTCCTAGGGAAACCATCTGAAATCACAACCTTGCCCGCTGCATTCAAACACAGATGGGTGGGAGCTGTCACAGCTCCCATTGCCCTTGCTGGCCTTTCCACTGCGTCAACCAAGGTAATCGCCTGACTTCGACGGAATGAAAGTTTCGACGGGTTCTCTTGGCGACCTATGGTGTGGCCACGCTGTCGTGACCGTCAGTCTTTATTCGCACTGGGACGAGAAAGTTGCTGGCGAGCAGATAGGCAAATAGATGTCCCAAGGGCGGCTCGCGACGCAACTGGCTTGCGGACACCCATCCATTCATTTCATTCCACTGCCAACCTTTGATGGCAGCACTCTCCAGCCATTGCCTCAAATCCGTTGCGGTCATCGGATAAGCATAGATGCGGACATTCTGGGCGAAGAGACGCCCGAGGGCCTCCAGCCTCCTGCCTTCGAGATTGCCGTACACGTCTTCGAACGCTCGAATCACCAGCGAAAGACCTGCGGCGAAGCGCACAGGCGCCCGGGTATGGCGATTTACGAGGGCTGTCATGTGGTAGAGCTCACGTTGACGAAAAAGCAGCACGTCGCCGCCGGCGGTGAGGAGCGCATCGATACGGGCAAGCAGGTCCGGAATTTCTGGACCCAGTTCGTCAGGCGTGAACGGAGCAACTGTCAAGCCAAAAAAGCCAGCAGGCACCGACTTTGTTTCGCCAAGGTCCTCCTGAAGTTCTTGAATTGCCGAAGCCAATAGTCGCAAGTGGACTTGTGAGTGCACCGCATCCGTGTGGCCAAAATATCCCGGCGCAAGGACGACCGCTTTCTTGTACAGAACCTCCGCAGGGGGAATGGCGGAGCCCTTGGACGGGAAAAACACCGCTTCTGCAAGCCCCGCACGCACCAAGTGGACTAGCAAGGCACGGCGATCCCAGCCATCAAAGGTTGGACCGCGAACATCAATGTAGTCGATCTCGATTCTGTCCGCGACGACGTCTTGCGTTAAGGCTTCCAGGAATGCTTCCTTCGATGCCAGCTCATAGAACGTTGCGTAAATGAGGTTGACGCCCAGAATGCCGATGGCTTGCTGCTGAAGGACATTGGATGAATCGCGCATATTGATATGCAGCACAATGTCGTTGGGCGGACCTCCCGGCTGCAACTGAAACCGAAGACCGATCCAGCCATGTGGGTCGTTGGTCCCGGCGAAATTACGGGCAGCGACGGTATCAACAAAGCAGAAGAACCGCGTTTGAAGACTGCGGGTTTTTAGTTGGGTGAGGAGTTGGGTCCACTCGTTGTCCAGCATGGCCTCGAGCCGCTGCTTGGATACGTAGCGGGATCCTGAGCCGTAGAGATCGTCGCTGACTGCCTTGTCGTAAGCAGAGATCGTTTTGGCCACTGTGCCAGAGGCGCCGCCCACCTGCAGAAACCATCGCGCGACTTCCTGTCCAGCGCCGATTTCGGCGAAAGAACCAAAAGTGGATGTATCGAGATTCAGGGTCAGCGCTTTGTGGTGGGTGTCGAGTTTTGGAGCGGAAGACATGTCAAAGGTCCCGTTGCCGCAAATGTCTGAGGTGTGAGGCGCGCGATTCAGAGCAGCCGAAACCAAGCCCCAAAAAATTCTACCCCTTTTGAAAAAGCCAGCGAACTGGGACACATTGCAGGTGTCGCTTATCAGCTCGCGAGCGACGTGAACTCCACAGCCTCAGAATCGAATCACTTTGTTTGATTGTGGCGGGGCTCACTCATTAACCACCTTCCCAGGGATCAGACAGAGAAAGTTTGTGCTACGCCTGTTTTTGCCAAATACGGACTGATCAAGAGGTTTACAATTCTCGCCAAAGCGCTACTGGATTCGACGGCGCTAGGTAGAAACCGGCTTATATTGATTCCTGACGTTCGCTTCGGCTTGGCCAAAGGAATCTCGGATGAGAGTTTCGTGCAGTCCAAGCAAAGAGCGTTATCCCGCGTAGAGAAGAGTGGTGATGTCTCTCCTCAAACTGTGGTTTTTCGCAATGCTGACCGCGATCGTTGGCTTCGCGGCTGTCGGGAGGCTAAACCGCCGTATCAACCAACTTGATCCACCACAGCTGAGGACTCGGCTCCATGGTTCGGGGCTTGTCGCAGATGGATCGATTTGGCACGGGAGCGATCAGGCACTACGCACGAAAAGCGAGATGCGATCGACCGGTTTTCTTGCGGCCCAATTCAACAGCGCCAAGGGTCTGGCTGCTGGAAAGTTACTCGTGGCGAGCCGAGACCTCGCCGACCCGAATTTTGTCGAAACCGTGGTCCTGCTGGTTCGCTACGATGCCCAAGGTGTTGTCGGACTGGTTCTCAATCGGCGCACGAACGTCCCACTTTCGCGATTGTTTAAAGGTCTCAAGGCAGCAGAAGACCGTTCCGATCCCGTTTATCTCGGAGGTCCAGTCGAAACACCAGCAGTGTTTTCGTTGTTCCAGTCGTCGGCCAAGATCGATGGAGCCGAGCGCATCTTCGAAGGCGTCTACCTGATTTCCTCGAAGACCCTCTTCGAACAAACCATTTCGACTAAACCTGACCCTGGTGTTTTTCATGTTTATCTGGGCTACGCCGGATGGAACAGGGCTCAACTGCGAAAGGAAGTGGAACTGGGTGCATGGTTCATTCTTCCCGCAGACACCAGCGCAATTTTCAACTCGGATCCGGATTCTTTGTGGCCGCAAATGATTCGAAAGACGGAGCTAAAGTTCGTGTGGAGCGTGCCTGCAACAGAGCCGTGGACGGCTAGCCGGGCCCCTTTCTCTGGCGTGGCGAGGGTCTATTTGGGGGAAATGCCGGAAGGCCCGCACCACTTGAAAGCTTGGGTTTTCTGAGCGCTCTGAGGAGAAATCCGTTTTATGGTGATTCTTAGCAGCGACGATCGGGCCGAGGTGCAGCAACCATAGTCGGCCTCGAGTTGAGGCTTATCGCAGTGATTAGTCTGACGGTGGGCGAAGCCACCACCCTACGAAAGGCGCGCAGACCCAGGGTGGCCTCGATAGCCAGACAGGCTGTGATAGCAGCAGTATCCAGGGGAGCCCAGAAAAAAAGCAAACGAAGAGTCTTCTTAGCCGGCTTCACTCCTGTCAACCCTGCCAGTAGCGGTACTCATCTCCAGCCATTATTCATGTGCGTAGTTTTACAGATGTCGGGAATCAGAAATGACACTTCCGAGAAGTGCCGAGTTGCGTTGGCAAGAGGAAATCATCAAGCAGTGGTTGAGCACGGCTGCTATTCCAACTGACGCGCGGATAGGCCTTCTTGAGGTACTGCAAACCGTGAAAGAAGAAATGGAAGACCTGCACCTTGGCGATCAGAGAAACTGAGCGGCCAAGTGCGGGGGGCAGTCGCCGGACTTTTTCCTTCCGCATGGAAGGACACAACTCAAGGACACAACTAAGGAGTCGCAGCATGCACCGCAAGACACATGTAGTCAGCTTGATAGCGTTGTTCTTCCTGGTGTCAGCCTTCGCTTTTGGAGCAAGTGGCGACAAAGCTAAAGTGAAAGGAATTATCTCTGGCCGGACCGGAGAAACTTTGATCGTCAATACAGCGGATGGCAACACCACCGTAGTTCTCACCGACGACACATCCACACGAGACAAACGAGGCCTCTTCGGTCTGGAGAAACAGCACATGTCCAATGTTGTGCTGATACCCGGACTCAAGGTTGACGTGGACGGCACGACCGACGATCAGGGCAGAGTTGTTGCGAAAACGATAACCGTCGATGGCGATGACCTGGAGGCGTCGCAGATGATCCAGGCCGGGTTGCAGCCGACCGCGGAGCAGGTTGCTGCGAACGTGCGGGCCATCGAGGCTAACCGCCAGGGCGTTTCGGCCAACAAGGTGGAGCTGGCGGCGCATAAGGAGCAGATCGACACCAACGCACAAGGTGTTGCGACCAACAAACAGGGAGTTGAAGAGAACCTCAAGAACATCAAGGAGAACACGGAGCGCTTTACCGCCTTGAGTGAGTATGATGTGAAAGGCCAAACCAGCGTCAAATTTGCGGTGGGTAGCTCCCAGCTCTCTCAAGAATCTGAGCAGGCACTCAAGGATATAGCACAAACAGCGACCAGCCTCACCGGATACATTGTCGAGGTGACGGGCTTTGCGGACTCGACCGGCAGTGCTGCAATCAACACAAAATTGAGTGCGGAACGAGCCCAAGCGGTAGTCGGCTACCTCTTCCAGCAGTGCAACGTACCGATGCGACACATCGTCGCGCCTGGTGCGATGGGCGAGTATGGCCCTGCGGCATCGAACGAGACCAAAGCAGGAAGAGCCGAAAACCGAAGAGTCGAGGTAAAAGTTCTGGTCAACAAGGGAATCACTGGGGGCTAAGCAGAAATCACGACCCCGTCAGCGTCCGACAGTGAACACCGTTTTTCCTAGGTGTTGTTGGTGCATCGTTTTACCTCTCAATATGGCCTGGTACGGGAAGTGCGTATCAGGCCCTTTTTCTCAAATGACCGCGGAATAAAGATGGCATGGGGCATCAAAGTCGTGCTGTAACGCGACAGCTGGCAAGCAGGTTGATGGAGTTGGTGGCTCTTGCGCATCAGGCGCAGCCTACTGCGTCCGGCCCGAGCGACAAAATGACGGCCGAGCAGGTCAACGATGCCAATGTACAGTTGATGCGGGAAGACATTCGTGCCCAAAGAAAAAGGCTGTAGCCGCCAACCCTGCCTCTGACCGACACGGAAGCCACTAAATTCTGGGTTGTCTATGATCAGTACCTAGCAGAGACGATCAAAATAAACGACGCACGCTACGCGCTGCTAAAAGACTACGCGAAAAACTATGAAACTATGACTGATGATCAGACAGATTCATCGAGCGCCGGTTAAGTCTCGATGATGATGAAACGCAGGACCCCCTGACCTGGATCATGTAGTCTTTGAGCTGCTTTGCGTCTCGCGCTCAGGTTCCGATTAACAGTTCTTCGAGCGCTAGCTTCAGAGCCTGTCGGATTCTCCACTCTCGTTGTTGTGAAGTGCCCCTCAGTCCTGCTCACAGCTGAAGGGCAAGTCACGCATTCAAAGGAGCTTGTTACGGCTGTCAAAATAGTTGTCGTCGGCTATAACCGGTGCTATACACCGTTCCATGGTTGTCGTCTGACATAAACGGCAGCCCTACACAGTGGTCCCATGGGCGGAGCGATTCCAATCCGTGTCTTCGATAGCCAGCTTTTCCAGGATGTCTTCAACGCAAGTCCAATCGGGATTGTGGTGGAAACCTTGGAGGGGCAGCCGCTCTTCGTGAATCCCGCTTTCTGCTCATTCCTGGGTTTTAGCGCGGCGGAGCTACTCAGCAAACACTGCGTTGACTTTTCGCCTCCTGAAGACGCCGAGCAGGATTGGAAGTTGTTCCAGCAATTGCGCGCAGGTTCGATAG
>Ga0306920_100002135_pt1 | contig 24884 bp, 19 predicted proteins | sample flu12Cox44000170_FD_204666 | JGI IMG/M metagenome (GOLD analysis project Ga0306920, IMG submission 204666) | Lab enrichment of tropical soil microbial communities from Luquillo Experimental Forest, Puerto Rico - flux4day.12C.oxic.44.000.170 (v2)... | ecosystem: Environmental > Terrestrial >...
GCGCGGCGCATTGTCGCGCTCTCAGTTCGTCCCAGTAGGGTGCGCCCCCGTGGATGCGCGGACGTTCCTCGGGATGGAGCCCACCGGCGATGACCTGCATTGGCGCATGCGCGTCGTGCAGCAGCTCACCACGCCCGGAAACTTCCTCTTCGGCGGTTGCGGCCTGGGCGCTGCCCTCGTCGCCCTGGAGGCCGCGTCGGGCCGCCCGACCGTCTGGGCCACGGCGCAATACCTGTCGTATGCCCTGACCGACTCGGAGCTGCATTGGGATGTGACGCTGGCGGCCGAGGGTGCCCACGTCACCCAGGGACGGGCCGTCGGCCGCGTCGACGGCAAGGAGATCCTCACGGTGAACGCGGCCCTGGGGAAGGACGAGCTCGACGTGGGAGGAATCTGGGCGTCGCCGCCCGAAGTCCCGCCCCCGGACGAGTGCCCGCGCCGTTTTCTTCCGGAGTTCTTCCGCAACACGATCATGGAAAGCGTCGATGTGCGCCAGGCCCGCGGAAGGTCTTTCGACGAGATGGACGGGTCACCGGGCGAACCCGATTCCGCGCTGTGGGCGAGGGTTCCGGGGCACCTCACGCCCTCGGCCGCGACGCTCGCCATCTTCGGTGACTACGTCTCGGGAGCCGTGTCGCAACCCATCGGCCGCCGGGCCATGGGTCGCAGCCTCGACAACACGCTGCGCATGGTCCAGCTCAAGTCGACCGAGTGGGTCCTCTGCGACATCCGCATGCACGCACTGGTCGGCGGCTACGCACAGGGCATCGCATACTTGTGGTCCGAGGACGGAGACCTGCTCGCCACCGCGAGCCAGTCGATCGCGGTCCGCCTCTGGTCCGAGGACGCCGTCCTCCCTCGCTAGGCCCACGCACGACACCGGGGCCGCGTGCATACGCACCCCCGGTGTCCGCGAGACTTGGCTTTGTGTCGGACCCGGCGTCAGGGAGGACTCGGCGCCCCGGGCGACTGATCAGCCTCGGATCGTGCGGGCTCGTCGTGGCGTTGACCGCGGCCGCCGCGGTCGTCGGCCTGACCGACTCGCCCGCGTGGACCCGGGGCGACGCCGCCAGTGCGCTCGCCCAGAGCCCGCGGCGGCCTCCCCCGTCGCCGCCCGCGCCGCGCACCGTGCCGACGACGACAACCACGACCCTGCCCCTTCCGGGTCCGGGCTTCGTCGCGGGCCGCGTCACCGCCATCGGTGACTCGGTGATGATCGACTACCAGGATCCCCTGCAGGCCGACGTGCCCGGCGTCGTCGTCACCGCGTCCGTCGGGCGACAGTGGGGTGAAGGCGAGACACTCATCCAGTTTCTGAAGGCTGCAGACGCGCTTGGGGCGGAGGTGGTCGTCGCCCTCGGCACCAACGGTCCCATTACCGACACCGACTTCGACCAGATGATGGCGAGCCTGCGCGGCGCCTCGCGCGTCGTCTTCGTCAACGTGCACGTCGACCAGCCGTGGCAGGACGCGAACAACGCGGTGCTCGCTCGAGGCGTGGCTCGCTATCCCAATGCCGCGCTGGTGGACTGGGCCTCGCTCGCCGTGCAGAACCCGGGGTGGTTCGGTGGGGATGGCACGCACATCGCGATCGACGGACCGGGAGCGACGGCGTTGGCCTCGCTGGTGGCCACCACCCTCGCCAACGGCTGAGCAGTGTTGGCGCCGAAGTTCGGCGCCGGCAGTCGTGGTGTAGCCTCGACCCTCCGCCAGCCGGATGATGGATCGTCGCGGGGCTATAGCTCAGTCGGTTAGAGCGCAGCACTGATAATGCTGAGGTCGCAAGTTCGATTCTTGCTAGCCCCACCGAGCTTGAGCCTGAAATCAGCAGGTCATAGTGCGTTTCCGATCGCTGTCATCGTGACCGTACACAGCCGCCCATAACCGCCCATAACCCCTTCGTGCCACTGCATCTGGCACGGAAGTGGCACGACATCGGATTCGAAAACCGGTGACGGCAGACTGGTCAAGACCCGCCGAAGGCGACCGAGGACACGTAGCGCAGCGGAGTCCCGCAGGGTGGTCTTGACGAGTCGGCCTGGGCCGATGATCAAAATCGAAGTGGCCGGGCCCTCTGGGCCGGCCTGAGTGACTCGTCTTCAGCCGACTTGCGGTCGATGCGCTCGAATCGGTGGTCTCCAAGCTGCATCCGACGGAGCGTAGAGCGGCGCAGCGCCGATTTCGGACAGGACCCGAGAAGTTGCAGCAGTCGTTCTCCGGCTTTGGGTTCATCGTGACTTGGCCGTGAAGCGCTCTATCAGTGCGTCGAACTCGGCAAAGAGGGCGGGCTCTCTCTGGATCGCCAAGGAGTCGGAAAGCGTCTCTATGACGACGGGGTCGGGGCCGAATTCTTCGAAGTGCTCGAAGGCCAGGTCGAGGGCGTGAGCCGGTCTATCGAATGCGGCGTTGGCGATCTCGGCCTGTTGTCGTTGCCGACGTCGTGTCGTGGTCATGCCTTCAGGATGCGCTCAACGCCTGACTGCTCACTGAACTCGGGCTGATCCCCTCGTCGCACCGTTCTGGACGCTCCTGCCAATCGCGTCCAAGCAGGTGGGAGGGTGCAGATCTAGCCTTTTGGCGTGGAGATCCGGCTCCTCGGAGCCCTCGAAGTCCTCGACGACGGCGGCGATTTAGTAGGCGTCTCCGGCGCGAAGCTCCGCAGCCTCCTCGCCGCGCTAGCCATTCGTCCCGGGCAGGTGGTGTCCTCGGACCGGCTCATCGAGGAGCTCTGGGGCGAGGAGGCCCCCAGCACGGCCCCGAACTCGCTTCAAGCGCTCGTCTCAAAGCTCCGGCGCGCCCTCCCAGACCAGGTGGTGGTGACGCGGGCGCCCGGCTACGTGCTCGAGGTCGACACTCAGCACGTGGACGTGGGCCGTTTCGCCGAGCTTGCTGCGGCGGGTCGTGCTGCCCTTGCGGCTGGTGATCCCACTGCGGGGTCCACGCTTCTGGCTGAAGCACTAGCCCTCTGGCGCGGTGAAGCGCTGGCGGAGTTCGCGTACGAGGACTTCGCCCGGGCCGAGATCGTCCGGCTCACAGAGGAGCGGGCCAGCGTCCTGGAAGACCGCATGGAGGCAGACCTGGCGTGTGCTCGACATGCGGAACTCGTCGCGGAGCTGGAGGAAGCCGTCGCTGCCGAACCCCTTCGGGAGCGCCGCCGGTCCCAGCTGATGATCGCCCTCTACCGCTCGGGCCGCCAAGCCGACGCGCTGCGCCAGTTCCAGGAGGCCCGGCGCGTGCTCGGCGACGAGCTTGGACTCGAGCCCGGTCCAGAGCTGAGCCGCCTCGAGGCGTCGATGCTGGCCCACGACCCGGCTCTCGAGCTCGACCAACGGGCTATCCCTCGCGTCGCTGCCGCGACGCGGCGAAGCAGCCTGCCAACGCCGCTAACTACGACGATCGGGAGAGAGCAGGACCTGGTGGCCTTGGAATCACTCGTCGATTCTCATCGGCTTGTGACGGTGGTCGGTCCTGGCGGAGTCGGCAAGACCCGTCTTGCCGTCGAGACGGCTCGCGCCGTGGAGGGCACGTTCGCAGACGGTGCATATCTCGTCGAGCTGGCTCCTTTGCTCAAACCGGACCATGTTGCTCAGGGGATGGCAGCGTCGTTCGGCCTTCCCGATCTCCCCGGAACAGTGTCCGAATCAGATCAGGCCGTCGGCCGCCTGGTGGACTTTCTCGAGTCCCTCAACAGCCTCGTTGTCCTCGACAACTGCGAGCACGTGATCGACGAGAGCGCGCGCATCACTGGCGTGCTGCTCAGTCGCTGCCCGGGCCTGAGAATCCTCGCCACGAGCCGGGAACCGCTGGGAGTGCCGGGCGAACACGTGTGGCAGGCGCGACCACTGGAGCTCGCCGATGCTGTCTCGTTGTTCTCGGAGCGAGCGTCGGGTGCGAGCTCCGAGTTCCTTCTGGACGACCAAAGCCGCGTCTCGGTCGCCGACATCTGCGAACGGCTCGACGGGCTCCCCCTGGCCATCGAATTGGCGGCAGCGAGGGTGCGAGCCTTTCCGTTGGGCCAGATCGCGGCGCGACTCGGACAGCGTTTCAAGCTTCTGACAACTGGCTCGCGTACCGCAGAGGCACGACAGCAAACGCTGCGGGCAGTCGTCGACTGGAGCTACGAACTTCTCTTCGAGGACGAGCGGCGGCTGTTCGAGCGCCTGTCTGTCTTCGCTGGCGGCTGTGAGCTCGGCGCAGCCGAGGAAGTGTGCTCGGACGAACTTCTCCCCGCAGACGAGGTCCCGGACGTTTTGGCGCGCCTGGTGGACAAGTCACTGATAGTGATCGATCAGCGAGGCGGACGTCCCAGGTTGAGCATGTTGCAAACACTGGTCGATTACGGCCTCGAGCGGCTCACTGCTCGAAGCGAGCTCGAGGTGATGCGTCGTCGCCACGCCCAGTGGTACGCAGAGCTGGCGGAAGAGAGCTACGCGACCATGCTGAACGGTGGGGAACGGTGGTGGCTCCGTGCCGTCGACGAGGAACTCAACAACATGCGGCTGGCATTTCAGTGGTCGGTGGCCGAAGGTGATACCGAAGTCGCGCTGACCATGGCGGCAGGCCTGGGCTGGTTCTGGTGGTTGCGTGCCAACGCTGACGAAGGGCTTCGCTGGACGGAGGCCGCCCTCGCCCGTTCCGGCTCGGCCGCCTCAGCCGCTCGGGCGAGGTCGCTCACGTGGGTGGCCTTCCTGTCAATGCTCTCCGGCCGGCCGTTGGACCCTCAACTGCCCGACGAGGCCATCGCCACGTACGAACAGTCGGATGACACCTACGGCCTTGCGGTGGCCAGCCTTCAGTTGATCCAGGTCTATCTCAGGCTCGGTCAGCTCGAACGAGCCCGCGCCATGGCGAGCAAGGCACAGCAGCTCTTCGAGTCGTTGCAAGACGAATACCCGTGGTTCCGGCCTGGCGTCGTTTGGTGCGACGGCTTCCGCGCCCTCGTAGACGGCGATACGACGAGCGCGGAGCATGCCATGCGGCAGTACTTGGCTCACCCAGACAACTGCACCGACTTCACAAAATCCATCACGTCCATCTACCTGGCGGACCTGAGCGAGGGCCGAGGCGACTATCAGACGGCGTCGGATGACCTCGAGCGGGCCCAGGCTCTCGGCGACGAGATCGGGATGCGCGGGCAGAGGATCACCGTCCTCGTGCGCCGCGCAAACCTGGCAGCGCTGGCGGGTGAACTGGCTCGTGCTCGGTCGTTCTTCGAGAGCGCCGTGGAATCGGCCCGCGAGATCGGCTACACAGCGTCTCTCGCCTTGACGTTGACGGTCCTTGCGGCGCGGCAATTGTCATTCGACCACGATGAGGCGGCCGCAGCACTGGCCGAATGGGCACTGGAACTCCATCAGGAGGTCGGCTCTCACGCGGGATGTGCCCAGTCTCTGATTACCTTGGGTTTCGTGGCGGAGCGTCAGGCGGATCGCTCAGTCGCGGAGGCCCGGTTCAGGGCGGCTTTCGACGAGGCGTGCCTCGCGAACGATGGGTCACGGTGCAGACGAGCCTTGTCGGGTCTCGCCCTTGTGGCCCTCGACGGGAGCGACGCGAAGCGAGCCGCGCAACTCCTGGGGGCGGCGAGGCGGTTTACGAGCACTGATCCCAAATCGGATCCTCTCGGCCCGATGGCCGGTGATTGGTTCGTGCTCGTACGGTGGAACGAAGAGGCCGAAGAACGGATGCGGCAGATCGAATCCGGGGTCTTGGCGCAATTGAGCGAGTTGGAGTTCGAGCAAGCGCTGGCGGAAGGTGCGGCGATGGATCCCGTGGACCTTCTTCCGCTGACGAGCTCGTAGAGCACGCGCACCAATCGGATCAGGGCCCTGGCGAGCCGCGACTACGCGGCGTCGAGGGGGAGGGGCGACGAATCGGCCGCCATCGCCCAATGGCGCTTGGCCCGCTCGTAGGCGATCACCAGTCCGGACGACCCGACTTCGACTGGCGGAGGGACGACGGGCGGAGGTCCGGCCTCGGCCAAGCAGTCGTCGATCAGGGCGATGATCTGGTCACATCGAGCCGCACAGCTCATGACTGCCTCCCTTCGCTGTGCCCGGCTCGGTCGCCGGGCTGCTCCGTCCAGCGTGCGGCCTCGAGCTGACCGCACGCTGATCACGCGCTGATTCGCTCCTGGTCAGGAGCTGCTCAGGGGAGTCCTCCAGCATCGAGCACACACCCCTAGGCCGACCGAAGGAGGCCCATCATGAGCACCCGAACCAACCTGACAGGCAAGCTGGGTAGTTGGAGCGCCGAACACCCTTGGCGCGCCATCGGCATCTGGCTGCTGCTGATCGTCGTGGCGGTCTTCGCCGGCAAGGCGGTAGGCACGTCCAAGCTGAGCATGTCCGCAGGCGGCAACGGCCAGTCGGGCCAGGCGTCGGCGGTGGTGAACCACGCCTTCCCGCAGCACGCCACGGAGCAGGTGCTCCTCCAGAGCAAGAACCTGACGACCTCGTCGCCGGCTTTCGCCTCGGCGGTGGCCGACGTCGTGAAGCGGGCAGAGACCACCGGCCAGGTGACCAACGTCCGCTCGCCCTACGCGCCGGGCGCCGTGGGCCAGATCAGCCACAACGGGCACTCGGCCCTCGTGCAGTTCGACGTGAAGGGCGACATGGACAACTCCGCCAAGCGGGTCGCTCCGGTCTTGACCGCCGTCGCCGATGCCGGTCGTGATCATCCGGGGATCTCGATCCACGAGGCAGGGATGGCCAGCCTCCAGAAGGCCTTCAACGACACCTTGATGAAAGACTTCAAGAAGGCCGAGACGCTGTCCGTCCCGATCACCTTGATCGTGCTGCTGTTCGTCTTCGGCGCCTTGGTGGCCGCCCTCCTCCCGTTGGCGCTGTCGCTCACCGCAGTGTTCGGCGCCATGGGTCTCTTGGCGTTCGCCAGCCACCTCAATCCCGTCGACCAGACCGCCGGCTCCGTACTCCTGCTCGTCGGGATGGCAGTGGGCGTCGACTACTCGCTCTTCTACGTCAAGCGGGAACGGGAGGAGCGGGCCAAGGGTGCAGACCGCAAGGCGGCCGTACGCGCTGCTGCCGCGACTTCGGGGCACTCTGTGTTGGTGTCGGGCATCACCGTGATGATCGCCATGGCCGGCATGTTCCTCGCCGGCGACAAGGTCTTCGCCGGAATCGCCTGGGGCACCATCTTGGTGGTCGCCCTGGCCATCGTGGGCTCTCTCACCGTGCTGCCGGCGCTGCTGTCCCTGCTCGGCGACAAGGTCAACAAGGGTCGTGTCCCCTTCATCTCCCGCCTCCAGCGGCCCGAGCGCACCAATGGCGCTTGGGGCTGGGTGCTCGACAAGGTGCTCCGGCGGCCCGTCGCCTCGGTGGTCCTTGCGGGCGGGATCCTGCTCGTGTTGGCGACCCCGGTGCTGCACATGCACACCGCGGCCATTCAGCCCCAGAGCGACATGTCCCAGTCGATGCCGGTCATCAAGACCTACAACGAGATCCAGGCCACCTTCCCCGGCGGCCCCGTGCCGGCCATGGTCGTGGTGCAGGCCCACGACGTCGCCACCCCGGCCATCCGGTCGGGCATCGCCCACCTGGAGCACTCGGCGTTGGCCAGCGGGCAGATGAACGAGCCGATCCTCACCGAGGTGAGTGCTGACCGCTCCGTTGAAGTGGTCTCCATCCCCCTCGCCGGCTCCGGCGAGGACGCTGCCTCCAACCGCGCGCTGCAGACACTGCGGGACCGGGTCGTCCCGACCACGATCGGACGGGTGCCCGGCACCTCGACCGTCGTCGGCGGGTTGACCGCAGCGAACGCCGACTGGAACCACGCGCTGCACCGGGCCATCCCGATCGTGTTCGGCTTCGTGCTGGTGCTGGCCTTTGGCTTGCTGCTGGTGTCGTTCCGCTCGGTGGTGATCGCCGCCAAGGCGATCGTGCTGAACCTACTGTCGGTGGCGGCGGCCTACGGCGTGCTCGTCTGGGTCTTCCAAGATGGTCACGGCCAGGGCCTGCTGCACTTCCACAGCGCCCACGCCATCACCTCGTGGCTGCCCCTCTTCATGTTCGTGCTGCTCTTCGGGCTCTCGATGGACTACCACGTGTTCATCTTGAGCAGGATCCGTGAGAACCACCTGGCCGGCCAGTCGACCGATCGGGCTGTCAGCAATGGCATTAAGTCCACTGCGGCAACGGTCACGGCGGCGGCAACGGTCATGGTGATGGTCTTCCTCATCTTCGCCAGCTTGTCCTCGGTGTCGATGAAGGAGACGGGCATCGGACTGGCCGTCGCGGTGCTGCTCGACGCCACGATCGTCCGGGTCGTCCTGCTGCCCGCCAGCATGAAGCTCCTCGGCGAGTGGAACTGGTACATGCCGAGTTGGCTCGAGTGGATCCCTCGCTTCGGCGCCAAGCCGGCAGTGTCTCCCGTCGCCCAGCCGGTTGACCACCACCAGATCCCCCGGGTCCGCCCGGCCGTCGTCGAGTCGACCGAAGCGGCGGCCTGATCGACGCTACAGGGAGGGGGGACGTCGCAGTCCCCCCTCCCTTTCTCGCAAACCAACAAACCCATTACTCAAAGGAGAATCATCATGACCACTACTGCCGCTACCACCAGCATCATCGTCACAAACATCATCAGTGCCCTGGTCGGAATGCTCATCTGGGAACGCAAAGGCGGGGACCCCGTTGGTGGATTTCTGCTCGGCGTCCTTCTCGGCGTGCTCGGGCTGTTCATCCTGGCTGTTTGCGAACCCAGACAGAAAGAGATCGACCGGGTTCTCCGTCGTCGCGGTCTCGTCCGGTGCCCCCGGTGTGCCGAGGCGATTCGGCGGGATGCACGCTCATGTCGGTACTGCGGACACGACCTCGATGCTCCATCGGAGGTGGCCACCGAAGCGACGGCATGATCATCCTCCGTTGGCACAGGGCCCGGTGTGGAGACATACCGGGCCCTGTCGCGTCCGGAGCAGCTGGTCCCTTTTGGACGTCGCCGGTCTACGCTCCGGACATGGCGCTGTCCTCGGGACAGGGGCGGCGACGTGTTCGCCGACTTGCCGTAGCCAGGGGTATCTCGGGCGGCGGTTCACAGGCCGCGCAGGTCGCGTTGGTGTACCAGATCTACGCGATGACTCGCTCGGGCGGATGGGTGGTCGCAGCGTTGTTCGCCACCATCAGCGCCGGAGCGCTGGTCGCACCAGTATCCGGTTGGGTGGCGGATCGCTTCGATCGTCGGCGCGTGATGGTTGTTGCGGAGCTGACGGCGGGTGCGGCCTATCTGGCCATGGCCTTTTTCCATGCGCCTTGGCAGCTTCTGGTCGGGGCACTCTGCGCCACAGTGTTGGGATCGCCTTTCCGGGCGGCGTCGGGCGCAGCGATGCCCAACCTCATCGGAGTGGACGACCTGCCGTGGGCGAACGCTCAGCTGGCGACTGCGTTCAACATCGGTCTCGTTGCGGGTCCATTCGTCGGAGGGGCGATCGTCGCAGTTTCAGGGGCTTCAGCGGTTTTCGCCGTGAACGCGGCGACCTTCGCGGCGTCGGCCGTACTGATTGCACTGACGTCGGGAAGATTCGGTGGGCGGGAAGACGCCGCAGGCCGTCCGCGGGCCCATGCGCTGGTTGCCGGGTTCCGAGTGCTGACGACGAACGTCCGCATCTTGCTCCTCGCGGCCGCGAGCGCGTTGGCCTGGAGTGCTTTTGGTGCTGCACTGGTCATCGATCCGGTGCTGACGCGGTATTTTCACGCCGGTTCGATCGGCTACGGGCTCTTGACCGCGGTCTGGGGCGGCGGGGCGGTCATCGGAGCCATCGTGGCCGGGCGCACCGTCTCGGTCGCTTCGGCCCCACGGGCCATCGTCTTCGGCATGGCCGCCATGGCCGTCTCGCTCGGTTGCATCGTGGTCCTGCCCACGTTCGGCCTGATCGTGCTAGCGGGAACGCTCGGCGGCGCCGGCAGTGGGTTCGTTTTCGTCCCGTGGCTGGTCTTTGTCCAGCACCAGACGGACGACGACCTCCGGGGTCGCGTCCTAGCCGCGGCGGACTCGTGTGATCAGATCGCGTTCCTTGTAGGCATGGGCATCGCAGTGCCTCTGCTAGCTGCGGTGGGACCACACTCGGCGTACGGAATCACGGGCCTGCTGCTTGCAGTTGCGACCGGGATGGCTGCTCTCGCCGCACGCGCCGTACCCCGCACAACAGCTGTTTCGGACGAGCCAATCGAACCAGATGTGCTCGGCCCGGTGTGGATCACGCCCGGCGCCTCGGAGTGATGAAGGGTTTGGCGACGAGCTTCTGACAACGAAGCCTCGATCGCACGACTCGTAGTTACGTCCCGGTCATACCGATGGACCCGCCTGCCGAGGCGGCGGCGAAGCCGCCGGCCGAGGCGTTGGCGGCTTGATTCAGTAGAGAAGAATTGTGACAACTGGGCTCGGATCTCGGCTGATCTCCAGTTCTGAGGTCTCGGGTCTATTCGCTGGCAGCGATTGACCTCACTGCTCTGACCAGGATGTTGTCCGAAATGGGTTCGCTCACCGGCTTTAAGTAATTGAGAGCACGTTTCGTGTTGACGAGAGGTCATGGACACTGACCGTTCGAACCCGTGCGCGCTTTTCGACGCTCCGCACACCCGGCGCTGTGACCTGGATGTTGTCCCAAATGGGTTAGCTCAGCGGCTTTAAGTAATTGAGGTTCACGTTTCGATCGACTGGAGGATCATGAGCGCTACGACTTCGAACACGCCCGTGACTCGGGCGCAGCGTGCACCGTTGCTCGACACGGACGAGGTTGCGGTCGCACTACGCGTCACGCCGCGCCATGTTCGTCGGCTCGTTGCCGAACGCAGGATCCCCTTCGTTAAGGTCGGCCGCTTCGTACGGTTCGACTCCGGCGAGCTCGATCTCTGGCTCGACCAGCAGCGGGTGGCGCCGGAGCGCCACCGCCCTTGCGACATCAACCCCTGGCGCTAGCCTTGAGACCACTCCGGGTGGCCTGGAGCTCGGGCACCGAGTACTCGGTCGCCATCGCTCCGTCGGCGTTCGCCTCTCTATTCGTCTGATCAAGAGAGGCAGCCGTGAGCAAGCGGCAGTTTGGTTCAGTCCGCCGGCTTCAATCAGGACGCTGGCAAGCCCGTTATCCCAACGGCAGTGGTCTCCTCGTTCCGGCAGACCGAACGTTCTCAACGAAGTCTGATGCCACACGCTTCCTCGCTTCCGTGCAAACCGACATGGCCAGGGGTCGATTCCTCGACCCGAAGGAAGGGAAGATCACGCTCGCCCAATGGAGCGACGAGTGGTTGGCGTTACCGGGCAAGAGATCCGCTTCGGTAGCGCGAGATCGGCAGGACCTCGCTGCCTTCCTGACCCACCTCGGGTCATTGCCGCTCGCTGCGATCACCCCGGCGCAGGTGCAGGCTGCCGTCAACGCGAGATGCAAAGTCGTCGCGCCGGCCACCGTGCGACGGGACTTTGGTGCTCTTCGTGCGGTTCTCAACGCGGCAGTCGACGCCGATCGAATCGGACGGTCACCCGCTCGGAAGATTGCGCTGCCGGCGATCCCCCCGGGGAAGCGGCCGTCAATGACGCCCGAGGGCCTCGCAGAGCTCGCTCAGGCGCTGCCCGGTCACTACAGAGCCCTCGTGCTTACGGGGGCCGTGCTCGGATTGCGCTGGGGCGAGGCGATCGGTCTGCGTGTGCGAGACATCGACTTCCCCCGGCGGACCGTCATCGTGGCTGGCACGGTGAAAGAGCTGGCGGGCCACGTCACGCTGGAGTCGGAGGCGAAGACGCAGCAGAGCCTTCGTACGGTGGCAGCCCCAGACTTCCTGATCGACGAGCTCGCCCAGCATCTGGCTCGCTATCGGGGCAGTCCTGCCGCAGACTCCGAATCTCTCGTCTTCGTGGGTCCCCGCGGCGGGGTGATGCGCCGGCGCTTCGTGGAGCGGGTCCTGCACCCAGCCGCAGAGAAGGCCCGAGCCGACGCGGTTGCGCAAGGGCGCATCCCAACGGTTCCGCCCGGACTGACCTTCCACGCCTTGCGACACGTCGCCGTGACAGCGATGGCCGACGCCGGCGTCCCCTACAACGTGACCCAGCGAAGGGTCGGGCACTCGACCGCCCGGATGACCATGGAGCGCTACTCCCATCGCTCGAGCGAGGCCGACCGGGCTGCCGCCGGCGCGTTGGATCGATACTTTGCCGAGGCACTTGCCGCTCGAAGTGGCACGTATCTGGCACGCCGAGACGGTTCAGCCGGAGGAACGTCGCAAAGCACCAGGTCGCAGGCCCAGCGCCAGAGTTAGAGCGCAGCACTGATAATGCTGAGGTCGCTGGTTCGATTCCAGCTAGCCCCACCAGGAAGAGTCAGAGGTACGACGGGTCAGCGGCGTTCGATCCCCCTGGGCTTGACCGTCGTCCGCCGCCCGTTGGCGGCTCGCTATTGGAGAAAGCCGATGACGTCCAAGAAGGCGTGAGCGCTTTGCACCGGTCCGCCTCCATTCCAGACGATCGAGACCTTGCCGGCATTCAGTCCCGTGCCGAAGGCCACGGTCACCGTATTGGAGATGGCGAAACATCCATTTCCGGCGTTGATGTTGGCCGTCGACGGGGTCGCGATCCCCGCCGGGAAGATGGTGGCGACCCCGAAGCCGTTCAGGAGTGCACCTCCGACTCCGGAGATCGCGAGATTGCCCACCACGCCGACCGCAGTGGCGGGGATGCCGTTCGTACCGGCAAGCGCATTCGACACGTGAGGGGTGGCGGACGGCGTCAGGGGGCCGACGATGCCCCCGGTTCCGTCGGTGGTGTTGATCACTCGTACCGGCGCGGCAAGGGGCACGACCGACAGCACCGGATGGAAGGCGCCGGAGCTGTCCGAAGACCACAGGCCCCCGGCGTCGTCACGGACCAGTTCGAATCCGGTTGGCGCGAGCTCGGAGATGAAGTTCGGCTTCCCGTTCGTCAACCCGGCACTCGGCAGGGCGAACTGGCCGAGGTTGCCGTTTCCGATGGCCACCAGGTCGATGCCGTAATCGGGCGCGGCACCGAAGGTGGCGCTGACCGCCTCCCCGACGACGCCGCCGAGGTCGGACGTCAAGCCCAGCACTCCCACCCCGCCGCTGGCAAGACCGACGATACCGGTGTTCCCGACATCTCCGATGGCCTCCAGGGCGTTCCCGCCGCTCCCGCCGCCACCCGTGGCGCTCGTGCTGCTCGTGCTGGCGTCAAGATCCAAAAGGGGGAGGGGCGACGGGGGCACCGTCGACGAGTTCGACAAGGTGCCGGCTAAGCCGTCGAATTGGAGGGTCGTCTGCGCCTCTCCGGTGTTGCTCTGGCCGATGATGATCAAGTCGCCGTCCGCAGCGAATGCAGGTTGGCTCTTCAGCAGAGCGAGCGCCGTCATGCCCGCGGCCGCGCCACCGGCGAACTTGAACACGTCACGGCGGCTCTGTCGGCTGTCGCCGGGCTTCGGCCTGCCGTCGAGATGCCGTGGCTCGGAGGGCTCCGGGCTCTCCCGCTGAAGCTTCGCTTCGAGTTCACCGATGCGTTGCTCGGCAGCCGCCAGGCGGTCGAGGAGGGTGTGGACATCTGCGTTCTGACTCATGTTTGTGCCTTTCACGAATCGTTGCGAGCGGATCTAGAGGTCTTCATTGGCCTGCCCGAGGCGTCGCGCGCCGAATTCCCGCACTTGGTTGAGACGGTCGTGCGGGTTTGCGTCGGTGGCGCTGTGATCGAGCTGTATCGATGCGACGGCCTGTCGCAGCCGGCTGGACATCGGCCGATCGTCCGCTGCGTCGCGGGCGTGGCTGCGCAGCCTCCAAGCACTCGCCGACCGCAGTTCATTGATTCTCCGCGAAAATTCCCCTACGAGAGGCATGCGTGTTCCCTCCTTCACGGTCTGCCGACAGTGCCAAAGACCCGACTGATCGCCTACTGGGTCTCAGGGGGATGGGTTCCCCGTCCCCGTTGCCCATCAGTGTTGCCGAAACGGCGATTCGGCGCTCGCCCGGCGTGCGTTGACTCGCGGTCCGCAGCAGCCGACGCATCGGGATACACGTGAAGCACGGTTCGAGCGGCCGGCTACCAGCCGGTGGCTGCGATGATCGGGCCGTTGAGTCGGGTGCCGAGCATGGAGCCGTCGTTGGGTGCGTCACCGTAGTTCGTCACCGCACCATTCGCCGCTGCCACCCAGTACCCGCCGCCGTCGGAGGTGGTGAAGATCGCGGTGGCGGGGTCGAGGCCGCCCAATTGACCTGCCGGGCTGCCAAAGTTGCCGGCGTCGCCGAAGTTGGTGACGACACCGTTGGCAAAAAGGATCCAGTACCCGCGCCCGTCGGGAGTACGCACGGCCGAAGTGACCGGCACGTCCTGGGGCGCGGGAGCGCCGTAGCTTGGCGCGTCCCCGAATGTGTAGACCGCGCCGGCCTTGGTCACCAGCCAGTACCCGTTCCCGCTGGCGTCGGGCATGACGGCGACCGCCAAACCCAAGCAGCCACCGATGCCCGGACAGCTCCCCTCGAAGCGGGCGTCGCCGAAGGCGAAGACCCCACCGTCAGAAGCCACCATGAAGTACCCACCGCCGTCGGCGGAGGGCACCATGCCGACGATGGGCGCGTTGATCGAGTCGGGCAACCCCGAGCCGGCCGGGTGGAGACCGAGACCCGGGATGGAGCCATAGAACCCGGCGTCGCCGAAGGCGAAGACCCCGCCGTCGGACGCGTCGAGCCAGTAGCCGCCGCGATCGGCTGTCGGCACGATGCCCACGACAGGACGCTGAAGTTGGAGCGAGCCAGTCGAACCGTAGAACTGCGCCGAACCGAACGTGAAAATGCCCCCGTCGGATCCGACCAGCCAGTAGCCGTGTTGGGGTAGGGGCGGAGGTGGCGGTGGGGGCGGAGGCGGTGGTGGCGGCGGCGTCCCGTAGGTGAATTGGGCCGTCCGCGACGGGTGACCCGCCACGCTGGTCGCGGTGACGGTGACGGTGCCGCTCCCCGGAGGGACGACCACCGTGGCGGTTGTAGCATTCGCCGAGATGACGGAGGCGGCGGTGGCGCCGAACGAGATGGTGGCGTGCTCGAGCCCAAGTCCGCTGACCGTGACGTTGGAGCCCGCGTAACCGGGACTGACCGAGGTGACCGACGGGCAGGTGAGCCCGGCTGCAATGGGGCTGCCGATCCCCGTCGCCGCGTCGTAGCCGGGCGTAGCCGGGTATGCGCCGCCATTGGACCCGGTGAAATCCGTGTCGCCGGTCGTGACGTCCTCGAATGCGCTGCCGTAAGAGCCCTGGGAGTAGAGGCTGTAGAGCAGCGGCGTGAAGACCCCGATCCTGCCGCATCCGGAGTCTGCGTCGGCGACCAGGCCGCTCATGAACGGCGACGCAAAACTCGTTCCCCCGGCGAAGGTCCAGCCGCCGTTGCCGTAGATCACCATGTCGATCTCTGCATTGGCCGAGATGTCGGGAACTTCCCTGCACGAGGTGCCACATGGTTGCGCGACCGGCCAGGACAAGATGTTCGGCTGCGAAGCGGGTCGGGGTTCGTCGCGCGACATGCCTCCGCCGCCTGCGCCGCCATGCGACTCGGCACACGCGAGGCTTTCGTTCTGCTGGCAGTCGTTCCACGTGGTCTGCAACCCGCTCGGCAACAGATCGGTCCCGCCGACCGCCGTGACCCATGGATCGGACGCCGGGTAGTCGACCTGTTCGGAAGTGAGAAGGTCCGACTGGAAACAGTCCTCTGAGCCCGAGTCCCCGCTCGCGGCGAAGACCGATTGGCCCTGTGCAGACGCCTGCTCGAAGAGGGTCGTATAGGCCCCTTGAGAACCGTCGAGAACGGCGTCGTGTTCACACAGGCCCCAGCTGGTCGACACGACCTGCGCGGCGTCCGCTGTCACGATGGCATTCCACACGTCGTAGGCGCCTGTATCCGTGTTCGGACCTTCGTACGAGATGACGCTCGCACCCGGGGCCTGGGTCATCGCCTGTTCGGCGTCGAGGTCCGCTTCGAAGGTGCCGCCGGTTCCGCTGGCCGCTCCGCCATCGACGTTCTGGAGTGAGAATGCATTGTTCAGCCCGAAGCAGGACTCGTACGTGCTGATGTCAGTCTTTGAGGACTGACCCAGCTCATAGAGACCGACGGTCTCTCCGGTACCGTTCTCTCCGGCCGCGAGCAACGAGCCGATCTCGTAGGCCGCTCCCTCCTGGTCGAGTGTGATTGCTCCGGCGACGCCGGTCGCAGCCGGGCAAGGCGTCAACCCGTCGGCATGCGGGAGTAGGACATGGGGGGACTGGCTCGTCGGGCTGGGTCTTCCCAGTTTGGTCTGGCTCATGAACTTGTACGTCGTGTTCAAGCCCAGAATCGACGAGATCCCTCCCGAGGCCAGGGATGACGGTACGAGCGGTGCAGACGATGCGACGTAGCCGGTGCCACGTCCTGGCGTGGCGTAGCGCTCAAAACTGACTCCGAATGCACCTGCGAATCTGGACTCGGGAGCTGTGACCGAGACCAGATAGCCCGACACCGAAGGTGAGAACCCATCGGCCCGCAGCCAGGCGGTGACTGCGGAGACATCGCTTTGCGCGGGTCCGAACTCTGAGCGGAACTGTCCAGGCGCGAGCCAGTGGTGGAACTCGGCAGAGGCGGGATCTTGCTGGGCCTGAAGCAGCGCGGTCAGGGCCGCCTGATTCGAGGGCGGAAGCACCAGGCGCACCGTAAGGCTCTGTGTCCCGGGCACCGCACCCACAGCGGACGCACCCACCGGCGCGCTGCCCGGCGAAAGGACGTGGGGACGGACGAGTGCTGCTCCTGCCGACTTCGAGGCGATGGGTAATGCGACGAGGCCAGCTGCGATCAGGCCGGCGGACAAGAGTTGGAGCGCGATGTGGCGGGCGCCCAGTCCGCGACGCGGTGAAACCGCAAGCCCCCTCATGAATACTGAGAGTAGCGAGGGGGTGGTTCTCGGTGGTAGGGCTTTTCGGACTATCAACGCGATTGCGACGATTCAAACGTGAATTGGCGAAGGTGGTTGTCGCCAGACCGGGACCGCGCTCATCCTTGCGAGAGAGGCCGATCTCCGCCCTCCGAGCACCCCGGAACACTAGGTCGCGGCCGAACCTGTCGGAGGTCACGCGCGAAATACCTCCTTGAACCGCGCGCCACTCATCCGAATTGCTGCGACATGTCCTCAGAGCGGGTCATGGAAGGTTGCGGTCGGTTCCCTCGGCGCAGCACTGACAATGGTGAGGTCGCCGGTTCGACGCCCGCCCGCCACCGCCCCGCGGCGACGACTCAGCCTGGCGCCAGGCCCGCTGGCAGGCCCGGGCTGAGCACCGAGAGCCCGCTTCCCTGGAACGGCGCGTCGCCGAAGGAGAACACGCCTCCGTCCGACGCAACCTCCCAGTAGCCGTTGCCGGTCGGGCTCGACGCGATGCCGACGATCGGCGCCCGCAGGGGTGTGCCGCCCATGGAGCCGTGGAACTGCGCGTCGCCGAAGGCGAACACGCCTCCGTCCGACGCACCCTCCCAGTAGCCGTTCCCAGTCGGGCTCGACGCGATGCCGACGATCGGCGCACGCAGGGGTGTGCCACCCATGGAGCCGTGGAACTGCGCGTCGCCGAAGGCGAAGATGCCGCCGTCGGAGGCCACCTCCCAGTACCCGCCGCCGTCAGGGGTGGCCGCGATGCCGACCACCGGCTGGTTGAGCGGTGTGCCACCCATGGAGCCGTGGAACTGCGCGTCGCCGAAGGCGAAGATGCCGCCGTCGGAGGCCACCTCCCAGTACCCGCCGCCGTCGGGGGTGGCCGCGATGCCGACCACCGGTTGGTTGAGCGGTGTGCCGCCCATGGAGCCGTGGAACTGCGCGTCGCCGAAGGCGAAGATGCCGCCGTCCTGGCCAGCCATCACGTAGCCGCCGCCATCGGACGTCACGATCATCCCCGCGATGTTCGTCTCGAGTGCCAGGGTGTACGGCGTGCCGAGATAGGTGAGATAGCTCTCGTTCCCGAAGCCCCAGAGCCCACCGTCGGGTCCGAAGAGGTAGACGCCACTCCGGGGATTGGGCCTCGGCAGCTGGTACGCGATTGTCCCGTAGACGTACGTGCCCGTGAAGCAGCGGAACTGGAACTGCACCGCGGCGCTGGTGACGGATCCCGCCTGGTCGTACGTCGCATTGTCAATCTGCGCCTCGCCGACCGTCGTGCCACCGTTGCAAGCGGGGTCGTTGACGAGGACCAGCCATGTGTCGACCGCGGTCGAGTACTGACCCGGCACCAGGACCTTGGACGTGTTGATAACCGAGAATCGGTAGCCGACGGTGTCGAACACGAACTGGTGCTGACCCGAGCCGGCGGCCAGAGTCACCGGGCCGCCGTGAACGGTGAGGTTGCCCGTCGGGTCGATGATCACGAACTTGGAGACGCTGAGCGGCGCGGCAAGCGGAGGGGGGTCCGCGCCTCGGGCCACGGACGGCACCGCAAGAACGAACGCAAAGGCGGCCGTCAGAGACACGAACGCCATCGCCGCGGTCCGCAGGTGCAGCTGTCCCACGTTCCTACTCTGCCCTGTGGGGTTCCCCGGGGCTAGTGCCCAAAGAGGGCTACTGGATGTACAGCTGCCCGTCGGACCCTTCGGCGATCTGTAGACGAGTGAGTCCCTGCTGCGCCGGGCCCACCTCCACTGACCCGGTGCGGCCGTTGAACTCAGAACCGTGACACGGGCAGATGAACAGCTTGTGGGTGGTGTCGTACTGGACCGTGCAGCCGGCGTGTGGGCACACGGCATCAAAGGCCAGAAAAGTACCGGACTGTGGCTGGACGACGAGCGACGGATCTCCCGACGAAGGGTCCTGAAACGATGCTGCGCCACCGACCGGGACGTCGCGCGCGGGCCCGATCCTCGTTCCGGACGGTGGGGCCGCCGACGGCGTCGTCGTGTTGACCGGACCGGCTGCGGCCGGCGCGCTCGACGTCGTCGTGGCCGGACCGGATCGGCCGCTCGTTCCTCCGAGCGAGCGTGCGACGTCGCCGGACGGGGTTCCGCCCAGGCGGCCGAGTCCCGCCGCCGCCCCTCCAAACAACAACGCGAACGCAGAGACCACCCCAGCGGCGGCGCCTTTGGCCACGAACGTGCGCCGGTTCAGCTCCTCTCGATCGATCCGGGGGGACTCGGGGATCTGCCGCGCGAGATACGGGCAGGGGCCTGGAGCGCACGCTGCTCCCTGCCGCGCCTGGCACCGACCGTCCTCGTATGACCCACAGACCCGGCGCACCAGCGCGAAGGGCACTGGGACGATCGCCTCGGGCTCCGCGCCCATACTCCGGCGCGCTCGGCGCGCCAGAAAGGCGTCGGCCGAGAAAACTCCACCCGCTCCAGCCAGGATCAGAGGGATCCACGCGAACACGAAGACGATGTCCGCACCCGTGTAGTAGGGGTGCGAATGAAAACTCACCGTGAGGAACAGCAGGAATGCCAGCACGGCGCCACCGATCGCCGCGACGCGTGCCCACAGTCCGAGAAGAGTTCCGAGGCCGATCGCCAGCTCGGCGAACGCAATGAAGAGGCCGACGGGCACTGCGACGTGCGTCAACGGCCCCATCAGGCCGTGAAGGGGGCTCGCCCGCTGCGCGCCGGCGAGCTGCGCCTGAATTGAGGCGGGATTCGCCGCGTTGAAGAAGGCTGGATTGGCGAGTTTCTGCAGCCCTGCAAAAACGAAGGTGACGCCGAGAAAGGCCCTCAGTGGAAGGAGCACCCAGCCGGCTGAAGCGAGTGCGTGGGGCGGGGGGCGAAACCAATCCCAATCGAGACCGGTCGCATGGAAGCGTCGCTCTCCCCGGGACGACGACGCGGGCCTCGCGGCTGTCGACGGACCAACGCGCCGCTGGGCGTTGATGGAGCGGCCCTTGACCGGAGGTGGACCGTGGCGACCTTTTGACTGAGCCATCGACGTTCGGACGCGCTCCTGAGACGAGGACGATCGTGGGCTCAAGTCTGCCTGGTCGCGCCTGACGGCCAGATGAAGACGTCGAGCAAGCGAATGCGATCCTTACCCACCTTTTGGATGCGTCGAGAAAACCGAGTTGCCGCCAATGAGGGGGCTGACCTCGTCAATGAGCTCGAGGCCGGACTGCGCCCGATCCAACCTCCATTGTCACGCAACTTCTCGCCGCTCTACCTGCAGGCTGGAGGACGAATTTGCCCCTCTGAACGCAATCGCCATGGCATATCGATCCTGCGCCTGGGTAGGGCAATGGCAATGCCCACCCTCCGGCCCGCGGCTGCGAAGTCGCTGTAATCGTCATGTCGATCGCCCCTGAGCAAGACTCGGCTCCGGCCACGACGACCCTCGAGGCATCCGAGACCGTCGAGCTCGTTCTCGAGCGCGTCGTGAATTCGACGATGGAACAGATCGTGCAGCTGGCGTGCGAGGCCATCGACGGTTGCAGCATGGCCGGTATCACGCTGCTCGACGCCGGCGGGCCGCACACCCTGGCCGCGACGGGCGAGGGGGCAAAGCGAGTCGACGCCCACCAATACGAGATCGGCAGCGGGCCATGTCTCGACGCGTACCGCAACCGGGTGGTCCTCCGCGTGGACTCGACCGCGTCGGACGCCCGCTGGCCGGAATTCCTCCGCCAGGCCCGCGCCGAGGGTGTGGGCTCAATCCTCTCCCTACCGCTAATCGTCCGCCAGGACGGCCTCGGCGCGCTCAACCTCTACGCAGGGACAGAGCACGCCTTCGGCCTCGCCGAGGAGCGGATCGGTTTGGCCTTCGCCACCCACGCGTCATTGACCCTCAGCCACGCCCAGGGGTACTGGCGGCAGGAGCAGGCACGCCAGAACCTCGAGATTGCGCTGACAACCCGGGGAGTCATCGATCAGGCGAAGGGCGTGCTCATGGCACGGACGGGTCGAAGTGCAGACGAGGTTTTCGAGTCCTTGCGCCGCGCTTCGCAGCGCACGAATCGCAAGGTCTTCGACCTCGCTCAGGAGATCATCGAATCCACTCGGTCCGGTTCGCCCCTGGTGACCGAGTGAGCGACGGCAGCTTCGCCGGCCCCGACCTCGCTGCCTGACGACCCGGACGGGCCCTCGTCCCTATTCGTCTTCTTCGGGCTGGACCTGCAGGACGCCCATCAGCCCGGTGATCTCGAACAGCCGCCGTACCTGGGACTGGGGAGACATGATGACGAGCTCGCCGCCAGAGGCATTCGTCCGTTTGTGCTCGGCGATGACGACCGACAGGCCGGTCGAGTCCATGAATTCGAGGTCGGACAAGTCGAGAGCAACGTGGACAACGCCCTCCCGAGTGAGCTCAGCCAGCTGCTCGTAGAGCTGGCCGGCCGTGGACGCGTCAAGCTCGCCCGAGAGCAGCACGAGCGCGTGCTTTTCTTCGCGACGGATCTCCGGATTGAGAAGCGCATTACGCCGAATCTCCAGGGCCACCACTGGACCTCCAAAGGGTCAAAAAACATCGAGGTTGCTGGGCCGAGCCGTCGGAACTGGTTCCGACTGCCCTGGGGCACCTCTTTGACCCGCCCGCCAAGACCATAGACGGGCTGTCGCGAGGCTTCAACCGCAGGTGAAAGAAGTTCGCAGGCTGTTTGCCCGGTCCCGAGGTTTCAACGGCAGGTGAAAAGAGGGTTGCAGCCGTCCACGCGAGTGGACCGGTCACCCCAAAGCTCAAGCGAGGCCCAATTCTTGCCGACACTCATTTCATGTATTCGGGCACCGCGGTGGGCGATCCGTGGGCCCGCGCGGCCGTCCGATGAGTGCATCCGAGGCCTTGGAAGACGAAGTCGGCGCCGGCGATGTCGCCGAAAGCCATGGCCCGGGGTCGGGAGAACGGGGACCGACACCCGGCGAACGCCGCCGCCGAACCGCAGCCATCGTGGCCTATTCGTCGCTACTGGGCGGTGTAGCCGTCCTGATCTTCACGCAAAGCGCACTCCCGCAAGCGGGACCAATTCGCGTGCTCCTGCCCCAACCGGCGATGTTGGTCGTGGTCTGCGTGCTCTGGGCAGCAGCCGTTCTCGCCCCGGTGTCGTTTCACTACCGAGGCAACACGAATATCGTCACACAGGACCAGATCGCGATGCTGATCGGGTTCGTGTTCCTCGCGCCCTGGCTGTTCATGGTCGGCTGCGTCGTCGTCACCGACACCCTCGTCCTCGCGGCCATCTACCGCCAGAGGCCCGTCAAGCTGTTCTTCAACATGGCAACCATCGGGCTCGCGAACATCATGGCACTCGTGCTCTACCGGGCCGTGCTCGGGACACACAGTCCCGTCAGCGTGCGAGGCTGGGGGGCAGCTACGCTCGCCCTCGTCACCGTAGCCGTCGTCTCAGAGTTCAACGTCCGCGTCGTGACACGGCTCAACGGCCAGATCTCCGAGCGACGCACGGCTTCCCATCTCACCGTGCAGGCGATGCTCTCCGCCGCCGGCATCTGCCTTGCGTATTTGGTCCTGAACACGGTGTGGTTCGACCCAACGGCCGCGGTGCCGTTGCTGCTGCTGGCCGCCCTGCTCATCGCCGCATATCGCGGTTACACCCGTCTCACTCTGCGCTATGCGTCGTTGCAACGACTCTACGCATTCAACAACGCACTCAGCACCGCGAGCCTCGAACCATCCTCGATGGGAATCGAGGTTTTGCGCCACGTCTGCACAGTGATGCGAACCAGACGAGCCGAGCTCGTGCTGGCCGAACCGTTGGGAATACCTCGACGGCTCGCTCTGACCGACCGAGGTCCCTCGCCCGTAGAACCCATCACGCTCGACCGGGCGTCGATCGTGACCGCTGCGATCGCGTCCGGGACACCGACGCTCTACAGCAACGACTCGACCGCCAAGCCCGAACATGACCCGGTCCTTGGGGACTTTCGTGACGCGGTGGTATCTCCCCTCATGAGCGAAAGCGCGCCGATCGGTGCCATTGTCGCCTTGGACCGGGACGAGGAGTTCGACCGTTTCGACGGCGACGACCTCCGGCTCTTTGGAACGCTCACCGCGCACGCTGGCGCCGCGCTCGAGCGGGCCCGCCTCATTGAGGAGCTGCGTCACGAGGTCGATTCCAAGGCCCACCAGGCAACCCATGACATGCTGACGGGCCTGCCGAACCGGACGCTGTTCGTCACCGAGGCCGCTGCGGCGCTCCACGAGTGCACCGGAGTGGCGATTGCCCTTCTCGACCTCGACCGCTTCAAGGACGTCAACGATACGCTCGGCCATACCATCGGTGACCGGTTGTTGTGCGACCTGTCGGAACGGCTGGCGCGTGCGATGACAACTCGTACCACGGTCGCGCGCCTGGGCGGTGACGAGTTCGCAATCGTCGTCCGAGACGTTGAGAGTGCTGACGACGCCCTTGGCGTCGTGCATGAGCTCCTCTCCGCAGTCTCACGGCCGGTTGAGATCGACGGCCTCACACTCCACGCGCAGGGAAGCGCGGGTATTGCACTTTCACCGGATCACGGCGATGACGTCACATTGCTGATCCAGCGCGCGGACATCGCCATGTACCTCGCGAAGGCTCGCCACAGCGCCGTCGAGCTCTACTCCGAGGCGCACGACCAGAGCATGCGCCGCAAGCTCTTGCTGGGTGAACTGTTGACGCACGCACTCGAGACCGGAACAGAGCTGAGCGTCGAGTACCAGCCGATCGCGGATGTCGCCACGGGTAAGGTCATCGGCGTCGAGGCGCTTGCCCGTTGGTACCACCCCGAGCACGGCTCGATCCCTCCAGAGGAGTTCATTGCCATCGCCGAACAGATGGGACTGGCGAGCCGGATCAGCGACGTCGTCCTCGCGCAGGCATGTGCGCAGGCCGCGGCGTGGCGGCGGTCCGGGTTCGATATTGGGGTCGCAGTGAACATGTCAGGCGGGGAACTCACCGACCGCGACCTCGTCGAGCGAGTGACGCGGCATCTGCATACCTATGACCTCCCCGCTGAAGTCCTCACAATCGAGGTCACCGAGACACAGGTGCTCTCGGACCTCGTTCATAAGACGAGCATTCTCGACGAGCTCACGGGACGCGGGGTCCGCGTCTCCATCGACGACTACGGCACCGGCTACTGCTCGCTGGCGTATCTGCACCGTCTCCCGGTGCACAAGCTCAAGATCGATCGTTCCTTCATCACGAATCTCGCAACCGAGGACAGCAACCGCATCATCGTGGAGTCCTCGATCGCCATGGCCCACTCGCTCGGGCTACGGGTGGTGGCCGAGGGTGCCGAGGACGCGCTGACCTGCGCCCTCCTGGCGGACGCAGGCTGCGACCAGATCCAGGGCTACCACCTGGCTCGACCCATGGCGGCCGACGAGTTCACGCGCTGGTTGGGCGAAGCGGGGGCGACGCTCCGGATCTAAGCCGGTTACGCAGGAGTCACTTCGGCCACTGACCTCGGGCTGCCCGAACACCCTTCGACCCTGGCCCTCGGCATAATCCCAGCTCCACCCCCGGTTGCAGCGGGCATCGATCGCGCGATCCGTGCCGAGCACGCTCGTCATGCCACGCGGGTCGGCCCCCCCAAGGGGCCGAAAGGCCCTATTTACCCGGACTGACCCGGCGCGAAGATCAAGCAGCCCACAACCCGTGGTTGCAAGCGGGTTGCACATTGGGCCAGAATTGGGCAAAGGGAATGGAGGACCCGGTTGGCATCGGCGAAATCCTCACATCCCCCAGTGGTACCACGTCGGCAGAGAGGGAGGTGGTGAACATCATGTGCAGATGCCCATCACGTTGGCGGTAGCACGGACGGCCGTTGGCGCGGCCGATTCCTTGCACATGGCGAAGTTCCCGTCCCTGCAGTGGCACGGTGTGTTGCACAGTGTGTATCGGCAGGGTGGCCCGCCACCTTGAGTGAAAATTCCCGGATTCTTCATTCGGTGGTGCGCGCCCTCCGTTGATTCCAGGCTTGAGATAAGACCTTGAT